>CAFBLX010000107.1_pt1 | contig 11280 bp, 8 predicted proteins | sample 7268311 | NCBI WGS metagenome assembly CAFBLX01 (sample SAMEA6814046, study PRJEB35770) | freshwater metagenome | biome: Freshwater; feature: Freshwater reservoir; material: water | place: Czech Republic | collected 2017-05-23 | depth 30m m | reverse complement strand
GGGCCGCTTCCACTGTCCGACGTCCTCGAAGACCGCGCCGCGTGCGACGTGCCAATCATGAACTGCAGTAACCCGTTCCGGGTCGAAGGCCATGCCGCGGTTGCGGCCGGCCAACGCCGCGAACGCCACCGGAGTGTACGGCGGGCGGAAGGTGGTGGTGCCCAGGTTCTCCACCGGCTTGTCGAGCAGTTCCGCCACGATGCCCGAGGACACCACACCGGAGGTCTTGCCCTGATCGTGTGCGGTACCGATCGTGGTGTAGCGCTTGATGTGTTCCATCGACGACATGCCCGCACCGACGGCGCGGACCAGATCGGCCACCGTCGCGTCACGCTGCACATCGACGAACTGGCTGTCGGCTCCGAAGTCGTCGCGCACCCGCCACAGCACCAGTGACTCGGTGTTCGGCACGGAGTCGACTGCTGGCAGCGATGTTTCGGTGATGTCGAAGCCGAGACGGGTCAGCACACCTGCCGCGGCCGAGTTGCCGTCGCGGAGGCATCCGGCCAGATCGAACACTCCCGAGGCCGACCCGGCGACACTGATGCCCTCGACGTCGTCCGCCGGGACGAACGCACCGAGTTCGCCGTCGTAGCGGAGCTTTCCGCGGGCCTGGCTGAACAGGTGGACGGCGGGGTTCCAGCCACCGCTGACGAGCAGCACGTCGCACGCCACGGTGTCGGTGGCACCGTCGGCACCGGTGACCAGTGCGTGGGTGACGCGGGTGTCGCCTCGGGTGCCGGATACGACGCTGCCGGTGCGCACCTCGATACCGCGCTCGCGGCACAGGCCGAGCCAGTGTTCCGGTGCCTCGGAGCGGGCATCGACGATGCGCGCGATGCGGACCCCAGCGTCGTGCAGATCGACGGCTGCCTTGTACGCGCTGTCGTTGGTGGTGAACACCACGGCCTCGGTTCCTACCGTCACGCCGTAGCGATGCAGGAACGTACGTGCACTGTGCGCCAACATGATTCCGGGTCGGTCGTTGTCGGTGAAAACGACGGGCCGCTCGTGGGCACCGGTGGCCACCAGGATGTGACGCGAGCGAATACGCCAGACTCGCTGACGGCTCAGCGCTGCAGGAGCTTCCAAGCCCAGGTGATCGGTGCGGCGCTCGAGGGCGAGCACGAAGCCGTCGTCGTAGGAACCGAACGCGGTGGTGCGGCGCAGCAACGTCACGTCGGGGAACGTCGACAACTCGGCCACCGCGTCGGCAACCCAGTCCAGGGCCGGCCGTCCGTCGATGACGTCGTCGGAGCCGAGCAGGGAGCCGCCGAACTCGCTCTGATCGTCGACGACGACCACGCGAGCGCCACTGCGGGCGGCGACCATAGCGGCCGTCAGACCGGCCGGGCCGGCTCCGACGACCAACAGGTCGGCGTGGGCGTGCATGGCGTCGTACTTGGCGGAGTCGGAGATCTCGGCGAGACGCCCCTGTCCGGGGATGCCCCGAGCGACCAGGCCGTCGTACAGCTCGATCGTCGTGGCGAGCAGCATCGGCTCGGGGAACGGCTCCTCGATCTGTACGAGTCCGCCGGTGTCCTCGGCCCACGCTGCGGTGAATCCTCGCGGCCTACCGAGCTTGATGCTGGTGGTGACCTGATGAATACCGTTGGCGAGCAACGCAGACGCCAGCGTGTCGCCGGGATGTCCCTGCAGGGCCGAGCCGCCGAACGTGAATTCGAAGGTGTTCGTGCGGTCGATGCGGCCGCCGGATGCGGTGCGGAATGCGGTCATGGGTTCACCGGCTTCGGGTCGTCGAGGCGATAGACACTGTGGATTCGATAGGTGGCGGTGTCCCGCACGGCGTTGAACCATCGCCGACAGCCCGCGCTGTGGCTCCACCGTTCCGCGAAGAGCCCCTTGGGGTTGTCACGGAAGAACACGAAATGCGCCCACTGTTCGTCGGTGAGGGCCGAGGGGTCCTCGGGGTAGGCGATGTGCGCCTGGCCGCCGTAGTGAAACTCGGTCTCTTCTCGACTCCCGCACCACGGGCATTCGATCAATTGCATTGCCACTCCAAGATTTCTCGTTCGGGTGCTGCGTGTGTCGGGGCGGAGAAACTAGTGCGCCACGCCTGCGGCACCGTGCTCGTCCACCAGCGCGCCGGTGACGAATCGGTCCAGACTGAACGGTGCGATGTACTCGTGCACCTCGTCGTTGGCGATGGTGTCGGCCAGGCACCAACCGGCACCGGGGGTGGCCTTGAATCCGCCTGTACCCCAGCCACAATTGAGGAACACGTTGTCGAACGGGGTGCGTCCGACGATGGGGGAGGCGTCGGGGCAGACGTCCACGATGCCGGCCCAGGTGCGCAGCAGGTGCGCGCGAGCGAGGACGGGGAACAACTCGACTGCAGCTGCCATCTGCCGTTCGATGATGTGGAACGCACCGCGCTGGCCGTAGCCGTTGTAGGAGTCGACGCCTGCACCCATCACCAGTTCGCCCTTGTGGGCCTGAGAGACGTACACGTGCACGGCATTCGACATGACGACCGTGGGATGCACGGGCTCGAGCAACTCCGAGACGAGGGCCTGCAGCGGATGGCTCTGCAGCGGAGTCTTGATGCCGAGCATGTCCGTCAGCGTCGAGGTGTGCCCGGCCGCGCACAGCGCGACCTGGCCGGTGGCGATGTCGCCACGCGTGGTCTTCACCCCGGTGACGCGGTTGCCGTCGGTGGTGAAGCCGGTGACCTCACAGTTCTGGATGATGTCGATACCGGCCGCGTCGGCGCGTCGGGCAAATCCCCAGGCGACGTAGTCGTGCTTGGCGATGCCGGCGCGTGGCTGGTACGTCGCACCGAGCACCGGGTAGCGAATGTCGCTGGAGATGTTGACGATCGGGCACAGCTTCTTGACCTCGTCGGGGTCGACCCACTGAGCGTCGATGCCGTTGAGTCGGTTGGCCTCGACGCGTCGCACGCTGTCGCGCACGTCCTGCAGGCTGTGCGCGAGGTTGAGGACGCCGCGCTGGCTGAACAGGATGGGGTAGTCGAGGTCGTCGGCGAGCCCTTCCCACAGCTTCAGCGAGTGCTCGTAGATGCGCGCGCTCTCGTCCCACAGGTAATTGGACCGGATGAGGGTGGTGTTGCGCGCCATGTTTCCGCCGGCGAGCCACCCCTTCTCCAGCACAGCAACATTGGTGATGCCGTGGTTCTTGGCGAGGTAGTGCGCGGTGGCCAGGCCGTGTCCGCCGCCGCCGATGATCACGACGTCGTAGGACTTCTTCGGCTCGGGGTTGCGCCACAGGAAGTCCGGATGGTCGGGCAGATGTGCGCCCGGAGGGGTTGCGGGGGCGGTCATCGGTAGCCTTCCGTCAGGTCGGAGTAGAGGGGGAACTGCGCGGCGACGGCTTCGACCCGGATTCGCAGTGCATCGAGTCCGCGGTCGTCGGTGTCGGGACGCAACGCGTGGGCGATGACGTCGGAGACCTCGGCGAACGCCGTGGCGTCCAGGCCGCGGGTCGCGAGGGCCGGGGTGCCGATGCGGACTCCGGAGCTCACCATGGGCGGCCGTGGATCGAACGGAACTGCGTTGCGGTTCACGGTGATTCCGACGTGATGGAGTCGGTCCTCGGCCTGCTTGCCGTCCAGTTCGGACTTGCGCAGGTCCACGAGAACGAGGTGGACGTCGGTGCCGCCCGAGACCACGTCGATGCCTGCGGCTGCTGCGTCGTCGGTCAACAGTCGATCGGCCAGGATCTTCGCGCCTTCGAGGGTGCGCTGCTGCCGTTCCCGAAAGTCCTCTTCGGCAGCAAGTTTGAAGGCGACGGCCTTGCCGGCGATGACGTGTTCGAGGGGCCCGCCCTGCTGACCGGGAAAGACCGAGGAGTTGAACTTCTTCGCCAGCGCGGCGTCGTTGGTGATGATGACGCCGCCGCGCGGTCCGCCGAGCGTCTTGTGCGTCGTCGAGGTGACCACGTGCGCGTGCGGTACCGGTGACGGGTGCAGTCCGGCGGCGACCAGGCCGGCGAAGTGCGCCATGTCCACCATCAGGTAGGCACCGACTTCGTCTGCGATGCGGCGGAATTCGGCGAAGTCGAGGTGGCGCGGGTAGGCGGACCAACCGGCCATGATCAGCTTGGGACGGTGCTCGTGGGCGAGGCGCTCCACCTCTTCCATGTCGACGCGGTGGTCGTGCTCGCCGACGTGGTAGGCCGAGACGTCGTACAACTTGCCCGAGAAGTTCAGCTTCATGCCGTGCGTGAGGTGTCCGCCGTGGGCGAGTGCGAGACCGAGAATCGAATCGCCCGGCTGCAGCAGTGCCGCCATGGCAGCGGCATTCGCCTGCGCACCCGAGTGCGGCTGCACGTTGGCGAACGACGACCCGAACAGGGCGTTGAGCCGGTCGATCGCGAGTTGCTCGATGACGTCGACGTTCTCGCATCCGCCGTAGTAGCGCCGGCCGGGGTAGCCCTCGGCGTACTTGTTCGTCAGTACCGAACCCTGCGCCTGCATGACGGCCAATGGTGCGAAGTTCTCGCTCGCGATCATTTCCAAGGTGTTCTGCTGGCGGCCGAGCTCGGCACTGATCGCGCGGTGCACCTCGGGGTCGAGATCGGCGAGTACTCGGTTCGTCACGCCTCTCGGGTGCGGTGCCGTCGCCGTCGGTGCGAAGTCCTGCGTCAAGATGGCCGCCCTTCTGGAAGATCAATGATCTGGAACTGATATATCAAGATGCCAATAGAGTAAGATCACAAAGCAGAGCCGTCAAGGGCGGGGCGTCGACCGGGAGTGAGCAGACAAGATGACGATCGAAATTCAGCCGGTGATGGATGCAACGCAGTTTGTCGGAACCAATGCCGATCGAGCCTACGAAATAGTGCGTGAGCAGCTGATCATGCTTGAAATTCGTCCCGGTGAACCGATCAACGACGACCGCCTGGCCGAGCAATTGGGGCTGGGGCGCACACCGATTCGTGAGGGTCTGAAACGACTCGAACGTGAGCGCCTCGTCGTCGCGTATCCCCGACGCGGAACCTTCGCGACCGCCGTCGACATGACCGACCTGGCCAACATCTCGGAGATCCGCAAGCAGCTCGAGCCGGCGGCCTCGGCTCGTGCGGCGCGGACCGCGACACGGGCGGCTCGAGACCGGCTGGCCGAGCTCGCGGCCTCCATCGCGAGCATCGACGACACCGACGATTCACGCGAGGTGCTGCGCAAAGATGTTGCGGTGCATCGAGAGATCTATCGGGCGTCGGGCAATCCTCACCTCGAAGACATTCTGGTCAGCCTCGACGCGCACGCCACGCGCATCTGGTGCCTGTTTCTCGACCGACTGCCGAACGTGGCCGGCCATGTCCGTGAGCACGTCGTGTTGCTTCAGGCGATCATCGACGGCGACGCCGATACCGCTGCCGAACTGACCCTCGAACACGTCACCGGCTTCGAGAACGCGATCAGGGAACTGTTGTAGTCGCCGCCGCGATGCGCTCGGCGGCACCGCGCAGCGCGGTCGAGATGGCATACATCGCCGGGGTGTACTGACGCCTGGCGAGTGACGCGATGTAAATGACGCGCGTCGGCACCCGATCCGTGTCGGGGAAGTCGATGGTGGTGACGTCGGGTCGATGGTGAATCACCGACAACCCGGGCACCATTGCGATTCCGACACCGGCAGCCACCATGGCCTCGATCTCCTGGTAGTCGTGTGCCTCGTAGACGACGTCGGGCTCGAATCCTGCTACGCGACAACTGCGATAGAGAACTTCGGCAGCCGGGTGGTCGTTGCTGCGGATGATCCATCGCGCGTCACGAAGATCGTGCAGCGATACATCGTGCTGCACCCGATCGTCGTCGATCGGCAGCAGCAGCACGGTCGGGTCTTCCATCAGCGGCTCGAGGGACAGCGATCGTTCGGCCTCTTCCGTCCAGGCGTAGCTCCACAGCAGCGCCAGGTCGATTTCGCTCGAATGCAGCATGTCGAGCAACTGTGGGCGGACCGCCGATCGCACGCGGACGTCGACGCCGGGCCACCGCGAGTGGTAGTCCTTCAACGCGTCGGAGAGCAGCGACGCGCTGACCGTGGGAAACGAGCCGAGGCGGACCGAACCGCGTTCGAGCCCTCGGATCGCTTCGAGGTCGCCGCTCGCGGCGCGCATCTCCCGTCTGAACAAGCGGGCGCGGCTGGTGAGGATTTCGCCGGCTTCGGTGAGTTGTACGCCGCGTGGCAGGCGGGTCAACACCGGTTGTTTGATGCCGTGTTCGAGTTTGCTGATGCGCTGCGACGCCGCGGAGGGGGTCATGTTCGCCCGCTCGGCACCGGCCGTCAGCGATCCGGCCTCGGCGATGTCGAGAAGAAGAAACAACGTCACGACGTCGAAGGTGTGGTTCATACGGATATCTTTCAGCTGAGCTAAACGGCCAGGTAGCAAAACGATATTGTCCTAAAAGGCGGACGTCAATAATGTGACTGGGACAACGTTCGAGTGCGGATGTAACCGAGCACCTACCAGCCACCTGAAAGACGCCCATGACCTCCATCGAGATCCTCCCGCTCATCGCATTGGTTGCGATGTTCGTGATCGCAACCTTCTTTCCGATCAACATCGGCATCCTCGGCTTCATCGGTGCCTTCGTGGTCGGATACTTCGCGCTGGGATTCGACGACAAGGAAATTCTGAACGAGTTCCCCAGCTCGATCGTGTTGACCATCGTCGGAGTCACCTACTTCTTCGGCATGGCCAAACGCAACGGCACCATCGATCTTCTGGTCAACAGCTGCATCCGAGCGGTGCACGGTCGAGTGACGGTGGTTCCGTGGGTGTTCTTCTTCGTCGCCTCGGTCCTGACTGCACTCGGTACCTTCAGCCCCGCCGCGGTGGCGCTCATCGTGCCTGCAGCCATGGCATTCGCAGCTCGAACCGGCATGAGCCCGCTGGTCATGGGCATCATGGTCATCAACGGTGCCCATGCAGGCGCGTTCTCCCCGATCTCCGTCTCCGGTGTCCTGGTTCGCGACATCGTCGAGAACAACGGCCTCGCCCTGAACCCGTGGACGCTGTTCTTCGCCAGCTACGGCATCAACCTGCTGCTCTCGGTGCTGACGGTTGTCGGCTACGCGGCCCTGGCCCGCATGAAGGGCTTCGAGTACACCGCAACGGGGTCCACCGACCCCGCTCCCGGCAGTGGCCCCGTCGGCGGAACGCCGGTCAAGACGTCCGTCCCCACCGGCGGCGGTACCGGCGGCGGCAGCTCGGCAGGCGGCAGCACCCAGGTGCTCACTCGTCCGACCACTACCACCCTGGTCGACGCCCCGGCCCCGGTCACGTTCGTCCAGAAGCTCACGCTCTTCCTCATCGGCGCACTCCTGGTACTCGTTCTCGTACTGCACTTGCCGATCAGCTTCATCGCCATCGGAGCCGGAGCGGTCCTGGCGTTCACGGATTTGAAGAAGCAGAACGAGGCGATCGCAGACATCAGTTGGTCGACGGTTCTGTTGGTCGCCGGCATGGTCACCTACATCTCGATCCTGCAAGAAGTGGGCACCATCGATCACCTGGCCGAAATGGCGATCACCATCGGCGCTCCGATCATCGTGGCCATTGTGCTGTGCTACGTCATCGGCATCACCTCGGCGTTCGCGTCCTCAACCGCCCTTCTGGCCGCCGTCATCCCGCTGGCCATGCCGCTGCTGGGAACCGGTGCACTGCCGGTCGTCGGAGTCGTCGCTGCTCTGGCCATCTCGGCCACCGTCGTCGACGTCTCGCCCTTCTCGACCAACGGTGCGCTGGTGCTGGCCAACGCTCAGAACATCGAGCGCCCGCGCTTCTACCGTCAGCTGCTGCTCAATGCAGGAATCGTCGTCGCCATCGCGCCGGCCCTGTGCTGGTTGATCCTGGTGGTCGTGCCCGAGCTGTTCTGACCGAGGCGAGCACGTTAAGCGCTGCTGCACGGACTGAACATATTTCGTAATTGTGCTTGACCATCCTCTGTCGCAGGGTGGAAGCATCGGATCCTGATCGGAAGGCACACCAGATGTTCACTCTTCGTGGAACGTGGATGCGTGGAGGCACCAGCAAGTGCTGGCTGTTCAACGCGGTCGACATCGACCCGTACATCGCCGACGCCGGCGGTCTCGACAACATCCTGACCGCGGCCTTCGGATCGGGTGACCCGCGTCAGCTCGACGGTGTCGGGGGCGGCAGCTCCACCACCTCCAAGGCCGCCATCGTTCGACGCTCCAGCGCACCCGGTATCGATGTCGACTACCTGTTCGCTCAGGTCGCCATCGAGAACCGCACCGTGGAGTGGGGCAGCAACTGCGGAAACTGTGCGACGGCAATCGGCCTCTACGCCGTGCAGACCGGTCTCGTCGCCGTGGACGACCACGTCACCGTGGTCCGGATGCGCAACGAGAACACCGGCGCGATTCTGGCGGCGGAGATCGCGACCCCCGGCGGACGCATTCCTGCCGAGGGTGACGCGTCCGTCCCCGGCACCACGGCACTCGGCGTCCCGGTGGGGTTGACCTTCACCGATCCGGCCTCGGATCGAGTGACGATGCTTCCCACCGGCGCAGAGGTCGATCGAGTCGCATTCGGCGGCAACGAGTTCCGCGGAACGTTCGTTCGAGCGGGCGCACCCGCCGCATTGTTCGACGCCGCCGATTTCGGGCTGACCGGGTCGGAGACGAACGACGTCGTCGCCGCTCACGTCCCCACCCTCATCGCGCTACGGCGACAGGCCGCTCTGCGGATGGGGCTCAGCAAGCCCGAAGAACCTGTCTCGCATACCATTCCGAAGGTCGGGATCGTCGGCCCGCCGCGGGAGTACGTGACGACGACGGGTGAGCACGTTGCCTCCGCCGACTACGACATCTCGGTACGCATGCTCTCGATGATGGCCCCGCACCCGGCGATCGGACTGACCTCCGCGGTGGCCGTGGCCGCAGCGGCGACGGTCATCGGTGGGGTCGTCACTGCCAACGCAGGGTCCGGCCGTCCGGGAACCATCCGAATCGGTACCGCCGCGGGAGTGCTCGAGGTCGACTACACGGTGGACGCCAACGGGTTACTGCAGTCGGTCACCCTGCACCGCGCAGTGCGACGCATCGCCACCGCAGACCTCTTCGTGGTGCCGATGCCGGCTCTGGTCGGTGCCCACGCGTTCTGAGCAGCTTCCCTCGTGCGCGTTTTGCGTACCTGGAGGCGCGCAAAACGCGCACGACCGGAGCTACACACCACCGAGCACAGCATCGACCAGACTTTCTGCGTAGACGCGGTCCTCGGTGTCTCCTCGATCGGCATCGGTGTGATGCGAGAAGATGACGTGGCTGAGAACCGCTCCGGTTACCAGTTCGAGAATCCTGGTGGTATCGGCCGACTCGGGTAATTCGCCCCGTTTCTGGGCTCGGTGCACGATCAGCCGGGCCGCAACCAGTCGGCTTCGGTTGAGTGTGTCGATCATGTGCCCGAGTAGGTCGGGGTGCACCCGCGCATCGAGGGCGACGCGCAGGCTGACGAGACCGGCCGTTCCTCGGTAGCCCTGCAGAAGCTGCACCGCCAATTCGACGAGATCCGCCCGCAGGTTGCCGAGGTCGATCGGTGTCGCGAGCGGACTTCGAGCGTCCAGCGCGTCGACGACCAAGGCCCCCTTCGATTCCCAGCGCCGATAAAGCGCCGCCCTGCCGACGGACGCGCGGCGGGCAACGGCGTCGAGTGTGAAACCCGACCAGCCTTTCTCCCAGTAGACCTCGAGCACTGCGTCGTAGACGCGGTCCTCCAGATCAGGATCACGCGGCCTGCCCCGTCGGCTCCTGGTTTTGTCGGTCACCCAGGGATTGTGGCACCTACCCAGCATTGCGGACAATCCGTGTCTGTAATAGGTTCCCGGTCATGAGTTCAGTACGCCACGAGGCATCGACGGTGGATCCGAGACGTGTTCCGGTGATCGTGGCTATCGGCGAGACAAGCGGCCGCGGAGAACCCATGGGCGTCGAACCCATGGAACTGATCACTCGCGCTGCCACCGAGGCACTCCAAGATTCGCAGACGTCGGAGCCGTGGATTCGCAGAGCGGACAGCATCACGTTCTGCCACATCGCCAGCTGGGCTTACGCCAGTCCCGCCGCTGCGCTGGCCCGTAGAATCGGTGCCACCCCCACAGATGTGTTCGACGCGCCGATCGGTGGCCAGTGGCCCGCGCGCCTTCTCGATCGCGCAGCCTCGCGCATTGCGTCCGGGGAGTCGACGGTAGCGGTGATCGCGGGCGGTGAAACGCAGGCCTCGATGGGTGCCTTGGTCAAGGCCGGGCGAGAGCCCGTGCGGGATGGGGGATGGAGCGCGGACCCGGGAGGTCCGCCCACCTTCGACCTCGATCAACTCGGAAGTGCCGCAATGCAAGACGCCGGACTGATCACTCCGGTTCGGATCTATCCCTTGTTCGAGAGCCGCTTCAGATTCGAGGCCGGACTGGATCCGGAGTCTCGACTGGCCGAGTGCAGCGACCTGTATGCGGAGTTTTCCGTTGTCGCCCAGAAGAACCCGTACTCGTGGAACGGGCGAGTGCGGACGGCTGCCGACATCGGCACGCCGTCGCCGAAGAACCGCATCGTGTGCGAGCCGTATCCGTTGTCGATGAACGCCATGCCCTTCGTCGACCAGGCAGCGTGCATCGTGGTGACCAGCTTGGCCGAAGCCCGAGAACGCGGTGTTCCCGAGGGCGACATCGTGTTCGTCTGGGGTGGTGCGGGTGCCGAGGATTCGGTCGACATTCTCGACCGCAGCGATTTCGGCCGGTCTCCAGCGATGGAGGATGCGATGGACCGAGCCTTGCGCGCCGCAGAGATCGGAGTCGAACAACTCGACGCGGTCGATGTGTACAGCTGCTTCCCGATCGTGCCGACCCTCGCCACCCGACACCTCGGAACGCCGAAATCATTGGTACCCAGTGTGACCGGTGGTCATTCGTCCTTCGGTGGTCCCCTCAGTAGCCATTCGCTGCATTCGATCACCGCATCCGTCCGCGAGATTCGCGGCGGCAAGAACTGCGCACTGGTGCACGCGAACGGCGGCTACATGACGTATCACCACTCGGTGCTGCTCGGTGGCGACCAGCACCCACAGGGCTACGTAGGAAATCCCGAACCCGCAGTGCTGACTTCGGATCCACCGCCTCGTGCACCTGTACAGGACGGGACTCTCGTGGTGGAGACAGTGTCCGTCGAGCATTCTCGGCAGCAGGAACCGAACCAGGCGTTCCTCGTCGCGAGAGACGAACGCGGACGACGCGTCGCTGCACAGACGGCACCCGGGGACACGGCCAGCGCCCGTGCGCTG
>CAFBLX010000106.1_pt1 | contig 11282 bp, 9 predicted proteins | sample 7268311 | NCBI WGS metagenome assembly CAFBLX01 (sample SAMEA6814046, study PRJEB35770) | freshwater metagenome | biome: Freshwater; feature: Freshwater reservoir; material: water | place: Czech Republic | collected 2017-05-23 | depth 30m m | reverse complement strand
GCCACGGCACCGGGCCGACGTAGACGCCGATCCACGGGAGCAGAGGAACGAAGAAGGCGAGGCCGGCCACGTAGCCGTATCCGAATCCGCCTTTCAGCGACACCGATCGGCGGCCGCCGAACCCCGTCAGAACCAGTGCCAGTACTGCGATGCCGATGGGTGCCAGAAACCAGAGCGTTCGCGGCGGAAAACTGGCGAAGACGAGCGCGCCGGCAACGGCAGCCAGGACGGTCGACAGCGCAGGTCCGTACAGCCGGGTCAGTCGCGCGGTCGAGGGGTTCTCACTGCTCATGAACGACCCGTCCACGGTGCACCGTCATCGAGCAGCGGGGACCGACGGACGACGCCTCGAGGCTGGGCAGCGGTGCCACGCCCGCACGGGGGTCGGTCGACCACCGTTGAACGCTGTCCTTCGGTGCTCGCACGACGAGCTCGTCCACGTCCCACACCGCAAAGGACGCGGGGGCTCCCGGCACCAGTGTTCCGGCCAAACCGTCGCGCACTCCCCCCGCCCGCCATGCACCGCGCGTCGCAGCCGAGAACGCAGCACGGGGCGACACCGAGCTCCCCGGAGTGCGGTGGTTCGCCGCAGCGCGGACCGTCGCCCACGGATCGAGGGACGTCACCGGCGCATCGGAGCCGAACGCCAGCGAGACTCCCGCAGACGCCAGGCGTGCGAACGGATGGAGTTCGGCAGCGCGCTCGGCACCCAGACGCGCGGCGTAGAGGCCGTCGGCTCCGCCCCACGCCGCGTCGAACGCCGGCTGCATGCTGGCGATGACGCCCCACGACGCCAACAGGTCGGCTTGCTGCGCGGACACCATCGCCACGTGCTCGAGCCGGTGTCCGCAGGACGCGACGGCGGGCGTGCCCAGATCGGCGACCACCCGGCCGAATGCAGTGACGGCGGCCGACACCGCGGCGTCGCCGATGACGTGGAAGCCGGCCTGAATTCCGGCCGTCGTGCAGGCGGCGATGTGTGCAGCTATCGCGTCGACATCTGCGTACGACACCCCGGTTCCGGGACCATCGGCGTACGGCGAGCTCAACCATGCGGTGTGCGACCCGAGGGATCCGTCGACGAAGATATCGCCTGCCAATCCGTGGGCACCGGTCTCTTCGAGCAATTCGCGGGCGCGTTCGGCGGTATCTGCCAGCTCGCCCCAGTAGCCGCGTACTTCGACGCCGTGCTCGGTGTTCATGAGTTCGCGGAAGTCGTCGATGCCCGACACCACCGGTCCTGCACATTCGTGGACCGCGACGATTCCGTGCGCCGCGGCGTCGTCCAGCGCAGCAGCCCTTGCTCGGCGTCGGGTGTCGGCGGTGAGCAGCGAGCGAGCGGTCTGCCGAGCACGATGGTGCGCGTCTGCGGTCAGTGGAGACTGTTCGGAGTAGCCGGAAGTGGCGTCGGCAGCGGACGCGGCGAACCGCAACCGGGTGGATACGGCGGCAGAATGCGAGTCGACTCGGGTGAGGTACACCGCTCGTCCGGGAGCAGCCGCATCGAGTTCGGCGGTGGTGGGAGGACGTTGTTCGGACCAGGTCGACTCGTCCCAACCGTGACCCCAGAGCAGTTCGTCTTCCGAGGATGCCGCATGTTCTCGCACCATGCGCAGGCACTCTTCGATCGACGTGGACCGGCTCAGGTCCAGGCCGATCAGCGACAGTCCGAGGTCGGTCACGTGAACGTGCGTGTCCACGAACGCCGGAGCAACGAAAGAACCGGCCAGATCGGTGATGGGAACGCCGGGGTGCAAGGCTCTTCCGGTGCGATCCTCACCGATCCAGCTGATGATTCCGTCGGTCACGGCCATGGCGGTGGCATCGGGAGCCGAAGGACTGTAGATCCGTCCGCCGCAGAACAATTCGGTGGTCACGAGCGACCAGTCTGCCCCTACCGGTGGGACTTGGGGAAATCCCCGGCAGCGGGATCGACGCGGCCCGGGTCGATCACCTCACCCTCGAGAACGAGCGACGGTCCGGTGGTTCGTGGTCCGCGATTCTCGCCGGCCGTACGGTCGTCGAGTACCTCACCGTCGATGACCGTGGGGCGCATGCGCCGAGTGGACGCCGCGACTCGGGGCAGCCACCGCGCGGCCGCCCACAGCACGGCAGGCCGGAGCAGCCAGCGAGTCGGTGGGATCAACAGCAACAGGCCTACCACCGTGGTCACCAGGCCGGGCACGAACATGGCCACCGACCCTGCAGCGAAGAGTGCGCCGTCGGCCACGGCTCCCTCGGCCGAGCGTTCACCCTGCGATGCGCGTCGCAGGCCGTCCAGTACCCGCCGGCCTTGCGAACGGACCAGCAACGAACCGACCAACGATCCGGCGATGAGCAGCACCACGGTCCACAGCACACCGAGTGCACTGCCCACAGCGACCAGGGCTGTGACCTCGACCACGACGTAGAGCACGAACAGAGCGAGCATGACGGTCCTTTCTTCGCTTGGTCCGTACAACGTCCGGCACAGTCGTTTTTCTCCCGATGCGTCCTGTTTGCCTGGAGATTCTCAGGATCCGGGTCTGACGAGGCCGGATTCGTAGGCGAGTACGACGGCTTGCACTCGGTCACGTACTCCCAGTTTGGTCAGTATTCGGCCGATGTGGGTCTTGATGGTCGCCTCGGACAGGTGCAACACCGTCGCGATCTCGGCATTGGACAGCCCGGTTGCCAGGTGCGCCATGACCTCTCGCTCACGCCCGGTCAGGCCGTCCAGTACCGATGGGTCGACGGCCGGCTCGGTGCGCTCGACGAACCGCGACAACAGCCTCTTCGTGACTTTCGGTGATACGACGGCGTCACCCGCAGCCACGCTCCGAATCGCGGATACCAGATCCTCGGGCGGTGTGTCCTTGAGCAGAAATCCACTGGCTCCTGCCCTGAGCGCACCGAGTACGTGCTCGTCGAGATCGAACGTCGTCATGACCAGAACCCTGGTGTCCGATCCCGATTCGGTGATCGCTCGAGTGGCGGAGACCCCGTCGATCCCGGGCATGCGGACGTCCATCAAGACCACGGCGGGCGCCAACCGTGCCACGGCTTCGATGGCACCGGAGCCGTCGGACGCTTCACCGATCACCTCGATGTCGTCCTGGGCTTCGAGCACCATGTTCAGGCCCATTCGCATCAGTTCCTGGTCGTCCACGACGACAACGGTGATCGGCACCGACACAACCTAACGCCTACTCGATCGGCAGTCTCGCCCGCACGAGCCATGAGCCCTGGGGTGTTCGACCGACCTGCAACGTGCCCTGCAACACCGCGACTCGCTCCCGCATCCCCACCAGTCCGTGTCCTCCGCCACCGGTCGGTGGCGCCGCACTGCCGGTGCCGTTGTCGGAGATTTCGACGGTGACGGTGTCTGCTTCGCGTGCGACCCGCACGACGGCTCGCGGGGCATGGCCGGCGTGCCGAAGAACGTTCGTCAGCGATTCCTGGACGAGTCGGTGGACGCCGAGACTGATCGCCGGGCTGATGTCGTCGAGATTGCCCGTCTGTTCCAACTCGACGTTCAGGCCGGCTCGACTCATCATTTCCACGACGCGGGCCAGACCGGCCGTGCCGTACTCGGGCATGTCGTCCGCGTCGGGGGTCGTCCGCAGCAGCGCGACCGTCCTACGCAGTTCGGCCAGCGCCTGTCGGCCCGTCGCCGAGATGTTGGCCACCGCCTGCTCGGCACGTTCGGGGTTGCGCCGGATGGCATACGACGCCCCGTCGGCCTGGACCACCATCACGCTCACCCCGTGGGCGACGACATCGTGCAGCTCGCGCGCGATGCGTGTTCTTTCCATGAGCACGGCCTCCTCGGCGCGGCGATCCCGGTCGTACTCGGCCACGATCAGTCGGGCTTCCATCGCCTCGTCGTATGCGCGTCGGGCACCGAGGAATTCGGCAGCGACCCACGACAGTGCGTACAGCAGAGCGCTGAACAGCAGCGTCGTGAACAACGGCTGGTGGAAGAGCAACAACGACGACACCGAGTAGGCCGCCACACCGGCGGCGTAGACGGCCCCCTGCGCGCGGCCGACGTAGGCCACCAGGGTGTAGAGCATGATCGGCAACGCCAGTGCGGCCGGATGGCCGTTGGAGGTATCCCCGACCATGGCTCCCCACACGTCGGCGACGAACGTCGACACGAGCGCCACGGCCGCCACAGACCTGGGGAACCGACGCCGCCACGCCACGGGAACGGTCAGGACCACCGAGAAGGCCAGAAACAACGGCCCGTTCAGGCCGTCGGCCGAACTCACGAAAACGAGAATCTCGATGACGAAAAGCCCACTGGCGAGCAGTGCGTCGGCCACGAACGGTTGGCCACGGAGCCACAGGCTGAATCGACGCATGTGATTGAGTTTGCCGTATGACTGTCGCGGACTGGGGATTGTTGATGGCCGCCGCGACAGCAGCAGGATGGGTCGACGCCGTGGTCGGCGGAGGCGGTCTCATTCTGTTGCCGGCGATCTTGCTCGTGGCACCGCAACTGACACAGCAGGCAGCCCTCGCGACCAACAAGGCGACCGCAGTCTTCGGAACAGTCGCCGCCGTCGTCACGTTCGCCCGCAAGGTCTCGCTCGACTGGAAGGTGCTCGTTCCTGCCGGCGCGATCGCGGCGACGACCTCGGCGGCGGGCGCTGCCGCGGTGTCGTTGATCGACCGCGACCTCTTCGTGCCGATCATCATGGTCGTGCTGGTCGGCGTTGCGGTACTGGTGACCTGTCGACCGACCATCGGTCGTACCGCGGCACCGTCGCCCCCGACGCATCGCAAAGTTCTGATCGTGATCGGCCTCGCCGCAGCCGGCATCGGGTTCTACGACGGCATTCTCGGACCCGGCACCGGCACCTTCCTCATCATCGTCTTCGCGACGATGCTGGGCACCGAATTCGTCCGCAGCGCCGCGATGGCAAAGGTGATCAACGTCGGCTCCAATGTCGGTGCGCTGACCTACTTTGCATTCACCGGCAGTGTGTACTGGCAACTCGGTGCTGCGATGGCCGCCTGCAATGTCGTCGGTGCGGTACTCGGTTCGAGGACGGCGGTCGCCAGGGGCGCAGGCTTCGTCAGGATCGTGTTGCTCGTCGTCGTGATCGGCATGGTCCTACGCCTCGGCTGGCAACAATTCGGCTAGCGTCACAGTCGTGACGACACCATCGGACCGGTCGGTCGACGCCGACTTCCTCGCCCTCCCCCTGCGAGAACTGGCCGACGCGGCCCTGAGCGCGGCGCGCACGGCCGGAGCCTCGCATGCGGACTTCCGAGTGCAGCAGCTGACGACCCAGTCGATTTCACTGCGCGACGGCTCAGTGCAATCCGCCGTCGACGCCGGGGAAATCGGGTTGGCGGTGCGGGTGGTCGTCGACGGCACCTGGGGTTTCGCCTCTCACGCCGAGCTGAGTACCGACGCGGCTGCCACCACGGCGCGGCGTGCGGCCGAGGTGGCGACGGCGTTACGCGTGCTCAACCGCGAACGGGTCGAACTCGCGCCCGAACCGGTGTACTCGGACGCGGTCTGGGTCTCGCAGTACGAGATCGACCCGTTCGACGTTCCCACCACCGACAAAGTGGCGCTGCTGGCCGAGTACTCGGCCAGGTTGTCCGCCTCCGACGGCGTCGACCACGTCACGGCGTCGGTGCTGCAGGTCAAGGAACAGTCGTTCTATGCCGATTCGGCGGGCAGCTCGATCACTCAGCAACGGGTACGACTACACCCGCAGTTCGAGGCCACTGCCGTGGACCGAGCGGCCGGTGCGTTCGATTCGATGCGGACATTGGCACCGCCCGTCGGACGTGGCTGGGAATACCTCGGTGAACACAGCACGTGGGACTGGGCGGACGAACTCGCGCGCATCCCGGAGTGGCTGGCCGAGAAGGTCAAGGCCCCGTCGGTGGTGGCAGGTCCGACGGATCTCGTCATCGATCCCACCAACCTGTGGCTCACCATCCACGAATCCATCGGACACGCAACGGAATACGACCGAGCGATCGGGTACGAGGCCGCCTACGCCGGGACGTCCTTCGCCACACCCGATCAGCTCGGAACCTTGCGTTACGGCTCACCCATCATGCACGTCACCGCAGACCGGACCGAGGTGAACGGTCTCGCCAGTATCGGCTACGACGACGACGGCGTGGCCGCGCAGAAGTGGGATCTGGTTCGCGACGGAACACTCGTCGGCTACCAACTCGATCGGGTCTTCGCCCCGAGGCTCGGACTGGAACGGTCCAACGGATGCTCTTACGCCGACTCCGCACATCACGTTCCGATCCAACGCATGGCGAACGTGTCGTTGCAGCCCGATCCCGACACCGACCGGTCGACCGAGGAGGTCATCGCCGCGGTCGAGGACGGTATATACGTGGTCGGCGACAAATCGTGGTCGATCGATATGCAGCGGTACAACTTCCAGTTCACCGGACAACGCTTCTACCGGATTCGAAACGGTGTGCTCGACGGCCAGGTGCGCGACGTCGCCTATCAAGCGACGACGACGGATTTCTGGGGTTCGATGGAACTGCTCGGAGGTCGCTCCACCTGGAAACTCGGTGGGGCATTCAACTGCGGCAAGGCCCAACCCGGTCAGGTCGCCGCGGTCAGTCACGGTTGCCCGGTCGCACTGTTCCGCGGGGTCAACGTCCTCAACACCCGATCGGAGGCAGGTCGATGATCGAGCCGCAGCAGGTGATCGAACGTGCGTTGGCGTGTGCGAACGTCGACGACACCGTCGTCCTCGTCACCGACTCCAGCGACGCGACGCTTCGGTGGGCGGGCAATTCGATGACCACGAACGGCGTCTCCACTTCGAGGCAGTGGGTGGTGGTGTCCATCGTCCGGAACGGGGACGTGGCGCGGGTGGGTTCGGTGTCGTCCACCAGTGTCGATCCGAGCGAGATCGCGGACGTCGTGCGTGCCAGTGAAGCAGCGGCCCGCGCCGCCGAGCCTGCGGACGACGCGATGCCGCTGCTGACCCCCGATTCCGAGCCGGACGGCTGGGATCGACACGCGCAGGCCACGTCCATCGACGTGTTCGGTTCGCTGGCAACGGAACTGAACGTCGGATTCGACGGCCGAGACACGTTGTACGGATTCGCCGAGCATCGCGTCGACAACGTGTGGCTCGGAACCTCGACCGGTGTGCGACGCACGTTCACACAGCCGACCGGGTCGATCGAGATCAACGGAAAGCGGTCCGGGGCGAGTGCCTGGGTGGGAAAAGGTACAGCCGATTTCCGCGACGTGTCGGCGGCATCGATGCTCGGAGAATTGTCCACCAGGCTGGGCTGGGCGCAGAACACCGTGGAGCGTCCCGCCGGTCGGTACGACACGGTGTTGCCGCCCTCCGCCGTGGCCGATCTGATGATCTACCTGATGTGGACCATGGAGGGGCGCGGGGCCCAGGAGGGTCGCACCGCACTCTCGCGGGCCGGTGGCACCCGAGTCGGCGAGAAGCTCACCGAGCTGCCGCTGACGCTGCACTCCGACCCGCGCGAGCCCGGTCTCGGGTACGCGCCGTTCGTTGCGGCGGGCTCCTCCAGTGATGCGGTGTCGGTGTTCGACAACGGTCTCGGCATCGACCGGGTCGATTGGATCCGGGACGGCGCGATCGCAGCACTGGCCTATACCCGCGCCGGAGCCCGGAAGTTCGAGGTACCCGTTGCCGTCCCCGGGGAGAACTTGATCCTCACCGGCGGCAGCGACACCGGGATCGACGCGATGGTCGCGTCGACCGAGCGCGGGCTGTTACTGACGACACTGTGGTACATCCGAGAGGTCGATCCGACCTCGTTGCTGCTCACGGGTCTCACCCGCGACGGTGTCTACGCCATAAAGGACGGCCGGATCATCGGAGCCGTCAACAACTTCCGCTTCAACGAGAGTCCTCTGGATCTGTTGCGACGTGTCACCGAGGCCGGACGGACGGAGGCGACACTGCCACGCGAGTGGAAGGATTGGTTCACTCGCACGGCAATGCCGCCGCTGCGCATTCCGGACTTTTACATGTCCTCGGTCAGCGCCGCGCAATAGGGTCTGCCGGGTCGTTCGTGCAGGCCCTGCGTCCGACCGTTACTTGTCGGGTCCGGACAGCTCGAGCGCGATGTTGTCGGGGTCGCGGAACTCCACGATGGACAGTCCGGGCCCTGCGTCCTTGATGCCCTCGTGCGCGATGCCGAGCTCATCGAGCGTCTTGACTGCATCCTCGAGCGCGGCACGGGTATCGACGGTGAAGCTGAGGTGGTCCAGCCCACAACGATCTTCGGCGAAGGTGTCGTCGCTCGGCGCGACCGGGCGCAGACCGAGCAAACCCCCGCCGAACTTGTAGATCACGCCGCCGAAGAGGAACCACAGGGCTTTCTTGGTCTCCTCGTCCGCGTCGGGATCCCAGGCGTAGGCCACCTCGAAGCCGAACACCGAGTCGTAGAACGATCGGGATCGGTCGATGTCGCTGACGGTGAGTCGGACATGGTTGTAATCGGTCACTGCAATAGGCACGTGGTGCTCCGTTCCGGCAGCAGGGAAAGCCGCCTCATGAAGCATTCGGAACTGCGCATACCAACGATGGTGTCGTCGTGCAGACCGGTTACGCGGGAGTGATCGCGAGCCCGACCGAGCCGCTCTTGCCCCGTCGAAGAACGCTGCCCTTCACGGTGAGCCAGCCCAGGATGCCGTACTTCGACACTATCGCCGCGCGCGCTTTCTCGGTGCCGGCTGCATCGAGGATCTCGGCTGTCGCGTCGACCGCGTCGCCCTGGGGTTTGCCGCGCATGTCGCACGGTGCGAGCAGAACCTTCGAGTTACGGCGAATGCGCTTGACCTTCCACGAATCCGACACCGTCCACACGAGCAGACGATCACCGTCGAGCGCACCCCAGAGCGGGGTCGGTACGGCGGTGCCGTCCTTCTTGAACGTCGTCAGCAGTACGTACTTGCCCTTGGCAATGTCCTCGAAGGTGGCAGTCATACCGAGAAGGGTACGTCGCTACTCCCCCTCGAGCTCACCTTCGGTTTCCAGGTACACCTGGCGCAAGCCGTCGAGAACCTGCTTGTCCGGCTCGGCCCACATCTTGCGCTCCGCGGCCTCGAGCAGTCGTTCGGCAATACCGTGCAGTGCCCAGGGATTGGACTGTTGCATGAACTTCTGGTTCTGCTCGTCGAGCACATAGGTCTCGGCCAACTTCTCGTACATCCAGTCCTGCACCACATCGGTGGTGGCGTCGTAACCGAACAGGTAGTCCACGGTCGCCGCCATCTCGAACGCACCCTTGTAGCCGTGCCTGCGCATGGCTTCGAGCCACCGGGGGTTGACGACCCGAGCGCGGAAGACGCGGGCGGTTTCTTCCGAGAGTGTGCGCGTGCGAACCGATTCCGGCCGCGTGCTGTCACCGATGTATGCCTCGGGCGACTTTCCGGTCAGCGCGCGCACCGTCGCGACCATGCCGCCGTGGTACTGGAAGTAGTCGTCGGAATCGGCGATGTCGTGCTCACGTGTATCGGTGTTCTTGGCGGCCACGGCAATACGCTTGTACGCAGTGCGCATGTCGTCCGACGCGGGTACTCCGTCGAGTCCGCGGCCGTAGGCGAAGCCGCCCCAGGTGGTGTACACCTGAGCGAGGTCGTCGTCGCTGCGCCACGTCTTGCTGTCGATCAGCTGAAGCAACCCGGCACCGTACGTTCCTGGCTTCGACCCGAAAATGCGTGTCGTAGAACGTCGTTCGTCACCGTGTTCGGCCAGATCGGCCTGCGCGTGTGCACGGACGTAGTTCTGCTCGGGCTCCTCGTCCAACGCAGCCACCATCCGAACCGCGTCGTCGAGAAGGGCGAGCACGTGCGGAAACGCGTCACGGAAGAATCCACTGATCCGAACCGTCACATCGATGCGAGGGCGGCCGAGCTCGTCGAGGTCGATCACCTCGAGGCGCGTCACCCGGCGCGAGGCCTCGTCCCACACCGGGGAGACTCCGAGCAGAGCGAACACCTCGGCGATGTCGTCGCCCGAGGTGCGCATGGCCGAGGTGCCCCACACCGAGAGACCGACGGATTTCGGCCACTCGCCGTGATCCTGGCGGTAGCGAGCGAGCAGGGATTCTGCCATCGCCTGACCGGTCTCCCACGCCAGTTTCGACGGCACGGCCTTCGGGTCGACCGAGTAGAAATTGCGGCCGGTAGGAAGCACGTTGATCAGGCCGCGCAGCGGTGAACCGCTCGGACCCGCCGCGATGAACCCGCCGTCGAGAGCGTGCAACACCTGCTCGATCTCGCGGGAAGTTCCGCGTAGACGCGGTACCACCTCGGCGGCGGCGAACCTCAGAATCTCTGCGACCACGTCACCGTGTTCGCCCGCAACCCGCTCGGCCTCAGCCGGATTCCACTGCGTCGCTTGCATTGCCGCGACCAGTCCGTGCGCGACGGCCTCGATGCTGTCGACGCGCGTGCGTTCCTCGTCGCCGTCCTCGCTGAGCCCGAGAGCTTCGCGTAGACCGGGCACCGTCTGCTCGCCGCCCCACATCTGCCGAGCGCGCAGCATCGCCAGCACCAACTCGACCTCGGCATCGCCGACGGGCTCCTGGCCCAGGATGTGCAGCCCGTCGCGGATCTGCACGTCCTTGATCTCGCACAGCCATCCGTCGACGTGCAGCAGCATGTCGTCGAACACTTCCTCGTCGGGACGCTCATCGAGTCCGAGGTCCTTGTGCATCTGTGCCGCGGTCATCAGTGTCCAGATCTGCTGGCGAATGGCCGGTAGCTTGGCCGGATCGAGAGCCGAAATGTTCGCGTGTTCGTCCAGCAGCTGTTCGAGCCGAGAGATGTCACCGTAGCTCTCCGCTCGCGCCATCGGCGGGATGAGGTGATCGACGAGAGTGGCGTGGGCTCGCCGCTTGGCCTGTGTGCCCTCCCCCGGATCGTTGACCAGGAAGGGATAGACCAGCGGCAAGTCGCCCAGTGCAGCGTCGGTGCCGCAGGAGGCGGACATGCCGAGGGTCTTGCCGGGGAGCCATTCCAGGTTTCCGTGCTTACCGAGATGAACCATCGCGTCGGCCCCGAAGCCGCCGTCCTCGAGGGCTGCAGAGATCCACCGGTAGGCGGCCAAATAGTGATGGCTCGGCGGCAGATCCGGGTCGTGGTAGATCGCAACCGGCTTCTCACCGAATCCGCGCGGCGGCTGAACCATGATGACCACATTGCCGAATTGCATTGCTGCGATGACGATCTCACCGTCGGGATCAGCGGAACGATCGACGTAGAGATCACCCGGTGCCGGTCCCCAATGTTCGATCACACCCTC
>CAFBLX010000105.1_pt1 | contig 11345 bp, 11 predicted proteins | sample 7268311 | NCBI WGS metagenome assembly CAFBLX01 (sample SAMEA6814046, study PRJEB35770) | freshwater metagenome | biome: Freshwater; feature: Freshwater reservoir; material: water | place: Czech Republic | collected 2017-05-23 | depth 30m m | reverse complement strand
GTGAACTGATGCGACATCAGTTCACCGACGCAGCGACCCTGGTTCGATCGTTCAGCTGAGTCCGCTCAGCTGAGTTCGTTCAGCTGAGGTGATGCGGCTGTGGGTGCGACTTGTGCCCCTCGTCCGAACCCTCGTTGTCCTGATGACCGTTCGACGTGCCCTGCGCTCCTGTTCCCGCCGGAACCATCGAGATGATCACCGATTTCGAGGTAGGGCAGTTGCTCTGCAGGGCAGTCGAATCCAACGGAATCAGCGGATTGGTCTCGGGGTAGTACGCAGCAGCCGACCCACGCGGGGTGTCGTACTCGACGATGCGGAACGACGGCGCGCACCGTTCCACGTCGTCGTCGTCCCACTTGGTGACCAAATCGACCATGTCGCCGTCGCGGAAGCCGAGCGCCGAGATGTCTTCTCGGTGCACGAAGATGACGCGTCGGCCGTTCTCGATTCCGCGGTAGCGATCGCTGAGGCCGTAGATCGTCGTGTTGAACTGATCGTGGCTGCGCAACGTCTGCAGAATCAGATGGCCGGGCGGAACCTGCAGCACGTCGATCGGCGAGACGGCGAATTCGCCCTTCCCGCTCTTGGTTTCGAACGTCCTGCTGTCGCGAGGGGGATGCGGAAGGACGAAGCCGCCGGGGCGTCGAACATTGACCTCGTACCCTTCGCAGCCGGCGACGACGCGCGAGATGTGCGTGCGAATGTTGCGGTAGTCGTCGCGGAAACCCTTCCAGTCGAGACCGTATCGGTCGCCGAGTGTCGCCTCGGCGATTCCGCTGACGATCGCGACCTCCGAGCGCAGGTACGGGCTCGCGGGCTTCAGCGGTCCTCGTGACGAGTGCACCGAGCAGGTGGAGTCCTCCACCGAAATCCATTGCTCACCACTGGCTTGCACGTCCTTCTCGGTGCGTCCGAGGGTCGGCAGAATGAGAGCGGTCTCGCCGCAGACGAGATGCGAACGGTTGATCTTCGTGGAGATCTGCACGGTCATGCGCATCTTGCGCAGCGCCTCGAACGTGACGTCGCTGTCGGGCGTCGCCTGTACGAAGTTGCCGCCGAGACCGAGGAAGAAATGGGCCTTGTCGTCGCGCATGGCGCGGATCGAGTCGACGGTGTCCAAGCCGTGCTCACGGGGCGGCTCGAAGTCGAACTCCGCCGCCATGGCGTCGAGGAAGGCCACCGGAGGGCGCTCCCAGATGCCCATCGTTCGGTCGCCCTGCACGTTCGAGTGGCCACGAACCGGAAGCAAACCGGCACCGGCCTTACCGATGTTTCCTTGCGCGAACGCGAGATTGGTGACTTCCTTGATGGTGGCGACGGCATTGCGATGCTGCGTCAGACCCATCGCCCAGCAGAAGACGGTGGCCTTGGAGTCGCGCAGCATTTCGGCGGCCTCGGTGATCTGCTGCATCGACAGACCGGTGACCTCGGTGACGAGATCGAAATCGACCTCGGCAACGTGTGCCTTCCACTCGTCGAATCCGACGGTGTACTCGCCGAGGAATTCGTGATCTAGGGCGTCCCACTTCACCAACAGCGCCCCGAGGGCCTGGAACAGAGCGAGGTCGCCGTTGAGCTTGATCGGCAGGTGCAGATCCGACAGATCGGTACCGGGACCGACCATGCCGCGCGGGGTCTGCGGGTTCTTGAAGTTCAGCAGTCCCGCTTCGCGAAGGGGATTGATGGACAGAATCTTTGCGCCGTTCTGCTTCGCCAGCTCGAGGGCGGAGAGCATGCGCGGGTGATTCGTGCCGGGATTCTGGCCGGCCAGGATGATCAGTTCGGCGTTGTGAACGTCGTCGAGCGTGACGCTGGCCTTGCCGATGCCGATGGATTCCTGCAGCGCAATGGACGTCGACTCGTGACACATGTTGGAGCAGTCGGGCATGTTGTTGGTGCCGAACGACCGAGCGAACAACTGGTAGATGAACGCGGACTCGTTGGACGCACGACCCGAGGTGTAGAAGATGGCCTCGTCCGGGCTGGCCAGGCTCTTCAACTCGTCGCCGATCAGACGGAACGCATCGTCCCATTCGATGGGCTCGTAGTGGCTGCCGCCGGGGAGCTTGATCATCGGATGCGTGATGCGGCCCTGCTGACCCAACCAGTGTTCGGTGTGCGCATCGAGCTCGGCAATGCTGTGCTGCGCGAAGAACTCCGGAGTGGCCCGCGTGGTCGTCGCCTCCTCGGCGACGGCCTTGGCACCGTTCTCGCAGAACTCGGCGGCGTGCCGATGACCCGGATCGGGATCGGGCCACGCGCAGCTCATGCAGTCGAAGCCCTCGGCTTGGTTCAGCTTGAGGAGCGTCTGCGCGGTGCGCTTGGGACCCATGTGTCCCAGCGCGCGCTTCATCGACACCGCAACGGCGGTGGCACCTGCCGCATGGGTTTTCGGCTTCTCGATGTCGAGCTCGGCCTCGTCGACGTCGCTGTCGGTGCGTCTCATGCGGGTCCCTTCGTTGCGTTACCCCCGCCCTCGACCATAGCCGTAGGCTCAGCCGGCGAGGAGTGCGGTCACCAAATCCACGTACTGCTGTTTCGCCGAATCCTGGCTCGTGCCTTCGAGCTTCGCCCAGGCATCGAACTTTGCGCGGTTCACCATGTCCAGCCGTCCGGGACGCTTACCCGTCACGTCTCCGATCGAACCTTGCTTGAAGAGCGAGTACAGGCGCAGCAGATCGTCGTTGCTCGGCTTGGACGTGAGCTTCTTGACGTCAACCTGCGCATCGGCGAACGACTGGTCGAGATCGGACATGAACGAGCTCCTTCGGCTGTAGGTGCCGTCATCCTTGCACGGCGGCCTGCTCGAGGATGCGAATACAGTGCGCGACGAGAGCGTCGCGAGTGGCGTCGAGGGTGCCGTCCAGAAAACCGATGAACAGCGCCGTCAACGCGCCGACGGTTCCGACGGCGACGAGCTGCCGGTCGGCGGACTCGGGTAGCCGGGCACGAACCAGTTCGACGAACCCGGGCAGCAGGTCGAGTCCGCGTCGGCTCAGCGCAGGTTCGGCCAACGGAGCGATCAGCAGCACTCGTCCCATCCGAGGCTCGTCGACGACGATTTCGACGAACGCCCGGACGGGCGCGGCCACGGCGTCCTTCGGTGATGCTCCGGCGACGGCGTTCTCCAGGGCCTCCTGCGCTCGGGCCCCTACCCAGGCGTAGACCGCGCGAACGAACGTGTCGCGATCGGTGAAGCTCTCGTAGAAGTAGCGCTCGGTGAGTCCGGCTGCGCGGCAGACGGCGCGGACGTTGACCGCGGGTCCCTCCTGCGCGCCGAGGAGTTCGATCCCGGCGTCGAGCAGCGCGTCGTATCGCTTGGATCTGCGCTCTTCCATCTGTTGACTACGCATGTTGTCGAGGCTACTTTGACAACATGCGTAGTCAGTTCGATCGGCCCGTCCCACTCGGTCCCGACTCGCTCACCTGGAAGTACTTCGGTGACTGGCGCGGGATGCTGCAGGGCGTGTGGGCGGGGTCGATGCAGAACATGCACCCGGGCCTCGGAGCGGGCGTCGAGCAGCATTCGACGTTCTTCGACGAGCGATGGCAGCGGCTCTACCGCTCCCTGTATCCGATCGGGGGAGTGGTGTTCGACGGCGACCGCGCCGAGGAGACAGCTCACCAGGTGCGCGGCTACCACAACGACATCAAGGGAATCGACTCGAAAGGGCGCACGTACCACGCCCTCGATCCCGACACTTTCTACTGGGCACACGCGACGTTCTTCATGGGCACAGTGCTCACCGCCGACCGATTCATGGGCGGACTGACCGAAGCGCAGAAACTGCAACTGTTCGACGAGCATGTGCAGTGGTACCGGCTCTACGGCATGAGCATGCGATCGGTGCCCGAGACCTGGGTCGAATTCCAGAAGTACTGGGAGCGCATGTGCACACACGTGCTGGAAGACAACATGGCCGCACGTGGAGTACTGGATCTGTCCGCGCTCGGACCACCTCCGTACGCCTCCTGGCTGCCGGAACGTGTGTGGGCCGTGCTGCGCAGACCGGTGGCATCGTTGTTCGTCTGGATCACCGTCGGGCTCTACGACCCGCCCGTCCGGGAGCTACTGGGGTACACCTGGTCGGAGCGGGACGCGCGACGGTTCGCGGTGTTCGGCAGGGCGGTGAACCTGGCGTTCGGGCTGGTGCCGCGTCGTCGCCGACTCCATCCGCGCGCCCGAGCCGGATGGGATCGCGTCGCGGGCCGGAGGCCGGCAACGGCTCCTCCGGTGCACACGCCCACCCGCAATCTGCCGCCGGTACAGCGTCGCTCGCACCCGTCGCACTACAGCCCGAAAGTGTAGGTTTCCGGTCTCCGGGTACGACGCGGGTATGTACAACGTCAGAACTGGCAACGGGTCGCCGCTGGTCCTCGTCCACGGGCTCGGGTCCTCGCACCGCAACTGGGATCCGATCGTCCCGGCCCTCGCGGAGCACCGCGAGGTCATCGCCCTCGATCTCCCCGGGTTCGGACAGACACCGCCGTTGGCCGACGTCTCCATCGCGTCGTTGACCGACGCCCTGCGCGCGTACCTCGACAACGAGGGATTGTCCGACGCCGACCTCGTCGGCAGCTCCATGGGCGCACGGATGGTCGTCGAACTGGCCCGTCGGGGTCACCGTGGGTCGATGGTGGCCCTCGATCCGGGCGGCTTCTGGAACGACCGCCAGGTCAAGGTATTCGGGGCGACCATCACGGCATCGCTGGCGTTGATGAAGCGGGCGCAACCGCTGGTGCCCTTCCTGGCCGGGAACCCGATCACCAGAACCGCAGCGCTGGCGCAATTCTCGGCCGCGCCGTGGAAATTGCCGAGCGGACTGGTCGAACGGGAGCTGAAAGGCTTCTCCGCCAAGACTTCACCCTCGCTCGATGCCGCTCGCAAGGCGCTGATCCACGGGCCGAAGCAGCAGGGTGCCCCGAAAGGTTCCCTGCAGGGGTCGCTGCTCATCGGCTGGGGCCGTCAGGACAAGGTGACGACGCCCAGCCAGGCAGAGGTGGCGATGCAGCGTTTCCCCGACGCCACCCTGCATTGGTTCGACAAATGCGGACACTTCCCGCACTGGGACCAGCCGACCGAAACCGCCCGAGTCATCCTGCGGGCGACCGGTCGCTAGCTCCCATGTGAGTGGAACTTCGACCCCTGCTACGAAGTTCCACTCACAAGGCTCAGCCGTTCCACCACGGACGCAGAGGTACGTCGGCCTGACCTTTCGGTCCCAGCTTGACCGCCAGAACCTGGTGCAGCTGAACGACATTGCGCTCGAATCCCAGACGGGACCCGGCCATGTACAGGCCCCAGACACGGGCGGTTCCCTCGCCGGCCTCGGCGACGCACGCATCCCAGTTGTCCACTAGGTTCTGGCACCACCCGGCGAGGGTCAGCGCGTAGTGCTCGCGCAGGTTCTCCTCGTGCCGGACCTCGAGTCCGACGTCCTGGATCTCGGTGATGATGCGACCCGATCCGGTGAGCTCCCCGTCGGGAAAGACGTACCGGTCGATGAAGCTGCCTGCCTTGGCGTGCGCGCGGTTGTCGGGCCGGGTGATCGAGTGGTTCAGCAGTCGACCACCGTCACGCAGCTTGGACTGGATGAACGTGAAGTACGCCGGGTAGTTGCCGACACCGATGTGCTCGGTCAGCCCGATCGACGAGATCGCGTCGAAATTCGTCTCGGGCACATCGCGGTAATCGGAGAAGCGAACCTCGGCGAGGTCCGCAAGACCCTCGTCTTCGATGGCCTTCTGCGCCCACGAGGCCTGCTCCTGCGAGAGAGTCACACCGATGACCTGAACTCCGCGTCGCGCTGCGTAGCGCACCATCGAACCCCAGCCGCATCCGATGTCGAGCAGGCGATCACCGGGCTGCAGACCCAGTTTGTCGAACACCAACCGATACTTGTTCTCCTGCGCGGCCTCCAGAGACTGCTCGACGTTCTCGAATGCCGCACAGGTGTACGTCATCGAGGGACCGAGGACCATCTCGTAGAACCTGTTGGACACGTCGTAGTGGTGGTGGATCGCTTCGGCATCGCGTGTCTTGGAATGCCGCAGACCTTCGGCGATGCGACGCCACCGCGGAATAGCCTCCTGGGGCGGAGGAGCGATGGGACGCAGCACGTCCCAGCCGAGCGACCGAGCGATCGAGGTCAAGGTCATGGCCGACGGGCGGCGGAAATGGAGCTCGTCGCCCATCAGCGCGAGCAGTTCGTAGGGATCACCGGGATGAACACCGGTGGCCTCCAGGTCGCCGGAGACATAGGCGCGGGCCATGCCGAGATCGCCGGGAGCTGTTGCGAGATAGGTAGTTCCGCGTGGGCTCTTGAGGTTGAGGCCGATCTTGGCATCCTCGGGGCCGGCCACGCTGCCGTCGTACGCGGTGAAACGCAGGGGAATGTTGCCGTCGGAGATCAGCTCGAGGATCTCGGAGATCTTGAGTTTCTGTGGCCCGTTCACCGTGCGATTGCCGGAGTCCTTGAACGTCGTCATTTGCGCTGCACCGCCTTCGAGTACAAATCCAGCAATCGGGATTCGGGATCGTATTTCTTCTTCAGTTCTCTGTACTTCTCGCCGCCGTAGAGAACGGCGAATTCATCCTCGGTGTAGTAAGCATCCGAGTACAGCGATTTATGCCCCTCGAACTCGGTGACCTTCTTCTCGATGGCGCGGTTCGCGGCACCTTCTGCTCGACCGGGCACGATAGGTACCGAGGACCAGAAGCCGATGTTGACGTAGGTGCGCTTGGGCTCGAGCGGGTACAGCGGCCACGGCCTGGAGGGATCGGCTCCGGGAGCGGCAGGTTCGCGAAGGCGCAAGGGGCACAACCACAACGGTTCGATCGGAATCTCGTCGAGAAACCAGCGTACGAAGCCGGCGGTGTGTTCGATCGGAACCTCGACGTCCTGCACGACGCGTTCGCGCGGCGGATTTCCCTTGCGCTTCTCGAGTCGATCGGCGATGTCGTACTTGCGATCGAGGCCGATCAACTTCCAGTAGAAGCTGCTGCGCCGGTACTTGCGCGGCCAGAAGCGTCGGATCCGGGGGTTCTGGGTTCCGAACGCACGCGAGCACCAGAACCAGTCGGTGTCCCAGCGCCACAGGTAATCGTGGATGGTGAGCCGATCGGTCTTCGGAGTGTCCGACGAATGCTGGATCGAACGGTAGAAGATGTCGGCACCGGTGTAGTCGCTGACGGGTCCGGGCTCGTCGGTCTGAACCCCGAGAGTGAGATAGCTTTCGTCGGCGCTGAAGACGACGCCGTCCAGGTACTGAACTTCGATGCCGTCGTACTCACGCCGAGCGACGATGGTGTCCATCGTCGTTTGAAGCGTGTCCAGATCGTGGAATCGCAAGTGGCGCAGGGCAACGAACGGAAGTACCGGCTCGAGTTCGATCTTCAGCCGCGTCGAGTAGCCGAGAGTGCCGTACGAGTTGGGAAAGCCCCAGTACAGGTCCGCGTGCTCGCCCTCGGGGGTTGCCGTGAGGATTTCGCCGCTACCGGTGAGGACGTCGATCTCGAGTACCGACTCGTGCGGAAGCCCGCTGCGGAACGACGTCGACTCGATGCCGAGTCCGGTGACCGCGCCGCCGAGGGTGATCGTTTTGAGCTGCGGAACGACGAGAGGGGCGAGGCCGTAGGGCAGCGTCGCGTCGACCAGATCCTCGTACGTGCACATCCCCGCCACGTCGGCGGTGCGAGCCGCGGCATCGACGGTGACGACCTTGCTCAATCCCGAGACGTCGAGTCCCGGCGTCTTCGAGGTCGTCCTGGCCCGAAACAGGTTGGACGTCTTCTTAGCCAGACGCACCGTCGCGTCGGTCGGTATTGCGCGATAGCTGCGAAGCAACTTCTCGACACCCGACCGATGCGCTGCGTAACCGCTCTCCCTCGGTTCTGGCCGTCGTCCGAGAAGAGCATTCACTGAAGCCACGAGTAGACGCTATATCTCGTACTGCTCGGTATCCACCGAAGCTGCCGACGGTCCGGTGAAACTTCACGCAACTGTTGTCGAATCGGACGGCTCAAACTGAACTATTCGGACAAATGGTTGCATCATGCATGTGTTTTTCGATGACAGCTCATCGTATGTGAACCACCTCACACCCCGTCGGCGGCGGTGCCGACATCCAGTGCGACGCGAGGCAGGATGGAGAACGCAACCCCAATCGACTCGAAGGAGAACGTTCTCGTGGCTCAGGTCAGCGCATCCAGTTCCGCCACCATCGCCACTACACCCGATCAGGTGCTCGCCGCGCTCGCCGACTACGAAACCGTGCGGCCCCGCATCCTTCCCGAGCAGTATCGCGACTACCGGGTGGTGCAGGGCGGACAAGGCGACGGCACCGTGGCCGAATGGACCCTGCAGGCCACCCAGAAGCGAGTGCGCAACGTGAGCGCCTCCGTCACGGTCTCCGGCTCGACCATCACCGAACGCGACGCCAACTCCTCCATGGTCACCACCTGGACCGTCGCCCCCGAAGGCAACGGCACCGTCGTCACCACGACGACCGAGTGGACGGGTGCGGGAGGAATCGGCGGATTCTTCGAGAAGACGTTCGCGCCCCTCGGATTGAAGAAGATCCAGGCCGCGACCCTCGACAACCTGTGCCGCGAGTTGATCTAGACCCGCTCGAAATCCGGCTCTTCGATCAACGCCAACGTGCCGACCACCACGGTGCGCATCGACCACAGAAACATCCCGTCGGGTCCACGGTCGATCGTGTCGTAGGCCCCCGGAAGGGTGTCGAGGTCGGTGCGCGCCGCGATCGCGTCGTCGTACTCACGATCGCGTCGAGCCTCGTTGTAGACGATCTCCGCCAATGCAATGGCGTGTTCGACGACGGTGATGACCGCCCACGTCGCCTGCTTGGGGGTGAGGTCGTAGCGCATTCGGTATCGCGTCTGCACGGCGTCGGCCATCCGAAGGGCGTCGATGGAACTGGGAGTCAGTCCGATCAAATACGCGGCGATGCCCGGGTTGCGGTGAACCAGCGCGCGAATGGCGGAGGCAAGTTCCAGCAACGCGTCGTGCATCGGCTCGTCGTCTCCGGGGAGCGGCGGCGACCAGCGTCGCAGGATCTCCTCGGCGACCAGGGCCTTGAGCGCGGCCGGACCGTCGATGTTGTTGTAGATCGCGACTATCGACACGCCCAGCGCGTCGGCGACCGACCTCACCGTCACCTTGGGCAGCGTCAGGGCGATGCCCGCCTCGGCCATGGTTTCGGGAGTCACTCGACGCTTGCGAGGGGTCGAGCTCGCCGGCGCGTTCATGGCCTCAGGCTACGTGGGCTCAGAACTGACGGAACGTCAGCCGAGTGTCGAACCTGATCGTGCGGTCGAACGTCGTCCGACACCGTGCGACTACGCTGGAGGTTGCTTCGACCCACGCGAGAGGACGGCACAGTGCAACCCGGTGAACAGCCCGACATGGCCTCGATTCTGCAGCAGGCTCAGCAGATGCAGCAGCAACTGATGGCAGCACAGGCGGAGATCGCCGAAACCGAGGTCACCGGTCAGGCCGGCGGCGGACTCGTCGTGGCGACCGTCAAGGGAACGGGCGAAGTGGTCGGACTGACCATCGACCCCAAGATCGTGGATCCCGACGACGTCGAGACACTGCAGGACCTGGTGATCGGTGCCATCGCCGACGCGTCGAAGGCAGCGCAGAACGTAGCGAGCGAGAAGCTCGGCCCCCTCGCAGGCGGTCTCGGCGGCGGCTCCCTCGGACTACCCGGCTTCTAGGCGAGACGAGTGTACGAAGGTCCCGTACAGGATCTGATCGACGAGCTGGGAAAGTTCCCCGGAGTCGGTCCGAAGAGCGCTCAGCGCATAGCGTTTCACCTCCTGGCCGTCGAGCCACCCGAGGTCGATCGCCTCATGCGCGCGTTGCAGCGCATCCGCGACGGCGTGCAGTTCTGCATCGTCTGCGGGACCGTATCGGACAAGGAACTGTGCCGAATCTGCGCCGACTCCCGACGTGACAGGTCCATGATCTGCGTCGTCGAAGAGCCCAAAGACGTTCAGGCCGTGGAACGTACGCGCGAATTCAAAGGCCGGTACCACGTACTCGGCGGAGCGCTCGACCCACTCAACGGAGTGGGCCCCGACCAGCTGCGCATCCGAGAGTTGTTGACCCGCGTCGGAACTCAGGACGACGGCGTCGACGTCACCGAGGTCATCATCGCCACCGACCCCAACACCGAGGGCGAAGCAACTGCTACGTACCTCGTGCGGATGATGCGCGATTTCCCCGGTCTCGCCATCACCCGTCTCGCCTCCGGCCTGCCGATGGGCGGAGACCTCGAATTCGCCGACGAACTGACACTCGGCCGAGCTCTCACCGGTAGGCGTCGTATGTGAGATGCCGGAGGCAGTGGTGTGGTTAAGTGCCCCAGGCGGCGCATAACCGCACCACTGCCGCAGGCACTTGTCGTACCCCTGGTGCAATATCCCGCCATGACAAACGACGGGACCCGCATACCGCAGTCCGTTCTCGACGATCAGCACGGTTTGATGACCTCGGTTCAGCTCAGCACATTCGGGTTCACGCCGAAGGCAATCCGCCACCATGTCGAAACCGGTCGGTGGCTGCGAGTGTTTCGAAACGTGATCTGTCTGACCAACGGTCCACTCAGCAGGGATATGGAGCTGCAAGCGGCGCTGCTGTACGGAGGCGGGGGCGCGATCCTGAGCCATGACACCGCCGCGTATCAGTGGGGAATGCTGCGGGAGTCTGCCGGACCGATTCACCTCACTGTCCCTCGCCCGTGCTCGGCCATCAGCCAGCCACCGACGATGCGGCATGTTCTGACGCGGCCGACGTCGCTGAGCAATGCGCGCATCCATCCCGGGGTGGTGGTGCATCGGTCTCTGGCCATCGAACACATCGGTGTCGATACCGAGCCGCGTCGGACGAGCAAGGAAGACACAGTCATGGACCTGGCCGCGTCCGCGCCGACTGCCCCAGAAGCCGCAGCAGCTTTTGTGGCGGCCATGACCAACGGAAAAGTGTCCATCCCGGCAATGCGTCGCAAGATCGAACTGCGGCGTCCGCGGCGGTACAAGAAAATCATGCTCGACGCCCTCTCCCTGTTGGCAGGTGGCGTCCAGTCCGTTCTCGAGTTTCGCTATGCGATCGACGTCGAGCAGGCGCACGGACTGCCCGCCGGTCGCCGTCAAGCGCCACACCACATCGGTGACCGGGTGGTGTTCGAGGACGTCGAATACGGCGCCGAGGGTCTGATCGTTCGTCTGGACGGCCAGCAGTTCCACGCGGCGAGCAGTGTGAGGTTCCGAGACAGGTTGCGAGACAACGCTGCCGAGCTCAGTGGGCGGCCGCGGCTGG
>CAFBLX010000104.1_pt1 | contig 11355 bp, 9 predicted proteins | sample 7268311 | NCBI WGS metagenome assembly CAFBLX01 (sample SAMEA6814046, study PRJEB35770) | freshwater metagenome | biome: Freshwater; feature: Freshwater reservoir; material: water | place: Czech Republic | collected 2017-05-23 | depth 30m m | reverse complement strand
TTGGGCACGCTACGCCGAGGCAGTCGACGAGGCCGGTGAGCCCATCGACATCGTCGATCAACTGAAGGATTCACTCGTTCCGATCGCGCAGAGTCAGCGAGAGAATCCGACGGCCTTCATCGCCAATCGCGCAGTGTTCGGCGATCTGATCGACAACGAACGTTTCGTCGCCGAGTACACGAAACAGCTGACATCACTTCAGAAGAACGGTGCGCGCGCGACCCTGGAGGCGCTCATGTCGACTCGCTGAATTTTTCGGTGTCTCGAACCTGGCCGGAGACGATGACGGTATCGCCTGCGCCGATCACCGTGTCTGCCGTGGCGTAGGTGAACCCTTCACCCGGACGCTTGACTGCAACGACGGTTACTCCGTGCTTGGTGCGAATTCCACTCTCGCCCAGAGTTTTTCCTAGCAGCGAGGCCGGGGGCGACGTCTTCGCCATGGCAAAACCGTCGTCGAACTCGATGTAGTCCATCATCCGACCACGTACCAGGTGAGCTACTCGCTTACCCATGTCGTGCTCGGGCCTGACGACGTGGTGGACGCCGATCTGGCTGAGAATCTTGGCGTGCGCGTTGCTCAGAGCCTTGGCCCAGATGGTCGACATCGACAGATTCACCAGAGCCGATGCGGTGAGCAGGCTCGCTTCGAGATTGGAACCGATGCCCACGACGGCGCGGTCGTACTCGTGTACCGAAAGTTGTCGCAACGACTCCTCGTCGGTGGTATCGGCCACCACAGCATGCGTCAAACGGTCTGCCACGCGTTGCACTACGGCCTCGTCGCTGTCGACGCCGAGCACCTCGACTCCCTGGCTCATCAGTTCCAGCGCCAGCGACTTACCGAAGCGGCCGAGACCGAGAACGACGACGACGTCGGAGGACGGTTTCCTAGCCAATGAACGGCCTTTCCGTGGGAAGCGTGTAGCGCCGACCGCGGTCGCGGGCGGCGAGAGCACTGACCAGAGTGATGGAACCGATGCGGCCCAGATACATCAGGACGATCAGAATCATCTGGCCCCAGCCGGGCAACTGTGCGGTGATTCCGGTGGACAGGCCCACCGTCGCGAATGCCGAGACGACCTCGAAGAGAAGCACGTCGAGGTCGAAGTTCGTGCCGGCCAACAGCGCCACCACCGGCAGCATGATGAGGGCCACCCCGATCAACGCGACGGTCAATGCCTGACGTTGCACCCGAGGATCTATTCGACGGTCGAACACCGTCACCTCGCGGTCACCGCGGATTTCGGCCACGATGACGAACAGCAGCAAGGCAAATGTGGTGACCTTGATGCCGCCTGCCGTACCGCCGCTGCCACCACCGATGAACATCAGGACATCGGTGATCAAGAGGGTCGCGTTGTCCACATCCGCGTAATCGACACTGTTGAAGCCTGCGGTGCGGGGCATGACGCCCTGGAACGTCGCGACGAGCATCTTGTCCCAGAACCCGAATCCGCCCAGGGTTCTCGACCACTCGAAAAGCAACACCACCGTCGGACCGAGAACCAACAGAACGGCGGTGACGGACAACGTCATCCGGGTGTGCAAGGTCCAGCGCTTGCGAGAACGAACGCCGCGGGCACGCGATCGGGCACGACGGGCGATCTCGAACAGAACCGGAAACCCGATGCCGCCCAACACGACCGCGATCAACAACGGCACACAGATCCACGGGTCGGTGGCGAACCCGATCATGTTGTCGCTGAAGAGCGCGAATCCTGCGTTGTTGAACGCCGACACGGAATGGAAGATCCCCAGCCAGATCGCGCGGCCGAGGGGCTCGTCGTATCCGAAGAAGAAGCGCGCCGACAGACAGAGCGCGACAACACCCTCGATGATCAGACTGGTACGAAACACCCCCACGACGACGCTTCGAACGTCGCCCAGCCCGGATGTGCGTACCTCGGCTGCCGCATTCAACCTGCCCCGTAGACCGATCCGATCCGCCAGGAGCAGACCGACCAAGGACGCGATCGTCATGATCCCGAACCCGCCGATCTGAATCAGGCCGAGAATGACGCCCTGGCCGAGACCCGACCAGTACACCGGGGTGTCCACCACGATCAGACCCGTCAGGCTCACCGCCGAGGTCGACGTGAACAGCGCCTGCAGAATCCCGGTGTCGTTTCCAGGCACGGTAGCCGCCGGAACCATCAGGATGCCCGCACCGAGGAGTATGGCCACCGCGAAACCCGTTGCCATCACTCTGACCGGCGTCGGCCTGAAGAGCGCGAACCGTCGTGATGCCTGGTGAGCGTCTGTCACCCGGCAGACAGTACCGGTGGGACGAACCGCTTCGCGGCACGTGCGCGGAACTTCGTAGCAGGGGTCGAGTTTCCGCGCACGTCAGCGCTCCACGTCAGGGCTCCACGTCAGCGCACCACTGCCTTCGCCACCGTCCAGGCCCGGCCCTGCTCGCTCAATGTGAATCCCAGCCCCGGGCGAGCGGACAGGTGCATCCGGCCATCCCGCGTCTCGAGGTGCTCGTCGAACAATGGGTCCAACCAGTCGAAGTGCTCCACCCATGTCTGCAGTGGGTACACCGCTGCGAGGTGCAGATGAATCTCCATCGCAAAGTGCGGGGCGAGCTGCACGTTGTGATGTTCGGCCAGCCCGGCCAATTTCAGGAACTGGGTGATGCCGCCGATGCGGGGTGCGTCGGGCTGCAGGATGTCGACCGCGCCGGCCTCGAGGAGACGGACATGCTCGCCGACGCTGGCCAGCATCTCCCCCGTCGCGATGGAGGTGTCGAAATTTCTCGCCAGCATCGCATGACCCTCGGCGTCGTAGGCATCGAGCGGTTCTTCGATCCAGACGAGGTCGAACTGCTCGAGGATGCGGCACATGCGGTTCGCCGTCGGACGATCCCACTGTTGATTCGCGTCGACCATCAGCGGGACGTCGTCACCGAGGAACTCGCGTACCGCGGTGACGCGGGCGATGTCGGTGCGCCAATCAGGTTGGCCCACCTTCAGTTTGATACCGCCGATTCCGTTCGCGAGCGACCGGGCCGCGTTGTCCATGACCTCCTCGATCGGAGTATGCAGAAATCCACCGGAGGTGTTGTACGTCTGCACCGAATCGCGGGACGCGCCGATCAGCTTCGCCAGCGGTAACCCGGCACGCTTGGCTTTGAGATCCCACAGGGCAATATCGATCGCAGCGATGGCCTGTGTCGCAACGCCACTGCGGCCGACCGACGCTCCGGCCCACACCAACTTGGTCCAGACCTTGCCGATATCGTTCGGGTCCTCACCGATGAGCACCGGCGCGATCTCCTGGGCGTGCGCGAACTGGGCAGGCCCACCCGCCCGCTTCGAATAGCTGAAACCGATTCCCTCATGGCCCTGTTCGGTACGGATCTCGACGAACAGAAACACCACCTCGGTCATCGCCTTCTGTCGACCGGTGAGAACCTTGGCGTCGCTGATCGGATTGCGCAGCGGCAGCACGATCGAGGACAGCGTCACCTCGGAGATGCTGTCGACGGACGCGTCACCGGATGCGAGGGCCCGAATCGCCGCATCGGGCGCGGTGAGTCCGCTCGAGGGCTTGTCGATGTACGTTGTCATGTCACATCTCCTGTGTTTGCGAAGGGTGTTGCCTCACAGCCTAATTCAGGTTCCGATACGCGTCCAACACAATTCAGCGGGCCATCGATACGGCAAGTGCATTGATGTTCGACGCGATGTCGGCGACCCGGCCGACGAACGTGTGATGCGTGACGCCCGACGAGTGCGGCGTCATCAGCACGTTCTCCAGCTCGCGGAACGGCAGGGAACTGGGCTCACCACGCCCGTCCGGCCCCGGGTAGCTGTACCAGACATCGATGGCGGCGGCGGCAATCTCGTTGCGAGACAGGGCGTCGAACAGTGGTTGTTCCTGAATCAGCGGGCCTCGACCGACGTTGACGACGATCCCTCCGCTTCCCAGCCTGCGCAGTTCCTCGGCACCGATCATGCCGCGGGTGTGCTCGTTCAGTGGTGCGGAAACCACGAGTACATCGGCGAACTCGGCAAGCTTTCCCAAATCCTGTGCATCCGACACCCATTCGAGACCCTCGTCCGAAGCCCGACCGCTTCCGGTGACGGCAGCACCGGTTGCCCCGTATGCCCGAAACAGCTGCCAGGTCTGCCGGCCGATGTGCCCGAACCCGACGAACCCGATCCGCGCACCGCTGAGCGACAACGGCTGCGGGATGGTCGGGTCGTACACGGACGTGGCAAACAACCCCGAGCGGAGGGCACGGTCCTGCTCCAGGAACTTTCGTCGCAACATCACCGTTGCCGCGACGACGTATTCGGCAATCGACTGCTCGTGGTGAAAGGTGTTGCACACCTGCACATCGGGCCGCATTCCGGATCGATCCACGTTGTCGGTACCGGCGCCGGCAACGTGAACCATCCGCAGCCTTGGGGCAGCCGCCCCCATGGCCGCGCTGAACTTGCCGCCGACATAGACGTCGGCGTCGTGGAGATGGGCGATCACGTCCTGCTCGTCGAACGGAACGCTCCACACCACCTCGGCGTTCGCCGGTAGACCCGCCTCGAACTGCTCGCGATGCGGCACGACGTTGCGGTCACCGACGACGATCTTCATCGACGCACCAGAACTCGACGCACCAGAACTCATCGAACGAGGGCCGGGCGCTTGCTGTCGAACGTCCAGCCCTCGATCAGGTACTGCATGCCGATGGCGTCGTCTCGGGCCCCCAGTCCTTCCTTCTGGTACAGCTCGTGCGCCGCATCGATCTGCTCGAAGTCGAGTTCGACACCCAGACCCGGCTTGTCGGGCACCGTGAGGTAGCCATCCTCGATCGTGAACGGCTCCTTGGTCACTCGCTGCCCGTCCTGCCAGATCCAGTGGGTGTCGATGGCGGTGATGTTCCCGGGAGCTGCAGCAGCGACGTGCGTGAACATCGCCAGGGAGACGTCGAAGTGATTGTTGGAGTGCGATCCCCACGTCAGGCCCCACGCGTCGCAGAGCTGCGCGACACGCACCGACCCGGCCATCGTCCAGAAGTGCGGATCGGCCAGCGGGATGTCCACGGCACCGGACCGGACGGTGTGGCCCATCTCGCGCCAGTCCGTCGCGATCATGTTGGTCGCGGTCTGTAACCCGGTGGCCCGCTTGAACTCCGTCATCACCTCGCGGCCCGAGAAACCACCCTCGGGGCCGACGGGATCCTCGGCGTACGCCAGCACGTCACGCAGCCCTCGGCAGGTCTCGATCGCATCCTTCAGCAACCAGCCGCCGTTGGGATCCAACGTGATTCGCGCCTCGGGAAAGCGCTCGGCCAGAGCACGAACAGCGGCGGCCTCCTCGGGTGCCGGCAGTGCACCACCCTTGAGCTTGAAATCCTGGAAGCCGTAGCGTGCCTGCGCAGCCTCGGCGAGGCGCACGATCGACTCCGGATCCATCGCCTCCTCGTGCCTGATCCGCAGCCAGTCGTCGGCTCCGGCCGCCTCGTCGGCGCTGCTCCGGTATGCGAGATCGGTCTTGTTGCGATCGGCGACGAAGAACAGGTAGCCCAGCGCCTGCACCTTCTCGCGCTGCTGCCCCTCGCCCAACAACGCCGCGACGCTGACGCCGAGATGCTGACCGAGCAGATCCAACAATGCCGATTCCACTGCGGTCACCGCATGAATGGCGATCCGCAGATCGAACGTCTGCGCGCCGCGGCCACCGGCATCACGATCTGCGAACGCGCGACGCATGGCGGCCAGCACCGCGTTGTACCGGCCGATGTTCTGCCCCTCGACCAGCACGCGCGCGTCTTCGAGCGTCTGCCGAATCGGCTCCCCGCCCGGCACTTCGCCGACGCCGGTGCGCCCGTCCGAGTCGGTGAGCACCACCAGATTGCGGGTGAAATACGGCGCGTGCGCGCCGCTGAGGTTCAGCAACATGTCGTCGTGACCGGCAATGGGAATGACACGCATTTCGGTGACGACGGGGGTGCTGGTGTGGACGACCATGCCCGACCTTTCTCGCATACCTCTGGTGACTCGGCTCACAGACGACAGTATGGCCAGCTATCGATTCCCGTCCAACACCATCTGCGCATCGACTGATGCAGTCGAGGTATCGAGGATCGGCATCCACGCTCGAGTAGACGGTCAGCCAGGCGATACCGAGACTGCATCAAACACAACATTTTTAGACTTGGACATGTATCGATCCGGCTCCTACGGTGGTGAGTTATGAGCCAGGTCACGGCCTCGGCGTCACTGCACGTACCGCACCACTGCCTTAGGAGTCACCCCATGACAGCGTCGACGACACAGTCCACCGACCTCACCGGTCGGATGATCATCGCCGGCGTTCCGGTTTTCGGTGCCGGGACGCAGATTCACGGAATCGATCCCGGTACCGGAGAGAATCTCGAACCCGCCTACGGCCACGGCGACGACTCGGATGTCGAGCGCGCCTGTGCCGCAGCGGCCGACGCCTTCGCCGACTACCGCGCTACCTCGTCGGACACTCGCGCACGGTTTCTCGAGACCATCGCCGACAACATCGCGGCCCTGGGCGACACGCTCATCGAGCGGACGGTCGCCGAGTCCGGTCTGCCGCTGGCACGCATCACCGGCGAGGTCGGCCGCACCACCGGTCAACTCCGTCTGTTCGCTTCGGTTCTGCGCGAGGGCAGTTGGAACGGAGCCCGCATAGACCCCGCCCAGCCCGAGCGCAGCCCGCTGCCGCGTGCAGACATCCGTCAGCGTCAGATCCCCCTCGGGCCGGTTGCTGTGTTCGGTGCCAGCAACTTCCCCCTCGCCTTCTCCGTCGCCGGTGGCGACACCGCCTCTGCCCTCGCGGCCGGATGCCCCGTAGTGGTCAAAGCACACGACGCCCATCCAGGAACGTCCGAGCTGGTCGCCCGCGCCATCACCGACGCGGTTATCTCCACCGGAATGCCCTCCGGCACATTCTCGTTGCTCTTCGGCTCCGGCCGCGGACTCGGCACCGCTCTGGTGACCGACCCTCGCATCAAGGCCGTCGGATTCACCGGATCGCGTTCGGGTGGAACAGCTCTCGTTGCTGCTGCGGCGGGTCGTCGTGAGCCCATCCCGGTGTACGCCGAGATGAGTTCCATCAACCCGGTGTTCGTCATGGACGGTGCACTCGCCACCCGTGGAGCCGAATTGGGCCGCGCGTTCGTCGCATCGCTGACGATGGGCTCGGGCCAGTTCTGCACCAATCCCGGTCTGGTCATCGCCGTCGACGGCCCGGGCTTGCAGTCGTTCATCGACGCCGCTGCCGCCGCAGTGCAAGAATCCGCTCCCTCGACGATGCTGACGCCGAACATCGCCTCGAGCTACGCCGAGGGTGTGCGAACACTGTCCGACGCGGTGACGGTGGTAGCGCGGGGATCCGACACCGACGCCCCGAATGCCTGCCGCGCAGCGCTGTTCGACACCGATGCGGCCACGTTCCTCACCTCGGAGGCAGCGCAGGCCGAGGTGTTCGGCGCGTCGAGCCTCGTCGTGCGCTGTGCAGATGCCCAGCAGGTTCGGCGGGTGGCGTCACAGCTCGAAGGTCAGCTCACCGCCACCATTCATGCCGACGAATCCGATCATTCCGAGGCCGGAAAGCTGCTCTCGGTGCTCGAACTCAAGGCCGGCCGGATCCTGTTCGACGGATGGCCCACCGGAGTCGAGGTCGGCCATGCCATGGTGCACGGCGGGCCGTTCCCCGCGACCTCGGACTCCCGCACCACGTCGGTCGGATCGCTCGCGATCGAACGCTTCCTGCGCCCGGTCGCGTACCAGGACGTACCGAAATCGTTGTTGCCCAACGCCATCGCAGACGGAAATCCGGACGGCATCTTCCGCCGCATCGACGGCCAGCTCACCCAAGACTGACACACCCAACCTAGTTCTCGAGGAGACCCCCATGCTCGACGGAGTTCTGTTCTTCCCCGTCACCCCGTTCACCGCATCCGGTGAGGTCGATTACGACCTCCTGGCCGCTCACATCACGAAGGGTGTCGACGCGGGACCCGGTGGAGTGTTCATTGCCTGCGGCACCGGCGAATTCCACGCCCTCGAACTCGAGGAGTTCGGCAAGATCGTCCGTACCGCAGTCGACAGCGTCGCAGGCCGCGTTCCTGTCTACGCCGGTGCAGGCGGATCCGTCGCGCAGGCAAAGGCATTCGCACACGCGGCGAAGGCCAACGGAGCCGACGGCATCCTGTTGCTGCCGCCGTACCTGGTGACGATGCCGCAAGCCGGTCTCGTGAATTACACCAAGGCCGTTGCCGCCGCATCGGATCTGCCGCTGATCGTCTACAACCGCGGCAACGCTCGCTTCACCGAGGAGTCCGCCGTCGAGGTTGCGCAGCTTCCCACGGTCGTCGGATTCAAGGATGGCACCGGCGATCTCGACCAGGTCGGCCGCATCGTCCGCGCGGTACTGGACGCTCTGGAGCCGTCGGGCAAGCCCTTCCAGTTCTTCAACGGACTACCGACCGCCGAGGTCTCCCAGCAGGCGTACCGAGCGATCGGTGTCACGCTGTATTCCTCCGCGACATTCGCGTTCGCACCCGAACTGGCACTGGCGTTCTACCGCTCTCTCGACAGCGGAAACGAAAAGCTCACTGCCGCATTGCTCCGCGAGTTCTTCCACCCGCTCGTGCGCTTGCGCGACAAGGTTCCCGGCTACGCCGTCTCCCTCATCAAGGCCGGCGTGACGATGGAGGGCATCGAAGCAGGGCCGGTTCGCCCACCCCTGGTGGACATCAGCGCACCGCACCTCGAGGAACTCACCGCAATCGTTGCCGCCGGCCGGGCCGTGTTGGCAGACGAGCTCGCGGTGCACTGATGCAAGAACCGGTACTGATCACCGGGGCTCGAATCACACCGATCGCCTTCGTCGATCCTCCGTTGCTCAACACCGTCGGCGTGCATCAGCCGTATGCGCTCCGCGCGATCATTCAGCTGGACACCGACGCCGGTGTCGTCGGACTCGGTGAAACGTACGCCGACACTGCTCATCTGGCTCGACTGGAAGCGGCCTCCACCGCCATCTTCGGTCTGGACGTGTTCGCGCTCAACGAGATCCGAGATGCCATCGATGCCGTCCTGGGAACCCTGTCGATCACAGGCGGCGACGGCGTCGCAGGCATGATCACCACAGCCAGCACCACCGATCGGGTGTTCTCCCCCTTCGAGATCGCGTGCCTGGACGTGCAGGGCAAGGTCCTGGGTCGACCGGTGTCCGACCTGCTCGGCGGCAAGGTTCGGGACTCCGTTCCGTTCAGTGCGTATCTGTTCTACAAGTGGGCAGCTCATCCCGGCCAGGAGCCCGACGAATGGGGCGAGGCGATCGATCCGGACGGATTGGTTCGTCAGGCCCGAAAGATGATCGACGAGTACGGCTTCGGGGCAATCAAGGTCAAGGGCGGCGTCTTTCCGCCCGACGAGGAGATCGCCGGAATCAAGGCGCTCCGGCAGGCGTTCCCGGAGCTGCCGTTGCGGTTGGATCCCAACGCCGCCTGGACTGTCGACACATCCATCCGGGTAGCCGCCGAGCTCGACGGCATCGTCGAATATCTCGAAGATCCCACACCCGGGCTCGACGGGATGGCCGAGGTTGCGCGCGAAGCCAAGATGCCGCTGGCGACGAACATGTGTGTCGTTGCCTTCGATCACCTGAAGCCTGCCGTGGTGAAGGACTCGGTGCAGGTGGTGTTGTCCGACCACCATTACTGGGGCGGACTCCAGCGATCGAGGTTGCTCGCCGGAATCTGCGAGACGTTCGAGATGGGACTGTCGATGCACTCGAACAGCCACCTCGGAATCAGTCTGGCCGCCATGGTTCATCTCGCAGCGGCGACACCGAACTTGACCTATGCCTGCGACACGCATTGGCCCTGGAAGAACGAGGATGTCGTCGTGCCGGGGGTGTTGAACTTCGTCGACGGCGCAGTGGCCGTTCCCACCGGACCCGGTCTGGGCATCGAGATCGACGAGGACGCGCTCGCGGCACTGCATCAGCAGTACCTGGACTGCGGAATTCGTGACCGCGACGACACCGGATACATGCAGAGCATCGATCCGCGCTTCGAGAACACCTGCCCGCGTTGGTGATCGGACTCTACGTCTGCAGCGGCGCGACGATATTGGCGAGCATGGTCGCGATCGTGGCGACGACGATGCGTCGTTCTGCGGCGTAGCCGCTCTGGTACCAGGTCATGGCGGTGTGGCTGATTGCGCCGATGGCAGCGGTGGCGAGCAGGTCCACGTCGAGCTCCGGGCCCGACGGCACCTCGCCGGCGAACGTGCGGAGGTAGCCGAGCAGCAGGGTGCCGAATTGCTGCATCACCGTCAGATACGTCTGCTCCACGCGAGGGCTGACGCCGAGCACCTCCATCCACACCACGCGGGCCAGGTGCGGGTCCTCGACGACCCGGAAGAACGGGTCGAGCAACTGCTCGGTGACAGCCCTCAGATCACCGTCCCGATTCACCTGCACAATTGCGTCGGACACCGAATCGGTCAGGCGTGCAATGCATTCGGCATAGACGGCGAGCAGAAGATCCTCGGTCTTGTCGAAATACTGATAGAAGTGGCGATCGGCGATCTTGGCCTCACGGCACAGTCCACGGACGGTCGCGGCGCGGTACCCGACGCTGCCGAACACCCGCAGTCCCGCATCCAGCAGCTGCCGCCGCCTGCGGTCGTCGCGGTCGGCCGCGCTCTCACCGCCGTAGGCGCGGCCGGCCGCTTCGGACACGGTGCTCATGACCGCCGGGCATCCAGTTCGGCAGTCAGACGGATCAATTCGGCATCCCGCTCCATCGCGGCGTCCATGATCGGGTTGACGATGCCGCGCAATATCGAGATCGGGATCCAGCGACCGGGAACGGCGATGCGCGCGGCTCGGCGTCCGATGCCTCGTACGGCCACGCGGGCAAGCTTGTCCGGTGTGATCGGGCGGAGCAGTGGCGAGGGAAAGGCGCGGGCAGTCATCGCCGTCGCGACGGTGTCGCCGCCGAACGCAACGTCGGCGATCGGCGTCGCCACCCACCCCGGATACAGCACTCCCGCTGTCGCTTTCGTGCCCGCGAGTTCCGCACGCAGAGCGCGGCCGAGTTGTTCCACCGCCGCCTTCGAGGCCGCGTACGGTGCGTTCGCCAGACCGTTGAGGTAGGCGTACGTCGAGGAGGTGAGCAGCACGTAGCCCCCGGACTCGACGATGTGCGGCAGCGCCGCTCGCACCGTGTTCCACACACCGACGAGATTGACCCCAATGACTCTCTCGAACACACCGTCGTCGACGGAACGGATCGTCGATGCCTGTGCACCGCTGGAGATTCCCGCATTCGCCATCACGATGTCGAGCGTGCCGAAC
>CAFBLX010000103.1_pt1 | contig 11456 bp, 12 predicted proteins | sample 7268311 | NCBI WGS metagenome assembly CAFBLX01 (sample SAMEA6814046, study PRJEB35770) | freshwater metagenome | biome: Freshwater; feature: Freshwater reservoir; material: water | place: Czech Republic | collected 2017-05-23 | depth 30m m | reverse complement strand
GTCGAGCAGGGCGGTGATCCGCTCACGCGCGGTCAACTTGCCCTTCGCGTGGACCCGCTCCACCGCCGCCTCACCCGACGGCATCTCCGCAGCCCCCAGACGTTTACGAAGATCGGCCAATTTACCCGCAGTGGTATGGATATCGGGTGCATCTGCCGACCCGGGTGCAGTGGAATCCTGGACGCTGGTCATGGGGCAACACTTTAACTGCGAGTGTGATCTGCGCCCCGACCGAGGGTGGTTCACGAGCCGACGTCGGTTGGCGCCGAACCCATATGCTGGTGGTCATGTGGACCAATCTGGATCGCCCACCGCTCGACGTCCGCGCACTCCGTCGAGCCTTGGTGGACGGACCGCAGGCCTCGTGGTCTCGGGTGGACGTGGTGACCGAGACCGGTTCGACCAATGCTGACCTCGTCGCTGCGGCGGCAGACCGTGCGGACCGGACGGCCTTGATCGCCGAACATCAGGGAAGCGGGCGGGGTAGGCACTCGCGTCCGTTCTCCGGTGCTCCGCGATCGCAGATATTGCTGTCGATGCTGCTGAAGTTCCCGGGGATCGACCCGGCGGTGCTGGGTTGGCTGCCGCTGATGACCGGCGTGGCTCTGGTCGATGCGCTGCGTACCGTGGCCGAGGTCGATGCGCGGTTGAAGTGGCCGAACGACGTTCTGATCGGCGGTAGGAAGGTCTCGGGCATTCTGGCCGAAGTAGCCGCCCATGGGCCGAGTCCGACGGTGGTCATCGGCCTGGGAGTGAACGTCTCGATGACCAAGGCCGAGCTCCCGGTGCCCACGGCGACGTCACTCGCGCTCGAACAGGCCGCGGTGCTCGATCGAGACACCCTGGTGCGTGCGATTCTGCGCGGGGTGGCCGCCGAGGTGGATTCGTGGCGGGATGCGCACTGGGATACCGAGGCGCTGGCGCACCGATACAGAGATCGGTGCGGCACCATCGGACAGCGAGTGCGTGTCGACCTGCCCGGCGGCGAGCACGAAGTGGGAACCGCTGTCGATGTGGACGAACACGGCCGGATCGTGATCGAGGTCGAACGTGCAGGCTCCGCATCGCCCTCGGTTCTCGCGGTGGCCGCCGGCGACGTCACTCATCTCCGACCTGTCTCGTGAGACCATCTTCACCCGGGCAGATCCGGCGCGAATAGTCAGGAGTGCACGTGGGTTACCCACAGGATGCGTTGGCCGACGAGGAAGAGCTATTGCTTCACCGTCACCCGCATTGGAAGATGTTGATCCTGCCGTCGATCACGTTCGTGCTCGCCACGGGTCTCGCCGGCGTCGCCCTCGGTGTCGCAGGTGCCCGACTCGAATCCACGGCCGCCGATGTGGCCACGATCGCCGCGCTGGTGGTGTGGGCAGCGATCGTCGGGTGGCGATGCCTGGTTCCGTTCGTGAGCTGGAAGTGCACTCACTTCATCGTCACCGATCGTCGGGTCCTCGTTCGGCAGGGTGTGCTCACGCATTCCGGAATCGACATCCCCATGAGCCGCATCAGCAACGTGCAATTTCGACACGGGCTGCTGGACAGGATGCTCGGTACCGGCACCCTGATCATCGCGTCGGCGTCGGACGACCCACTCGAGTTCGACGACATTCCGCAGGTGCAACGTGTCCATTCGTTGCTCTACCAGCAAGTATTCGACTCCATGGACTTTCGTCGCGAGTCCGTTCACGATCGGGACCGAGCATTCGAGCCGATGGCCGACGATGCACCGGCCGAGTCCAAGCCCGGTTGGCGCGCGGGGAAACGCAGGTAACACAGGCTGTTCTCACATTCGAACCGTAGGGTTGCCGACGTGACCGATGTTCTGCTTGCCGAAGACGACGAAGCTATCGCCGCACCCCTCTCCCGTGCCCTCGGGCGCGAGGGCTACACCGTGACCGTCGAACAGACCGGGCCGGCCACGCTACAGCGTGCTCTCGACGGCAAATTCGACTTGCTGATCCTGGACCTGGGGCTGCCCGGAATGGACGGCCTCGAAGTGTGCCGTCAGGTCCGCGCCAACCGGTCCGAGGTGGCCGTGTTGATGCTCACCGCGCGCACGGACGAGGTCGACTTCGTCGTCGGCCTCGACGCCGGTGCCGACGACTATGTGGGCAAGCCGTTCCGGCTCGCCGAGCTGATGGCTCGGGTTCGAGCGCTCCTGCGTCGACGCGGTGCCGGCGAGGACGTTCCGATCGAGGTCGGTGCCATTCGCCTCGAACCGGCCGCCCGACGGGTGCTCGTCGGAGGTACCGAGATCTCGCTGGCCAACAAGGAATACGAGTTGCTCAAGGTGCTGCTCGATCACGCCGGTCAGGTGGTCTCGCGGGAGGTGATCCTGCGCGAGGTGTGGGGCGACGCGGAGTTGCGCGGATCCAAGACACTCGACATGCACATGTCCTGGTTGCGCCGCAAGATCGGCGACGAAGGACCGGTGGCGGAGCGTCGCATCGCGACCGTTCGCGGTGTCGGATTCCGCATCAACAGCGACTAGTCGTCGATGCGGCGTCGAATCCTGGTCTCCATTCTCGCTGTCGTCATCATGACGGCCCTGCTGCTCGGGCTGCCGCTGATGTACACGGCCTGGCTGTGGGTCGAGGACTTCACTCGAAACGATCTGCAGGCGCGCCTCGACCGAATGGCCGCGGAGATCATCTCGCAAGAGGGGTCGGCCGGCCTGATCGAGGGTCAACTCGACATCGGTTCGCTGCGTCTGGCGATTCCGCAGGGTGGCCGCCTCGTCGTCATCTATCCGACGCCGGAGGACGCCGCGTCCCGTGCCGACATCGGCCAGGCATCCGTCCCCCGGCCACTCGTCGAATCGTTGTCGATGGGGACCTCGGGATCACTGCGACTAGAAGTACCGTCCGACGACATGCGTTCACTGCAGCGGCAGGCTCTCGGCGCGGTGACTCTGGTGGTCCTGGCGTCCGCGCTGGCAGGAACCGTGGTGGCCGTGCTGACCGCCAAGCGACTGGCCGATCCGTTGCAGGACGTCGCGCGGCGGGCCGCCCGACTGGCCGAGGGCGACTTTCGGCCGGATCCGCGTCGGCACGGCATTGCCGAGCTGGACCGGGTGTCGGAGGTTCTCGACTCGGCCACAGTCGAGATCGCCGGGCGGCTGCAGCGCGAACACACGTTGGTTGCCGACGTCTCGCATCAACTTCGTAGCCGCCTGACCGCCGTTCGGCTGCGATTGGACGAGATCTCCACCCATCCGGACCCCGCGGTGGTCGACGAGGCGAACGAGGCGATGGATCAGGTCGATCGGTTGACCCTGGCCATCGACGAACTCGTCCGCTCCTCCCGCAGCGACGGCGCCGCCGATGCGCACGAGGTATCGGTCATCGAGGAACTGACCGGCACGGTGGTCGAATGGCAGCGAAATTTCGACGATGCAGGTCGGAGTCTGGTGCTCAAGGGCGACGCCGACCTCCAGGCGTCGGTGACCGGCTCGCGTCTGCGCGAGGCCGTGTCGGTACTGGTCGACAACTCTCTGGTGCACGGCGACGGTGCCTGCACGGTTGCAGTGCGCGCCGTGTCCGCCGCCGAGGGGACCGACCGGCGGCGAGAGAAACTGGTCTGTGTCGAGGTGTCCGACGAGGGTCCAGGGGTGAGCAACGAACTGGCACCCCACATCTTCGACCGCGGATTCTCCGGAGCCGGTTCGACCGGAGTCGGTCTCGCGCTGGCCCGGGCCCTGATCGAGGCCGACGGCGGACGGTTGGAACTACAGCGCAGACGACCGGCACTGTTCTCGGTGTTCCTGCCCGCTCGGCGCGAATCGTCGCCCGCGCTCTCGCGGCGCGAACCACGCTGACCGAACTGGGGGTCAGTCGAGCGCGTTCGATGCGTCGGTCGGATCCCCGTTGCGCTCGGCGTCCACTTCCAGGATGGTGCGCGCGTTGTCCTCGGGAAAAGCGAAGCGACGCAGCGCCCAGAAGCGGAACGCCATCTGGAGCAGGTTGCCGATGATGTAGTTCAGCACGAAGTCGATGACGACCACCATCGTCAGCGACTCGTTGGTGTCGCGGATGTCGAAGATGTTGTTCGCGATCCACAGCGGACCGGCGGCGATGAGCACTCCGATGCCGCTGATGGCGAAGAAGAGAAGCGCTTCGTGGTGGCGTTCGCGCCCGCCGCGGTGCTTGAAGGCCCACTCACGGTTGAGGAAATAGCTGAGCAGGGTGGCGAGCACGCCCGAGATGATCTTCGCGATCACCGGCTTCTGCTCGAGCACCGTCAGGCTCAGCGAGTAGAAGATGACGAGGTCGAACACCATCGTCGTACCGCCCACGATGGCGAACTTGATCAACTCGCTGTGCCGGATCGCAAGGTCCCTGATGGGCTTGGGTAAGCGCTGAAGCACGCTGTCGATCGTCGGCACAACGGTGAAGTCTACGAAACGAACGCCCGATCCGGCGAACCGACGCTCTGTTCATCAGCGTTTCCACAGTCTCGACGACAGTGTTTCCACGTTCTTCGCGACAACGACGACCGCCGTGCGACTGCCGGTTCGGCCCGAACCGGCAGGACATGACACCATGGTGAGCCGTGACAGGTACCGAACCGCGCCCCACCGCTGCGCGCCCGTCGTCGACCGGAATGCCCGTCGTGACGATGATCGGCGGAGGTCAGCTGGCCCGCATGACCCATCAGTCGGCCATCGAACTCGGCCAAACGCTGCGCGTGCTCGCCGCGGGCGCAGACGAGCCGGCGGCTCAGGTGAGCCCCGACGTCGTGTTCGGGCTGCACGACGACCTCGATGCGCTGCGCACGGCCGCGACCGGATCCAACGCCCTGACCTTCGACCACGAGCACGTGCCGACCGAGCACCTCGAGACCCTGGTCGCCGAGGGCGTCAACGTCCAGCCGCCACCGAGCGCGCTGATCTTCGCGCAGGACAAACTGCGCATGCGTCGAAAGCTCGAAGAGCTGGGGGCACCCGGACCGGCGTACGCGGAGGTGTCGTGGGCGCAGGACGCCATTGCGTTCGGTGACGAACACGGGTGGCCGGTTGTCCTCAAAGCGGTCCGCGGCGGCTACGACGGCCGCGGTGTCTGGATGCCCGCCGACGCCGAGGAAGCCGAGGAGATCGTCACTGCCCAGCTCGACCTCGGTGTGCCGCTCATGGTCGAGGAGAAGGTCGCCATGCGCCGCGAGTTGTCGGCGATGGTCGCGCGATCGCCGTTCGGTCAGGGTGCTGCGTGGCCCGTCGTACAGACCGTGCAACGACACGGACAATGCGCGGTGGTTCTGGCCCCGGCTCCCGACCTGGACGAGGACGTCGCCACGTACGCCGGTCGGCTGGCGCTCGATATCGCGGGTGCCCTCGGCGTCGTCGGAGACCTCGCGGTCGAGCTGTTCGAGACCACCTCGGGCAAGCTTCTGGTGAACGAGCTGGCCATGCGGCCGCACAACTCCGGTCACTGGACCATGGACGGCTGCCGCACCTCGCAGTTCGAGCAGCATCTGCGTGCGGTGCTGGACTACCCGCTGGGTGACACCGATCCACTGGCACCGTTGACGGTGATGGCGAACATCCTGGGTGCGCCCGAAGCGCCGGAGATGACGATGGACGAACGCCTGCATCACCTGTTCGCGCGCATGCCCGACGCCAAGGTGCACCTGTACGGCAAGACCGAGCGGAAAGACCGAAAGATCGGCCACGTGAACATTCTGGGCGCGAGGTCCGGATCGCTCGGCGACCCGGCCTACGTGGCGGCCGTACGTGAACGAGCCGAACGTGCAGCGCATTGGATGTCGCACGCCGAATGGACCGACGGATGGGACCCGCATCATGACTGACGAATCCGGTACCGCCGTCGTAGGCCTGATCATGGGCAGCGATTCCGACTGGCCGACGATGGAGGCCGCTGCAGAAGCCTTGGCCGAGTTCGGTATTCGGTTCGAGGTCGGTGTCGTCTCGGCCCACCGAACCCCGCAGCGGATGCTCGACTATGCCCGCGAGGCCGCCGGTCGTGGCATCAAGGTGATCATCGCCGGTGCCGGGGGAGCGGCGCACCTGCCCGGCATGGTGGCGTCGGCGACGCCATTGCCGGTCATCGGGGTGCCGGTACCGCTGAAGTACCTCGACGGTATGGATTCGCTGCTCTCGATAGTGCAGATGCCCGCCGGCGTTCCCGTGGCCACGGTGTCCATCGGCGGTGCCCGCAACGCGGGGCTGCTCGCTGTACGGATTCTGGGTGCGTCCGATCCTGTTCTGCAGCAGCGGATGTCGGCCTTCCAGGCCTCTCTCGAGGCCATGGTGCTGGACAAGGACGCAGCACTGCGAACCACGCTGCTGGGATGAGTGCCGCGGCGTCGCGGCGCGAGCAGATTCGACGAGCCGGCCGCGGCAAGTGGCAGTCGGTGTCGGTGACCCGGCTGGCACTGCGCTACGCGCAGCTGTGGGGCGGAACGGCGCGTTTCGACGACGAGTTCTCGATCTTCGTGTGTTCCGGCCTGCGCGGCGGATTCGGCCGCGGCGGAACCACATTCGGTGGGGCCTACCTGACGGCGAACAACACCGCCCGTCGGGTGCTGCGGCACGAGGCGATTCACGCCGACCAGTGGGCGAGGTTCGGGCTGACCTTTCCGTTCCGCTACCTCGTCGAGGAAGCGCGTCACCGCGGCAGCGCCAATCGGTTCGAGATCGAAGCGGGACTCGCGGACGGCGGCTACCGCCCGACCGGATGAGGAGACAAGTCAGTCGAGGGTCGTCGTGACCTTTTCGGTGTCGATGCGTCGTTCCTTCTTGCTCTCGTCGGAGTTGGCCACCTGTACCAACGACGCTCCGGCCGCGAGCACCGAGAGCAGTCCGTCGATCAACTCGTCGGCGTTGGTCCAGGATGCACTGGACAACACTCGATCCGCGGCCGAAAGAGAACGGGCCTCGGCGCGTTCTCTCGCTGCGGCGAGTACGTCGTCCACTGAGCGGCCGTCCAATGCCGCGGCCCCGGATCCCGTTGCCCTGAATTGGTCACCGTGTACGCGAACCGAGGTGGCGTAGTCGGTCATCCCGAGGGGCAGATCGGGGACTGCCTTGCCGAAGGCATCGAGCGAGAGCGCCAGAACTTCGTCGACGTCGGGCGCGTCGTCGAGGCGGTCGCCGTACACCAGCGCGAGATCCGCGGAGTCGTCGGCACCGAGCACCACCTCGCCGCCGGTCCACCAGATTCCCAGAAGTACGGCAGCGGTCTGCCAGTGCGCCGGCAACAGCACGCACACGCGCGCGCCCTGATCGAGTGCGAACTCGTCACGGAGCAGGTTGGCAGTCTTGGCCGCCCAATTCGCCAGTGTCACGGCGGACACCTCGACCCGCTCGCCGGTGGCATCGTCGTAGTACGTGATGCGGGGACCGGCCGGGTCTGCCGCCAGGATCGGCTCGAGCAGGGTTTGAGTCAGGTTCGAAGCCACACCACGACCCTAGTCGACGCCGACCCGCCCCGACCTCCGCGCTGCGTTCGTACTGTCAGTTCACGCACATGGGGCCGGTGGAACCCGCGTCGATCGGTGCCGCAGGTTCCTCGGGGACTGCTGTACCTGCTTCGGGCGCCACGGTTTCGGCCGTCGCGGCCTGTCCCGAGCCGGGGCCGGCGTAGTCGCCGGCGAGGACGACCCGGACGGCATCGGCCGGCATGGTGTCGTCGGCGGTGATCTGCAGGCCACCGAGTGCTGCCGACACGGCGCGAGCGGCGTCGCTGTCCACGTCGGCGGTCTGGATGCGGCTCGTGGAGATGGACGAGCCCTCGTAGTTGCCGATGGCGCCACCGACGTACCCGAGGGCCGTCAATGATCCGGCCACACCGTTGGCCAGACCTTCGATACCGCTGTCGTTCGCGACGTCCACCGTCACCGTCGACGGATCGACGGCCGGCGCATCCGAATTCTCGGCGTTGGTCTCGGCGGAGTTCCCGTCCTCGAGTAACCCGGCGACGTATTTCTTCACTGCTGCCGGGTCGACCTGCACGATGGATTCGCCGTAGTCGGTCGTCGCATTGATGTCGACCGCGGGGATGGTCTCGAACTTGACCTTGCCACCGGCGAGATCCTGCAGGCGAGTGGCGAACTGCAGGATGTCCCAGTCCGAATCGAGGGTGACCGACCGCTGCACCGCGGTACTGAGCTGACCGAGCTTGCTCGGATTGCTCAACGTCCTGGCGCTGAGCACACTGCGTACGAGGGAGGCCATGAAGACTTGCTGGCGCACGATCCGGTCCAGGTCACCGCGGGGCAGATCGTGTCGTTGCCGGACGAAACTCAGCGCCTGCGAACCGGACAGGTTCTGCTCACCGGCGGCGAAGTTCGCACCCGACAGCGGCTCCTGCACCGGATTGTTCAGGCATACCGCTACTCCGCCGACGGCGTCGGTCAGCAGAACGAAACCGAGCAGACCGACCTCTGCGTAGTGATCGACCGTGATACCGGTGAGATTGGCAACCGAATCGATCAGCGCTTCGCGTCCGGCCTCGGTGGCCTGCGGTTCGGCGTCGGCATCGGAGACTCCCTGCTCGACCAGTTCGAGCCGTTTGTTCTCCTTGGTCGCTCCGTACGCGGCGTTGATCTTGGACATTCCGATCCCGGGCACCTCGACGTACGAGTCGCGCGGGATGGAGATGGCAGTGGCCGACGAGCCGTCGTTCGGGACGCGGATCAACACGATCGTGTCCGTGTTCGACGCAACTTCCTCACCTGCGTTGAGCGAGGCGAGTTCTTCCGGTGAGAGCGCGTTGCCGTGGGCGTCGGTGCGGCTGTCGGTGCCGACCATCAGGATGTCGACCGCGCCGTCCGCTGCGCCGCCCAGACCGAGGCCACCCGCAGTGGCGATGTTCGACCGCAGACTGTCCACACTGCGCCACGCGAAGCCGGTCACCAACAGGACGAGTACCGACAACACGGCCACCGCAACGTGCGTCGCCGGCCAGCGACCGCCTGCGCCCGGTCGGCGGGGTGCCTCGCCTGAGTCCGGTCGTCGGTCGTCGCCTCGGGGCCCACGCTGCGGTCGTCGTGTACGGCCGGCCGTGGTTCGTCGTGCGTCGCCGGCCGCGCCGCCTCGGCGATGCACGTCCGGTTCGCCGTCTGCGGAGGGACGTACAGGGTGATCCTGGGAGTCGCGCCCGCGGGATGCACGAGGGTCGGTGTCACGGCCGCGTCGCTCGCCGCGCAGGCCGTCGCCGTCGGCTCGCCGCGAGGTGCGCCGGTGTGGTGGGGGCGTGCGCTCACCTCCGTGCGTGCCTGAATCTCGTGGCACCTTCGACCCTTTCCTCGTTTCCGGCAGGCATGGACACCCACCGACAGACGTTCACTCCCCCCGACTCGAAGGTTACTGGCGATCGGCCGCGCTCTCGCCGAACCGACCGCGGCGTGCCACACTTGGCAACCGTGAATGCGATCGTGGTGACCGGTGCACACGGCCAGTTGGGCCGAAGGGTGGTCTCGCTCGCCGCCGAGCGTTATTCCGACGTCGAGGTGCACGGCTATTCGTCCGCCGACCTGGACATCACCGACCCCGATGCCGTCGACGCCGTGGTGACTGCGGGTGCGACCGTCGTCAACTGCGCCGCGTACACCGCCGTCGATGCCGCCGAAACCGACGAGTCCAGGGCGATGGCCGTCAATGCCGACGGTCCTCGAAATCTCGCGCGGGCGTGCGGGCGTGTCGGTGCCCGACTGATTCACATTTCCACCGACTATGTGTTCGACGGCACAGCGGCCGAGCCGTACGACGTCGACGCGGCGACCGCGCCGAAGTCCGTGTACGGACGCACCAAGTTGGCCGGGGAAACGGCGGTGCGTGAGGAACTCCCCGAGGCCGTCATCGTGCGCACCGCATGGGTCTACGACAACACCGGCAAGAACTTCGTCACCACGATGCGAAGACTCGAAGGCGAGCGGGAGACCGTCTCGGTGGTCGACGACCAGATCGGATCGCCCACCTTCGCCCTGGACCTGGCCGCCGGTCTGCTCGAGATCGAAGCCGACGGGACGGTGACCGGCCGGACTCTTCACTTCACCAACGCCGGGCAGGCGAGCTGGTACGACCTCGCGCGGGCAGTGTTCTCGGGAATCGGTGCCGACCCCGACCGGGTGCGACCGTGTTCGAGCGCGGAGTACGTCGTCCCGGCACCTCGGCCCGCATACTCGGTGCTGTCACCGAATGCGTGGTCGGCAGCCGGGCTCGGTGCGCCCCGCCCCTGGTCCGAGGCTCTGACGGCGGCTCTTGCTCGGTCGTGATGCGGGATCGATGCTCGCCTCGGGCTAGTCTTGCCCGCGTGAGTTCCGACCTGGCCGTGGTGACGGTGACCTATTCCCCCGGCGAATACCTCGAGCAATTTCTGACGTCTCTACGCGAGGCCACGACTCGGCCCGTGCGAGTCATCATGGCCGACAACGGGTCGGTCGACGGCACTCCGGAAGCTGCCGAGGCGGCGTTCGCGGAAGCAGAATTGCTGCGTACCGGCGCCAACATCGGCTACGGCGCTGCCGTCAATCGGGCGATCGCCGCGGTCGACCCCGAGGTCGAATTCGTCGTGGTCGCCAACCCGGATGTCAGGTGGCACCCCGGGTCCCTGGACGGATTGCTCGACGCCGCGGCGCGATGGCCGCGCGCAGGTTCGCTGGGCCCACTCATTCGTGAGCCGGACGGGTCGCGATACCCGTCCGCGCGATCGGTGCCCGATCTGACGTCCGGGGCCGGCCACGCAATTCTGGGCAAGCTCTGGCCGACCAATCCGTGGACTCGGCGATACCGCCAGGAGAACGAGACGGTGTCCGAGCGGCCGGTGGGATGGCTGTCGGGATCATGCCTGTTGCTTCGCCGCGCGGCGTTCGACTCCATCGACGGGTTCGATTCGCGCTACTTCATGTACATGGAGGACGTGGACCTCGGCGACCGGCTCGGTAGGGCGGGTTGGCAGAACGTCTACGTACCCGAGGTCGAGGTCACGCACTCGAAAGGCCATGCGGCAGGACGGCATCCGGAAGTGATGCTGCCCGCACACCACACCAGCGCCTACCGATTCCAGGCCGACAGACACGACCGGGTGTGGCAGGCTCCACTACGATGGGCGCTGCGCGCGGGTCTCGGTCTTCGCTCGAAGGTCGTTGTGACTTCGGCGCTTCGGGCCCGAGCTCGTGAAGAACGACCGTCGGACGAGAGAACAGAGGCTGGACATGTCGGATAGTTCCCCATCGGTCGCCGCACGGACGGATGCAGTGATCTTGGTCGGCGGCAAGGGAACTCGACTGCGCCCGTTGACTCTGTCGGCACCGAAGCCGATGCTCCCGACTGCAGGACTCCCGTTTCTCACCCACCTGCTGGCCAGGATCAAGGCTGCGGGCATCGAACACGTGGTTCTCGGAACGTCGTTCAAAGCCGAAGTGTTCGAGCAACATTTCGGCGACGGGTCGGCGTTGGGCATCGAACTCGAGTACGTGTTCGAGACCGAGCCCATGGG
>CAFBLX010000102.1_pt1 | contig 11503 bp, 10 predicted proteins | sample 7268311 | NCBI WGS metagenome assembly CAFBLX01 (sample SAMEA6814046, study PRJEB35770) | freshwater metagenome | biome: Freshwater; feature: Freshwater reservoir; material: water | place: Czech Republic | collected 2017-05-23 | depth 30m m | reverse complement strand
CGAGGCGCGCTTCGACAAGGCCATCGAATCCATCACGACCACCACCAGCGTCGCGGAGGCTGTTTCGGACGCCGACCTGGTGATCGAAGCAGTTCCGGAGGATCTCGACCTGAAGAAGAAGGTCTGGTCTGATATCGGCGCGTCCGCCCCGCCGAAAACTATCTTCGTGACCAACTCGTCATCGCTACTGCCCAGCAGTTTCGCCGAGGCCACCGGGCGGCCGGAAAAGTTTCTCGCATTGCATTTCGCCAATCTCGTGTGGCGATACAACACCGGTGAGGTGATGGCAACTGCTGCAACAGATCCTGTCTACTTCGATGTCGTATTGAGCTTTGCTTCGGAGATCGGTCTCGTTCCCGTTCCGGTCCGAAAGGAAATTCCGGGATACGTGCTCAACAGTCTGCTGATCCCGCTGCTGCAAGCGGGAGCCAACCTCTACGTCGGCGGGGTTGCCAATCCGGCGGACATCGACAACGTGTGGCGCATAGCCACCGGGGCACCCGCCGGTCCGTTCCAGATATACGACACTGTCGGCTTCAACGTCGCAGCACATATCGCGCGCGCACACGGTGGCGAGGATCAGGTCAAATTTGCCGACATACTGCAAAAGGGTATCGACGCGGGAAAGACCGGTCTCGGGGACGGTGAAGGCTTTTACACGTACGACTCCGAAGGCCGGCGACTCGATGCTGTCGAGTCGTGGAACATCAACTGAATCGCTCGATCCCGCCTGTCGGTGATCCTGGGATCGACGACCCGGGCTCGAGTAATCAGTCATGGGCGCATGTGCGCATGACCACCGACGACGCCGAATTCAGCCGAGCCGGGTCAACCGAGCTGACGTAGTTGTATCGCGGTGTCCAGCGCCAACCGATGCCACGCCGAACGCGGATCCCGTCCGGTCAGTTTTTGAGCCCGGCGCAGTCGATAGCGCAAAGTCTGCGGGTGCACCTGCAGTCGGGCGGCTGCAGCCGTTGCTGTGCCGGTGGAGATGAAGGCCGAAAGGCCGTGCAGGATATGCTCGTTCGCTGCCTCGGTCAGCGGGCCGAGCACGCTACGCACCACCTCGCTCGTGTCGGCGGTCGGGCGCGCTGTCAACAGTGCCAACAGCTGACCGTCGCCCTGATCGAGCAGTGCCCGGCCGTCGAACGCGTGATCCGGTGCGGTCTCGAGCGCTTCCGAGGCGAGTCGCCACGAACTGCTGATACCGGTAACGGTCGATCTCTCCACGAGGCATCCGCGCAGCAGCAGATCCCGACACGCGAGGTCGACCTCGGCGCGATGGATCGACGGCGGCAGCAGCGCGATCGCGCGTTGTTCGCGCCGAGTGCACAAGTGCGTCCGTTGATCCGCCGTTGTGGTGCGGTCCGGAGGGACGAGGCCCATCGCAAGCACCAGAGACTCGACGGTGTCGTCGGACATGGGTCGGCCCGGATCGGTGGACTGCACCACGAGCAGGTTCGGTTGCGTGGGCAGCTTCAGGTCGAGTTCGCGAGTACGGTCCGACACCGTCCCGGGTGAGTTGTGTCTGGCAGCCAGCAAGTCGTCGAGCAACGCGGCGTGCGCCTGCGCACGGTTGGATGTGAGCTGTTCGCGCGCAATGACATACGCACCGATGATCTCCTCGGATATGGCGTCGATCGCGTCGAGCACGCCCAGGCCGAGTTCGGCGATGTCCGGCGGGTCGAGTACTTCCAGATACTCCGTTGTCACGTGCCGAACGAACACGCTCGACGCGACTCGATACGCGCGCAGCACATCGGCCAGCGGCCGCCCGTCTGCCGCGCGTGCGGAACCTATGGCTCGGAATCTCTTGTGGTCGCGGTCGTCGATCGTCCGATCGCCGTGCGCCCACAGGGCCATCAGCCGCCTCAGTGACCAATACGCGATGGCCTCGACATCGGCCAATTGTGGACCCTGCAGTGACTGGTAGACCGGGATCGCGTCGCGAATCGCGTGTACTGCGGATGCGACGACGGGGCCCAGATCCGATTCGATCTTCGCGACCACGGCGACCCGCGCCGGGTACATCGATCTACCTCGCACTCTTTATCAGCACCTGATAAATCCTATACTCATTCGACTCGATTTCCTTGAGTTCCGACGCCGACGACAGCACAGTCGAGGGAGACACCCGGGTCGAGCAGAAGAGTGGGGCAATGGACGCAGACGTGATCGTGGTGGGGGCCGGCTTGGCCGGACTGGTGGCAACCGCCGAACTGGCCGACGCGGGAAAGCGCGTGCTGCTCCTCGACCAGGAACCCGAGCAGAACCTGGGTGGTCAGGCCTTCTGGTCCCTCGGCGGACTGTTCATGGTCGACACGCCCGAACAGCGTCGAATGGGCATCAAGGATTCGGCGGATCTGGCGTGGCAGGACTGGCTCGGCACAGCGACGTTCGATCGCGGCATCGACGACCCTGCAGGGGAAGACTACTGGGGTCATCGGTGGGCCAGGGCATACCTCGATTTCGCGGCAGGTGAGAAGCGGTCGTGGCTCCACGCTCAGGGAATGCGATGGGTCCCCATCGTCGGATGGGCCGAGCGCGGCGGCTACCTGGCCGAGGGGCACGGAAATTCGGTTCCGCGATTCCACCTGACGTGGGGCACCGGGCCGGGTGTCGTCGCGCCGTTCGAGCGCCGCGTACGTGAGGCTGCCGACAAAGGACTGGTGCGCTTCGGTTTTCGGCATCGGGTCGACGGATTCGTCGTCGACGGGGGAGCGGTGGTCGGAGTTCGCGGTGCGATGCTCGAAGCCAGTGCAGCGGAGCGAGGGGCAGGAAGTACCCGCGTCGAAGTGGGTGAGTTCGAGCTCCGCGCCGGAGCCGTGCTGGTGACGGCAGGAGGAATCGGGGCCAATCACGATCTGGTGCGCGAGAATTGGCCGGCGCGGCTCGGGACGCCGCCGAAGTCGTTGATCTCCGGAGTGCCGGAACACGTCGACGGCCGAATGCTCGGCATCACCGAAAAGGCCGGCGGCCGCCTGGTCAACAAGGACCGAATGTGGCACTACACCGAAGGCATCAAGAACTGGAATCCGATCTGGAAGAACCACGGCATCAGAATCATTCCGGGCCCGTCGTCGATGTGGTTCGATGCCCGCGGGCAACGGTTTCCGGTTCCGAACTTCCCCGGATTCGATACGCTGGGAACGCTGAAAGCGATCCAGGACAGCGGTTTCGAGTACTCGTGGTTCGTATTGACCCAGAAGATCATCGAGAAGGAATTCGCGTTGTCCGGGTCGGAACAGAACCCGGACATCACCGGCAAGAACCTCAAGCTCGTTCTCGGGCGGGTATTGCCCGGTGCCAGCGAACCGGTGGAGGCATTCAAGAAGAACGGCGAGGACTTCGTCGTCGCAGATTCTCTCGAAGAATTGGTCCAGGGCATGAACCGAATCACCGGCGAGGACTTGATCGACGGTGTCGACCTCAGGCGTCAGATCGAGTCGCGAGACCGTGAGGTGGACAATCCTTTCACCAAGGACCTGCAGATCTCTGCCATCCACAATTCCCGGCGCTCGCGCGGTGAACGCATCGCGCGGACCGCTGCACCTCACAAGATTCTCGATCCCAAGTCGGGTCCGCTGATCGCGGTGCGGTTGAACATCATCACTCGGAAGACGTTGGGCGGCATTCAAACCGATCTCGACGGTCGCGTTCTCGACTCGATGGGCAATGCCGTCGACGGGCTGTGGGCTGCCGGTGAGATCGCCGGATTCGGCGGCGGCGGTGTGCACGGCTACCGGTCTTTGGAAGGAACCTTCCTCGGTGGATGCATCTTCGGAGGACGACAGGCAGGGCGAGCCCTGGCGGCGCAGGCGTGAGAGTGCCGCGTTCGCTCGGTAGACCCCCACTGCCCGGTGCGGCCGACATCGCCACCACAGCATCGGCGACTCCCCGCTCCCCGGTGTCGGTCTCGTTTCTCGGGGTGAGCACGCTGCTGTTCGACGACGGCGAGTCGGCGATCCTGACCGACGGCTTCTTCTCGCGTCCGTCCCTGCCGAAAACCCTTCTGCTGCCGCTACGTTCGGACGGCCCGAGAATCGGCAGTGCGTTGCGTAGGGCGGGCATCGGGACGCTCGACGCGGTGGTGTGCGCGCATTCTCATTTCGATCATGCCCTCGACTCCGCAGCGGTGGCGCTGCGCACCGGCGCGGCCCTGGTCGGTGGTTCCTCGACCGCACAGATCGGGCGGGGCGCGCAGATGCCCGAGGGTCGCATCACCGTCGTCGCCGACGGTTCCGCGGTCGAACTGGGTCATTTCACTGTCACGTTCGTCGAGTCGGTTCACTCGTATCCGGACCGAGCTCACGGGACGATCGACCGGCCACTGCGGCAGCCTGCTCGGGTGCGAGCGTTCCGGTGCGGTGAGGCGTGGTCGATGGCAGTCGAACACCGTCCGAGCGGCAGGCGAGCTCTCGTCCACAGCAGCGCCGGGTTCCGAGCGGGCATGCTCGACGGCCTTTCCGCCGAGGTGGTGTACCTGTCCATCGGTCAGCTGGGGCGCCGAACACGCGAGTACATCGACGAGTATTGGCGGGAGACGGTGTTGTCGGTGGGGGCTCGGCGCGTCGTGCTGACGCATTGGGACGACTTCTTCCGGCCCCTCGACAGGCCGTTGCGGCCGCTGCCCTACGCCTTCGACGACATGCGCACCTCGCTCGACGTATTGACCGCCTGTGCACGCAGGGATGGGGTCGACCTGCAGTTGCCGACGCTGTGGCGGCGTGCGGACCCCTGGGCAGACATGGTCTGAGGCACCGAACGGGAGCGACCGAAATGCGCGGCGGTCGTCGAGCAAGATAGGGCAGGGTATCCTCTCCTCTTGTTCGTCCTCCCGCTCAGTACGTCGAGAAAGTTCGGTCACCCCGTGAAAAAAGGTACGAGGCGCGTCGCTGCCCTCTCGTCGCTGGTTCTTGCTGCAGGTCTGATCACCGCATGTGGTGAGTCCGAGGAGGTGTCGCAGACCGCGGCCACGGGCGGCGACGGCAAGACCGTCTACCCGCTCGTACTCGACAATTGTGGCCAGTCGGTGACCGTCGACGCTCCGCCGCAGCGAGTGGTGTCTCTCGATCAGGATTCCACCGAGATACTGCTGTCGCTCGGTCTGCAGGATCGCATGGTCGGGACAGCGTCGTGGACGGATCCGATCCGCGAGAATCTGGCCGAGGCGAACGCATCCGTTCCGCGGTTGGCAGACAACGCGCCGACCTACGAGGTGGTGCTCGACACCGACCCGGATTTCGTGACCGCGTCGTTCGGCCGCCATTACAAGCAGGGCGGTGTCGCAGACCGTAGCCGCTTCGCCGAATCGAACATCGAGACGTATCTCGCACCCACCGACTGTGACAACGGCCTGAGCGTCAACGGTGGCAATCCCCGGACGACCCCGTTGACCATGGACGCGCTGTATCAGACCATTCGCGAAACGGCCGAGGTGTTCGACGTCCAGGAACGCGGTGAGAGCTTGATCAGCGAACTGCAAGGCCGTCTGGACGCGGCCACATCGGGCAACGACAAGACCGGTCAGAGCATCGCGTTCTGGTTCGCAGACACCAAGAGCCCGTACTTCGCCGGCCGCTCCGGAGCGCCTGCCCTCCTCGCCGATCAGGTCGGTGCCACCAACGTCTACTCCGATCTGCAGGACGACTGGGAAGCGGTCGGGTGGGAAACAGTGGTGGACCGCGATCCGTCCGTGCTGGTGCTCGGAGACCTACTCCGCAATCGCTTCCCCGGGGACAAGCTGGAGGACAAGATTGCGTTCCTCGAATCGGACCCGGTCACCAGCACCATGGACGCGGTGAAGAACAAGCGGTACATCTCGCTGCACGGCGCCGAGATGAACCCCTCGATTCGGCTGGTCGACGCCGTCGAGAAGCTGACCGCAGGACTGAACCAGATCGGGCCTCGGTCCTGAGCGCCACCACGGCCGAGCCGAGCGTCTCGGCGAAACGACAGATCGGCCTGCCCGCCGTCATGATCGGCGGGGTTCTTCTTCTGGTCGTCTCCGTGGCGATCGCGATGACACTCGGGCCGGCGCAGATCTCGCTGGTCAACGTGCGTGACGTCGTGCTCAACCACCTGGGACTGGCGGACATCCCCGTCCGGGTGTCCAAGAACGCGATCGTGTGGGAAGAGCGGCTCCCGCGCAGCCTCGTGGCAGCTGCGTGCGGCAGCGGCCTCGGGATCTGCGGGGTCATCATGCAGTCGCTGCTCCGCAATCCGCTCGCCGACCCGTTCGTGCTCGGCATCAGTTCCGGCGCGTCGACGGGAGCGGTGCTGGTCGGGATCCTCGGAGTCGGTGGGGCCGCGCTCGGACTGTCCGGTGGCGCGTTCATCGGGGCACTGGTGGCATTCGGACTGGTGCTGCTGCTCGCTCAACTCTCCGGCGGCAACAACGACCGCGTGATTCTGGCCGGAGTGGCGTCGACCCAGTTGTTCTCGGCATTGACGTCCCTGGTGATCTTCGCGTTCGCCGATTCCGACGAGACCCGCGGCGTCATGTTCTGGCTGCTGGGCTCGCTCGAGGGTGTTCGCTGGGACGACGTGATTCTGTGCGCCGCAGTCGTCGCGGTCGGGACAGCCGTCTGCTTCTACTACGCATTCGTGCTCGACGCGTTCTCGTTCGGCAACGAGGTGGCGTCCTCGCTGGGCATCCCGGTACGCAAGGCTCGCATCGCACTTCTGGTCGTGACCGCCCTCATCACGGCCACCTTGGTGAGTGTGGCAGGGGCGATCGGATTCCTCGGGCTCGTGTTACCGCATGCAGCGCGGTTCCTCGTCGGCTCGAGGCACGGTCGGCTCGTGCCGGTCACGGCGTTGATCGGGGCGGTCTTCATGGTCTGGGTGGACGCGGTGTCACGCGTCGCGTTCGCGCCGACGCCGCTGCCGGTCGGCGTGGGCACCGCACTGGTGGGCGTCCCGGCATTCATCGCCATCCTGTCCAGACGGAAGAAGGCGTCATGACACTCTCGGCAACCGATGTCACGTGGCGTCGCGGCGGTGCGCTGGTTGTCGACGGGGTGTCCCTCGAGCCCGGCCCGGGCGATACCGTCGGGCTGCTCGGGCCCAACGGATCCGGCAAGTCCTCGCTGCTGCATCTGATGAACGGTGCCGTCAGGCCGACGTCGGGCGTGGTGACCCTCGACGGAACCGAGCTGTCCGCGATGCGGCGGAAGGACGTCGCGAAGATCGTGGCCGTGGTGAGTCAGCACGCCGACACCGACTTCGACATCACCGTCGCCGACGTCGTACGGCTCGGCCGCATTCCCCATCGAGGAGCGTTCGGCGGAGACGCAGCTGCAGATGCGGCGGCCGTGGATTCTGCACTGCGGCATACGGGTCTGGCAGGAAAGGCTCATTGTCTGTGGCATCAGCTGTCCGGCGGAGAACGGCAGCGCGCGCAGATCGCGCGCGCCCTGGCTCAGGAGCCGCGGGAACTGCTGCTCGACGAACCGACCAACCATCTCGACATCCATCATCAGCTCGAATTGCTGGCGCTGGTCGCACGGTTACCCATCACGAGCGTCATCGCACTGCACGATCTGAACCTGGCGGCGATGTTCTGCACGCAACTCGTGGTGTTGTCCGAGGGCCGGGTGGTGGCAGCAGGCGCACCCGCCGACGTACTCACCGAGGAGTTGATCGCGCGGGTGTACCGCGTGCGTGCCCATGTGACCCTCGATGGACCGAACAACAGTCCGTCGATCCGATTCGAGCCCGGCCTCGGGGCGCACGTGTAACTCGACCTGCCGATCGAGTCGACTGGTTTCACCATCGACCATCACCGTCAACATCGCCGAAACATTTCTCGCGCACGATGGTCGCGCCGAAACATGGTGCGATGCGACGGAGATGTCGCCGAGCACGACGGAAACTCGATCGAACGGTGAGCGCATGACAGAACGACCGACCGCAACGGACCGGGAAGCCGAACCCGATGTACGCCGAAAGCCTTGGTATGCATCGCTTTTCGTCCAGTTACTGATCGGCATAGTCGGAGGCATTGCGATCGGGTGGCTCTGGCCGGGCCTGGGTGCAGACCTCAAGCCACTGGCCGACGGCTTCATCAAGCTCATCAAGATGCTGATCGCCCCGATCATCTTCTGCACCGTCGTCATCGGCATCGCCCATGTGGGCGACCTCAAGTCCGTCGGCCGCATCGGCGTCAAGGCCCTGGTCTACTTCGAGCTGATCACGACGTTCGCGCTCGTGTTCGGTCTGGTGGTCGGCAACATCGTCAAGCCGGGCTCCGGGTTCTCCATCGACCCGCAGACCTTGGCCACCGGTGCCGAGGCCGTCGACCAGAAGACCGGCAGCGGCGAGTTGCCGCACACCGTGGACTTCTTGCTGAACATCATTCCGACCTCCGTGGTGTCGGCATTCGCCGAGAACGCGCTACTGCAGGTGCTGTTCTTCGCCGTGCTGTTCGGCTTGGCCTTGGCGAAGTTCGGTGAGAAGGGCCCGCCGATCGTGCTCGAACTCGTCGATCACATCAGCCACATCTTCTTCACGATCATCGGTTGGATCATGCGCCTGGCACCCATCGGTGCCTTCGGGGCGATGGCATACATCGTCGGCCAGTACGGCATTTCGTCGCTCGGTAGCTACGGGAAACTGATCGCGTGCTGCTACCTGGCTGCCGTGTTGTTCATTCTCGTTCTCGCGGCCGTCGCGCGGTACTTCGCCGGAGTCAACCTCTGGAGGTTCTTGCGGTACATCAAGGACGAGTTGTTCCTCGCCCTCGGAACGGCGTCGACGGAGGTGGTACTGCCGCGCATCATGGTCAAGCTGACCGAGGCAGGGTGCTCCCGCACGACCACCGGTCTGGTGGTTCCGACGGGATATTCGTTCAACCTCGACGGAGCAACCCTCTATCTGTCGATCTGCATTCTCTTTCTCGCGCAGGCTCTCGGCGTCGACCTGACACTCGGAGAGCAGATCGCTGCGGTGTTGATCCTGATGCTGACCTCCAAAGGCATGGCCGGAGTACCGGGTTCGTCGTTCCTCGCATTGTCGGCGACCGTTGCGGCCATCGGGCACGGGTCCATCCCGGTTGCGGCCGTGGCGTTGCTGCTCGGTGCCGACCGGATCATGGACTCCATGCGAGTATCGGTGAACCTTCTCGGCAACTGCGTCGCGACATTCGTCGTGGCGAACTGGGAGGGCCAACTCGACAAAGAGCGAATGCGCAGAGTGCTCGACGGTGAGGAGGTACCGCCGTTGGAGGCGATCGAGGAGTCGAAGGACTACGAGCCGGTCGGATCCGAGCCGGAATCGGTATCGATCGGGGGAACCTCGAAGGCGAGCAACGCCACGTCGTCCTGAAGTCCGTCACCGAACGAGGCCAACAATTCGGTCAGATCGTCGACGATCTTCGCCGCGGAGGTCCGGCCTCGTTCGGCGGCGAATGCGTGCAGACTGCCGTCGTCGTCGAAGCGAGTTCGGCCCGGGCCGACGATCGCCTCGGTCAGCCCGTCGGTGTAGAACGCCAACACGTCACCGGGCTGCATCGTCACCGTCGCCGAGGCGAAGTGCGGTTCGGTGAGGGCTCCGACCAACTGCCCGCCGGTGGTGTCCACGAATTCGACGACGCCGTCGTGCGCGATACGAAGAGCCGGCGGGTGGCCTCCGCTGGCGAGGTGCACCACGGCACCGTCGGGTCCCGGCGCGACGGTACCGAAGACCACGGTGCAGAAACGCGGATCGTCGCCGTGAAACTCGTGGTGGAGCACCGTGTTGAGGTTCTCGAGTACGGCGATCGGATCCCGATCGAAGACCGCTGCGGCCCGCAGCGTGTATCGAGTCAGGGACGTGACGGCAGCCGCGCCCGCTCCTTTTCCGCTCACGTCGCCGAGGAAGAAACCCCACGTCGCGTTGTCGAGGGGAAACACGTCGTAGAAGTCGCCGCCCACTTCGTCGATGGACGCGGGGTGGTAATGGGCCGCCACCTGCATGCCCGTCGGCGCGGACAGGATCGGCGGCAACAGTGTGCGTTGCAGAGTCGACGCCAGAATCTGTACCTGAGTCTTCTCTGCTTCCGCCAACTTGCGGGCTTCCTCCGACGCGCCCAATGCATCCTGAGATCGGTCGAGAGCTGCTTCGGCGTCGTCCTGAGCTGCCTCGGCATATATCCGCGCATCCATCAGGTGCTGCTCGCGGACTCGGCGCTCGGTCTCGTTGTGCAGCGTCATGGTCACCGTCGTCGCACCGGACACCGCTCGCAAACTGTTGGCGAGCATCGACACCGCCGTCTGCGAGCCCGATGCGGGTGCGCCGGTGAGTTGCGCCGTCACTCCGATGGGCGAGTTGGAGTCGGACGACGTGGCTGCCGCGAGCAGTTCGCGCAAAACCGGTGCGAACTCGGGGCTGAAAAGATCCGTGACTGCGGTGCCGACCAGATCGTCCCGACTCAGTGCCGTGATGCGAGCGGCCGCCGCGTTGGCGTAAAGGATGTCGCCGGACGCAACGTCGATCGAAAAAACCCCGCACGGTGCGGAGTCGAGTAGTTCGGCAGCCGAGGCGGTCATGGCTTCTCCTACCAAGATTACGAGGGGCGGCCGGTTGATTCGGCCGTGACTGGGTTCCGCCACACTGCGGTGACCACGGTGCCCAGACCTGGACGGTGGTCGACGGTGAGGTCGTCGGACACTGCCTCGGCGAGCTGAAGCCCGTGGCTTCGTGTGGTCGTCGGTGCCGGCGGACGCCACGTGCCGGTGTCCGAGACGGTGACGGTCAGCGTCTCGCGTTCGTACGCTGCGGTGATCGTCATCGTCCCCGGTTCGGGCGCGGAGCTGTAGGCGTGTTCGACGACGTTGGCCAGGGCTTCGTAGGCCCCGAGAGCGATGTCGTCCACGAGGGTCCGATGCACGCCCAGGTCGAGCGCCCAACCCTGGAGTCGGCGCCGAGCGGCGCTGGCAGCGGCAGCCTCAGCGGTCGCAGTGTGACTCCATCGACTGGCGGGCTGCGAGTGGGACGTCATCGGCCACCCTCACTGTCGACCGCGCTCGACTGCACGTGCGCCACAGCCTCGGGAACGGTGGTGAAGGTGGCCATCACCCGGTCGATTCCGCTGAGTTGAACCGGGCGAACGACCACCCCGTCGACGGCGACCAGTGCCATCCGTGACGATTCGGGCAGCCGGTCGGACACTCGGACCAACACGGTGATGGCGCTCGACGACAGAAAGCTCACATCGGTCATGTCGACTACCAGTCCGCGTTCCGCGGCGTCGGCCGCAGGGAACGCAGCGGCGGACAAGTGGGGGATGGTATCCAGGTCGAGTTCGCCTCTGACTGTGATGACGGTTGTCGCGTCGTGCACATCCGAAACGATCTCGAACTGTCCTCCGGTCGGGTAGTCAGACATACGGCCGAGGTTACCTGTCATCGTGTCCGATTCACGATCCAGGCGCGTCGACGAACAGGTCGCCTGCACCCAGTACGTCGAGGACCATGCGCACCGAACGGGCCGGCGCGTGGATGACGATCTTGCCCGGGTGGGT
>CAFBLX010000101.1_pt1 | contig 11593 bp, 8 predicted proteins | sample 7268311 | NCBI WGS metagenome assembly CAFBLX01 (sample SAMEA6814046, study PRJEB35770) | freshwater metagenome | biome: Freshwater; feature: Freshwater reservoir; material: water | place: Czech Republic | collected 2017-05-23 | depth 30m m | reverse complement strand
GTACCGGCACGACCGTTGTTCGACGGTCGTGCCGGTACCCGACGAATAGGTGTCATCCATGTCCCGTTTGCTGTTCGCCAATATGCCCGTCCGCGATGTCGTGGCCACCCGCGCATTCTTCGAGGGTCTCGGGTTCGAGTTCAACGACATTTTCAGCGACGAGAACACCGCCTCGATGATCGTCAGCGACCAGGCCACGGTGATGTTTCTGGCCACATCGAGGTTCGGGGATTTCATCTCCGATTCGATCTGCGACACGACGTCGGCTCGTGAGGTACTGATGTGTATTTCGGCCGACAGCCGCGCCGAGGTCGACTCACTCACGGACGCGGCCATCGCCGCGGGTGGATCGAAGTGGATGGAACCGCAGGATCATGGGTTCATGTACGGCCGAGCATTCCGTGATCTGGACGATCACGTGTGGGAAGTGATGTGGATGGACCCCTCGGCCGTTCCGACGAGCTGATGTCGCTCAGAGGCGGTCGGGCAGTCCGAATCGATCGAACAGCGACAGATCGAAGAAGCAGGCGACATGCCCGACGCCTCGCGCGTCGACGTCGAGAACGTGTAGTTGGAACGGTCGATGTATTCCGTCCTCGCCCACCATGTAGAGCCCGTACGCAGGTTGACCGTTCGCTGATGTCGCCACCATCCGCATGTCGCCCGCTCCCTGGGCGGGGCAGTTGTTTCGGATGAGCGATCCGATCGTCTCGGCTCCCTGATACCAGCCGACGAACGGGGGCATCTCCCACACCGCGTCCGAGGTGAAGAGTGTGACCAGCCGGTCGATGTCGTAACGCTCGAAGCACTCCACGTACTGGGCCAGGAGCTGGCGCAGTTCGGCAGATTCGATGGGTTCCACGTTGTCCAGTTCCGGAGCGATCTCTTCGAGTCGCTCGCGGGCCCGCTGCAGGAGGCTGTTGACCGCAGTGGTCGTCGTGGCGAGAACCTCGGCGACCTCGGAGGCCTTCCACTGCAACACCTCGCGCATCAACAGCACTGCGCGTTGTCTCGACGACAGATGCTGCAGCGACGCGACGAACGCGAGGCGAACCGACTCCCTCCCCACCACCAACGTGGCCGGGTCGTTCGAGTCGGCCAGATCCGAGTCGGCAATCGGTTCGAGCCACGGCACCTCGTTGTTCTGCACCAGCTCGTCGGTCGGGCCCGAACTCGGCGCGCCGAGTCCGGTAGGAAGCGGACGCTTGGCTCGTCCCTCGAGGGCGGTGAGGCACGTGTTCGTTGCGATTCGATACAGCCAGGTGCGCAGCGACGATCGGCCCTCGTACTTGGCGTACCCCCGCCAGGCGCGGATGTAGGTCTCCTGGAGCATGTCCTCGGCGTCGTGGATGGACCCGGTCATGCGGTAACAGTGCGCCAACAGCTCGCGACGGAACGGATCGAACTGCGCGACGAAGTCGTCGTTCTGCACAGATGCCACGGTCATGCGGAAGAGCTTAAACCGGGTTCGCCCGCATCGACGGCCGATCGCGCGCCACCGCCGGGATTGGTCGGGCCTCTGGGTTAACCTCGGCTCGTGACATCGCTCAGCAGCATCGACGACTTGGTAGAAGAGCTGTATCTGCATCGTCGTCGCGCGTGGGAAGCCGCACTCGTCACCGCACAGAATTTTCTCGAGACCATCGCCGACGAGATACTCGAAGATGTCGACCGAGACAGACTCAATGCCCAGACCGCGCGGATCAAGGACCCTGGCAGATCTGCCGACAAACTCCGTCGATATCTGTCCGAGGGACGCATCAGCGAACCGCACGACGCCGACGCCGTGGCCGACGCACTGCCCGATCTGGTCGGCATCAAGGTGCTGTGCAAGACCCCACGGGACCAGCTCTCGTTCGTCACCGCACTCGAGCGCGCGTGTACCGATCCGAAATGCTCGGTGCGGTTCGCGCAGCCGCCCACCGACTACGTCTCGTTTCCCAAGCCGAGCGGATACCGGGCATATCACGCTGTGCTTGTCGTACGAGTGGCCACTCATCAGGGCGACCTCGACGTGAAGGTGGAGGTTCAGGTCAAGACGCGGCTGCAGGACGCGTGGGGCGAGCTGACCCACGAGGACATGTACAAGCCCGGTGAAGCACTCAAACCGACCAAGAAGCACACCGATTACGCCGCGCACATGGCGCACCTGCTCGATCAAGTCGACGCCATGGCCGACGATCTCGCCGCGCAGCTCGACTCGCTGACCGCCGCCTCGAAGGACGGCAGCGTGGTGGCACCCGACCCGATCCCCAAGGACCCCGACTTCATCCGGGCACGCGTCACGCGCACCGGCCCCCGCTACGCCCTGGCCGTCGGTCCGGACGGGCGCCGTGGGCTCGTCCCCGCACGGTCGGTCAAAGCCGTGATCGGCTCGACCGATCGCATCGCAGTCAACGATTACCTCGAGGTGGGCGACTACATCGACGTCGTCGTGGAGGACTCCGAGGACGCGCTGTACTACCACCTGACCTCGCAGCCGCCGCGGCGCACGCAAGGAAAGAAACGCAAGCGCTGACCGGCGTTTCTCAGGAAGATCTCACGTCGGTCCGGTAGACATGCCATCTCGTGACCACTACCGAGAAATCCCAGGTCGTCACCGACGGCGATAGCGTCGCCGCAACTACGACCGGCACACGTGCCATCGGCCGTCTGCGCAGGAGACTCCGGTCTCCCGATGTGATGGTCCCGACCGTCGCGTTCGTACTCCTTGCATCGCTGTACTCGACGATGTCCGTTCTCGGCCACCGTCAACTGCGCACATCGGGCTTCGACCTCGGAATATTCGTGCAGCAGGTCGCGTCGTACTCGCAGTTTCGGGCTCCGACCTCCGATCTGCTGGGCACCGGCTACAACACCCTCGGTGATCACTTCTCGCCGATCACGGCCCTGCTGGGTCCGGTGTATCGCGTCTTCCCTCATGCCGAGACGCTGCTCGTCGCTCAGGCGGTTCTGTTCGCGCTCGCGGTGATTCCGATCAGCCGGTTGGCGGTGCAGAAATTCGGCACTGTCGTCGGAACAGTGATTGCCGGCGCGTTCGGCCTGTCGTGGGGCGTACAAGCCGCGCTGAACTTCGACTTCCACGAAGTGGCCTTCGCGATGCCGTTACTGGCAATGTCCCTGGTGGCTCTCGTTCGCGAACGCTGGGTGCCCGCTCTGGCCTGGGCTCTTCCGCTGGTGTTCGTCAAAGAGGACATGGGTTTGACGGTCGTCGTCATCGGCGCACTGGTTGCCCTGTTCACCACCGGCCGCCCGCGCATCCTGGGCGCGATGACCGCGGTGTGGGGGCTGACCTGGGTGATAGTGACCGTCAAGGTGATCGTTCCCGCGCTGAGCTCCGACGACTCGTACGGCCAGGGCTCGAAATTGCCGCCCATCGGCGAAGGGATCGCCGATACCGCGCACGGGCTGGTTGCCGGAGACTCCCGGGCCGCGACGGCGTTTCTGCTGCTTGCCGTCACGGGGTTCTTCGCGCTGCGCTCTCCACTCCTGCTGGTCGCGGTACCGACGGTTGCCTGGCGTTTCCTCAGCGACAACACCAACTTCTGGAAACCGATCTACCACTACAACGCCATTCTGATGGTGATCGTCTTCGTCGCCCTGATCGACGCCTTGGCACGCAGCGAGCGCCACGCCCAGCTGACCGAACGAGGTCGACGAGCGATCGTCGCCTTCGTCGCTGCGTTCGCACTGGTGGCGCTACCGTTCCTGCCCATGTCGCGGATGGTGCACGCCGAGGAGTGGCGTGTCGATCCACAAGCAGCCACTGCCCGCGACATCTCGGCCTGGATCCCCGCCGGTGACCGCGTTGCGGCGTCGAACAACCTCGTGGCACAACTCGTCGCCGACCACGACGTCTCGGTGTTTCCGCAGCGACCGACCGACTCGACCGTCCCGGACTGGATCGTCGTCAACCGAGAACGGCCCGCGGGTTGGCCGACCGACGAACGCGGCGATCGGCAGGCGATCGACCGGGCACTGACCACCGGATACGACGTCGTCTACTCCGTGGACGGTATCGAGGTGCTGCACCGCAACTGAGCGGTCCCTACTAAGGTTTCGATCAGTTCGGGCATTTCGATACCACGGGGTTCTCGAACTCTCGACATTCGACCGATCACGACAGCTACGGCAAGGCAGGTACAGGACATCGACGCTCGAACCGGCGACCTCGGCACCACCCGAACAGCATCGAAGCGGTCACCGTGGAATCGGAAGAATCCGTACCGCGCGCAGGTGTCGAGCAACCGATTGCTGTCCGGTCCCACCTCTGCAAAAGAAGTACGACACTTCTCGATCGACCTCGGTGACAGCGGAATCACCTACGAGGCGGGAGACGGATTCGGCGTCAAACCCGTCAACGACGCCGCACTGGTCTCGGCCGTCATCGACCGTCTCGGTGTCCCCGCAGACACGGCCGTCCACACCAAGTCCGGAGAAATCAGCCTCGCCCAGGCACTGACCACCGAATACGAAATCGGCATACCGTCGATGGACCTGATAGAAGCCATCGCCGAGCGGGCCGGTGATGCCGAACTCGACCACGTGCTGCAGAACGGCGACCGGGCGTCGTTCGACGCGTGGACATGGGGACGCGACGTCGTCGACGTTCTCGACCTCGATCGGTCGGGTGCTCTCGACCCCGCTGAATTCCTGGGCCTGCTCCGTCCCCTGCAGCACCGCGTCTATTCGATCTCGTCGTCGCCGACAGCGCACGAGGGAAGCGTTCACCTCACCGTGTCGACCGTGAGATACCGATCGGCCGAGCGAGATCGCGGCGGGGTGTGCTCGACGTACTTGGCAGATCGTGTCGGCGACGCGCAGGAAGCGGGAGTGTTTCTCTCGGCCAACAAGTCGTTCCGACTTCCTTCCGACGACACTCCGATCATCATGATCGGTCCGGGCACCGGAGTAGCACCGTTCCGTGCGTTTCTGCACGAACGTCGGGCTCGCGGTGCGTCGGGCCGAAACTGGCTGTTCTTCGGGGACCAACATCGAGCGAGCGACTTCCTCTACGAGGACGAACTCACGGACTTCGAGCGTGACGGTCTGTTGACCAGGCTGGATCTGGCGTTCTCGCGCGACCAGTTCGAGAAGATCTATGTACAGCACCGCATGCGCGAGGCTGGAAAGCAGCTGTACGGCTGGCTCGAAGAAGGCGCACAGATCTACGTCTGCGGAGACGCGTCACGCATGGCGCAGGGAGTCGACGAGGCACTCCACGAGGTCGTCGCCGAACACGGTGGGCGCTCCTCCGACGCCGCGGAGGACTACGTGAACGACCTCAAGCGCGCCAAGCGCTATCTGCGCGACGTCTACTGACGGGCCGTTCTTGTCGGACCCCCTCGCTACCGTCACGGGCACAGCAATGAAGTTCTCGTCCGAGTAGAGGGTGTGCACCGTGAACGCAGTGCAGAACGACCATTTCGACTCCACCACCGCGCGTGCATGGGGCACGTTCACCGAGAATCTGCACGCGCACCTGCGGTCGCTGCCGATGCGGGACTACATCACTGTCACGGCCGCGCAAGCCAGCCCGGGCGAGCGCGGGCTCCGGCCGTACATCGACATCGCAGCAACTCGAGACGGGGCCCTGGTGTCGATCGCGTCGCTGCCCTCGCTGCTGTATCCAGAGGCACCCGAGTCGGTCACCCTCGACGTTCAGTTGCTCGACTTCGGGTGGCTTGACCGCGGCAAGCCCGTCGCAGACGGGTCGGTCATCGATCTCACGCGAACGGATTCGAGGGCCGACGCTGCTCTCGTCGCCGAGATGGTGACCCGGGCGTTCCGCGAGCTGTGGAACGTTCCCCATCCGTCGTTTCTCAGCGTGTGGGGCGTCGCCGCAGACGGAGCCGCCTCGGGGCCGATCGACCTCCAGCGCGGAATCGTCGGCGTCCGGTCCAGCTCTGCCGGGGACAGCCGTGTCGACTCGACACCGACCGATCCCCCGTTCGACATCACCGACGTTCCCGACGAACTGCGATCACTGCACACTCTGTGCCAATTGACCGGTCGAAAAGCCGACGCGCAAACAGTGCACTCGGTGTGCGTGGGGGCGGACATCGACGAACTCGGTCTACACGCGCTCACCCTGCATCGCTCGGCTGCCGCACACTCGGACCGCAGCGCAGCCGAGGGAACAGGCACCTCGATCGCGGTGTGGACGGGACTGGCCCGAACCTGGCTGTTGGTTGCCCGCAGTATCGCAGCTGCAGCCGGATCGGACCGGCACGCCTGTCGCTGAACTGCTACAGAATCCTTCGCCGCAATCCGCTGGCCCGCAGGACCTGACGTTCGACTCCGGCTCGGATGGCCTCCTCGGTGCCGATCACCCGTACATGCGACCGCGCACGGGTGATCGCGGTGTAGAGCAACTCGCGAGTGAGCAGAGTCGATGCTTCGGCGGGCAACAGAACCGACACGGTGTCGTACTGACTTCCCTGGCTCCGGTGAATCGTCATCGCGTACACGGTCTGGACGGCAGAGAGGACGTTCGGGTGAATGAGAACGTGGCCGCGACCCCGCGCGAAAGCAGCCATCGGAGTTCCGTTCTCACCCGACACCACAACACCCGTGTCTCCGTTGTAGATTCGCGCTTCGTGATCGTTGGCCGTCACCAGCAGCGGCTGACCGGGGTACCAGTAGGCGGGGTCGAGGAAGGTCTTGTTCGCTTCTCCCACCCACTCGAGTGCCCGCCGATCCCACAGCGCAACGCCCCACCGCCCCTCACGGTGCGCGCACAGAAGTCGATGCTTCTCCAGTCCCAGCAGCGCCGCGGCGGCGTCACCGCGGGTTGCCGCCGCTGTGACCTCGGCGGCGGTGTCGACCACGTCGGCCCGCAATGCGTCGGTGTCCTCGGGTGCATGGAACGAGATCTGGTCGTCACCGGATTCGAGTAGTTTCATCACCTCGTCACCGCGGCCGTCTCGAACTGCGACGGCCAGACGGGCGATCGCGCCACCGAATCGTCGACCGCGGCTGAGCCGAACCACTCCGCCGCGCAACCTGTCTCGCTCGAACGCACTGAGCGCCGCCTCGTCCGGATCCTCGGCTGCGTCGAAATCCGCGTCGACCAGGTGCGCCAACACAGGGTTCTCGGTGCCAGTGACCGGCCGTGCGACGAGGTCGGCCAACACTGCTCCGGCGTCGACGGACGTCAACTGATCGGGATCGCCCACCAGTATCAACCGCGATTCCGGTCGCACTGCTTCGAGCAGCCGGCACATCATCGTCAACGACACCATCGACGTCTCGTCGACGACCACCACGTCGTACGGCAGTCGATTGTGGGAGTCATGACGAAACCTGGTCTTGCTGCCCGGTTTCCACCCGAGCAGGCGATGCAGAGTCATTGCTTTCAGTTCTGCCGGGAGACCCAGCAGTCCCGCTTGCTCGGCCACCGACTCCTGCAGACGAGCGGCAGCCTTGCCGGTGGGGGCGGCAAGACCGATTCTCACATCGCTGCCGTGTTCTCGAACCAACAGCGCCAGAATTCGAGCCACCGTGTGGGTCTTACCGGTGCCCGGCCCGCCCGCTATGACCGTGGTCCAGTGCGTCGCCGCGAGGGCGGCTGCAATCCGCTGTCGATCGGGAGGGGTGGTGGGTGCGCCGGATTCGTCGATGAACAATTCGGCCAACGCACGGTCGATCTTTGCACCGTCGACGACGGGGTGCGACTGCGATCGAGCGTCGAGTATTCCTCGAACTGTGTTCTCCTGCAAGTGATATCGATCCAGGTACAGCAGTTCACCCAGGTCGGTGCGCACCAGCTTGAGCGGCGTCAGCGGCCCGTTGGCGCTGCCGACCACGAGCGGGCTGACCGCCAACCCGTCGAGAACGTCGGACAGATCGGGCCAGGGAAGAAGGCTCGGATCCACGTCCGATTCCTCGTCCACCGTGACATCACGCAGTCGCTGCAGGTCGAGACATATCGATCCGGATCGCACTGCGCGCACCGTCAGAGCCGTGGCGAGCAGCACCGGTTCGGAGGCTTCCCCGGCCAGGGCACCGAGCCGCAACGCCACGTGCACGTCGGCCGCTGTCAGTACACCGGCGTCGTTGAAGGACCGCAGAATTCCGCCGCCGCGCAGCGCCGTCGAGACACTCGTCATCGTTGCACCTTTCCGGCGAGCAGATCCGACAACTCGACCACCAGTGCCGCAGGCGGATCCCAGTCGAACACACCGCAGCCGGCCGGAGTCTGCGGCCCCACCATGCCCCGAACGAACAGGTACCGTACTCCGCCGAGATGCGTCTCCGGCCGGTAGTTCGGTTGACGCCATCGCAAATACCTGTGCAACGCAACGGCATACAGAATGGCCTGCAGCGGATAGTGCGACCGCATCATCTCCTGCGCCATCTTCTCGCGCGTGAAATTGCCGGTCGTCAGATCGCCTCGGGCCAGGCGGTTGGTCTTGTAGTCGACCACGATGTAGCGAGGGCCGGGTACCCGAAGAACGGAGTCGATACTTCCGGTGAGAAAGCCGCGCAGTGGGGTGGCTTCCACTGCATCGAGCAGGTCGGCGTAGTCCGCGAGGACATCCGCCGGGTCGAGATGTCGACGCAGCAGCTGCGCAACCGATGTCAGAGTCACGCTCGAGTCCACCGGGTCGTCGCCTCCGGCCAAGGGCAGCTCGAAATCCAACTCGGCCAGGTGGTCGTTCGGCGCGATGTCGGCCAGCGTCCCGAAGCCCAGCGGTGTCTGCATCACCGGCAACAGAGCGGCTGCCAGAGCCGTCGGATCGACATCTGCCATCCGTGAGGCAACGGCAGCTCTGCAGCGCTGCTCGAGTTCGGACAGTAGATCGGCTGCGGAGGTATCGACGTGTTCGAGGGCCTCGTGCACCAGGGTTCCGAATGCGGCACCGGCCGGCATGCCGTTCATCGGCGACGCGATCCCGTCCACGGGCTCGTCCGGGTTCGCGCTTCCCAGCGGAGGTTCGACAGGCTCATCCGCTTTCTCGGGCCGCTCGGCCTCACTGGTCACCCCCACCTCCGGCTCGACGGGCGACGCATCGTGCGCGTGAGCCGTCAAGGCCGAGTAGGACGTTCGACGCCACAGCAAATCCAGAGCACGCCCGAAGCGAGCGGCAGTGACGTCGCGGTGTTCCTCCTCGGGTCGAACCCACTGCTGATCCGAGGGTGGTGTGGGGCCGACTGCCTCGATCGAGATCAGATCCGCTGACGGACCGACCCAGGATTGCACGCGGTTGGCGGTAGTGGCGTCGTCGAGCACCTTGTACGACGGCTCCGGCTGCGCAATCCCCGGAATGCGGCCGAACAGCATGCGGTGCAACGACGACGTAGCAGTGTTGCGTCCCGGTGCCCACCACAACACCACCTGGCACTGGGCTCTGGTGAGTCCCACGTACAGCAGCCGTAGTTCTTCTCCGGCTTCTTCACGATCGTTGACAAGCTTTCGTGCTGCGTAGCCGGCCCCGGAGGGACCGCCGACGTCCCGGATGCGGTGGCCGTCCTCGTGCAGCAGCAGGGTCGACGGTGAGCTGAAGTAGAGCGTGTCCCAGGCGTACGGAAGGTAGACGACGGGAAATTCCAGCCCCTTGCTCCCGTGCGTTGTCATGATCTGCACTGCCGCCGAGTCACTGTCGAGTCGGCGGCTGCGATCGGTGGACCCGCCGGCTGCCGGTTCCTTGATTCGATCGGTGAGCCACCGAGTGAGAGCGGTGATTCCGTACGATTCGGATACCGCTGCACGATTGAGTAGTTGGGCGATGTGCCGCAGGTCGGTCATCGTGCGCTCCCCCGCCTCGACCGCGAGCAACCGAGCATCGAGACCCGACTGCGCCGACACCCGCTCGAACACTGCCGCGAAACCCGCCTCGTCGAACAGCACGGAGTACTCACGCAGCCGGCTGCTCACCTGCGACAGAGCGTCCTCGGCCCCGGAATCGAGTTGGGCGGCAGTCCAACCGAGCAAAGGTGTCAGGGCTGCGAGTCTGACGCGGTCGGTGCGGTGCGGTTGTTCGATCGCTTGCAGTAGCCACAACCAGTGTCGAGCACTGTCGGTGCCGAAGACGCTGGTGCTGCTCGACACCACCGACGGCACACCCACTGCGTCGAGCGCATCTCGAATCAGCGCAACCTGTTTGGTCGTGCGAGTCAACACCGCAATGTCCCGCGGTTCGACCGTCCTCGGCCCGTCAGGCCGGTCCATGACGGCGTTCCCGGACAGGAGCGTCACGATCTCGGCCGCCACATCTGCAGCCACCCGAGAGCGAAGTCGATCCACCGCCGGGAATCCCGAACGTAACGGCCCTGTTCCGGTGCGCGGGAGATAGCGCAGCCGCAGCGGAGGATGTCCTGCCATGCGCGAGAACGGGTTCCGCGCTTCGACGCGATGGACGACGATGTCGTCGTGTCCGAGGGCGGCACCTCCGTAGAGGTGGTCCAACGCGTCGAGGAGCCCGGAGTCGCTACGCCAGTTCGCCGTCAGCTCGTACAGATGATCGGCCGACTGCACCGCATCCAGATAACTCAGCACTTCGGCACCGCGGAAAGCGTAGATGGCCTGCTTCGGATCTCCGACGAGGATCAATGTCGTGTAGCCGTGAAAGGCCCGGCGCAGGATGTCCCACTGCATGGGGTCGGTGTCCTGGAATTCGTCGATCAACACGACACGGAACCGGTCTCGCACGCGCGCGCATGCTGCCTCCCCGTGCACGGGATCGGACAACACCGAGTGCAGCAATCCGAGTAGATCGTTGTAGTCGCGGATGCCGAGAAGACGTTTGCGACGCTCGACCTCACGGCGGGCCTCCCGAGCGAACTGCACCCGCAGGGCGGCTTCCCGGTTGCCGTCGTCACCGTCGAGGTCGTCGATGTCGGGATACAGGATCGACTGTTGATCTCCGACGGCAGCCGCGGCCAGTTGTTGGGCGTCGCGTCGCCCGAACGGTGGTGCCTCGTCGTCGCCGCTGAACATCTGCAGATACAGATCGTCGACCACCTGCTCGAGCAGATCCGACACCGACTCGACGAACGTGGATTCGGGTTCGCGCTCACCCGCGATACCCAGCCCGTCGAGCATGCGTTGACAGAAGCTGTGCGTGGTGACGATCGTCCCGGCGTCGAAGTCCGACAGCGCTTTACGCAGTCGCCGGCGCCGCTTGTCCACTTCGTCGTCGTCTGCCGCGGCGAGAAAGGCGACGAGGGGGTCGCGAGCACCACGCGCAGAGTCCGGATCACCGAGGTCTCGGGCGATCGACGCGAACCGGCTGCGGGTGCGATCGCGCAGTTCCTGGGTCGCGGCCCGACTGAACGTCACCAGCAGTAGATCCGAGATCTCGGCCAGTCCTTCGGCGATGTACCGCGCCGCAAGTCCGACGATCGCGTACGTCTTGCCCGTTCCGGCGCTGGCCTCGAGCACGGTCGTCCCGGTCGGCATCGGACCGAGGAGGTCGAATCCGCGTGCGGCGGTCATGCGTTCCCCATGTTCTCTGCGGCCAGCAATGGATCCCACAACCGGCGGGAGAGAACTCCGAAGCGGCTCTGCTCGTTCGCGGGGTCGGTCTCGTCGTCGAGAGGGCTCGGATCGAGCAACGTTCCGAACGAGAGCGTCGGGCCGTGCACGTAT
>CAFBLX010000100.1_pt1 | contig 11610 bp, 11 predicted proteins | sample 7268311 | NCBI WGS metagenome assembly CAFBLX01 (sample SAMEA6814046, study PRJEB35770) | freshwater metagenome | biome: Freshwater; feature: Freshwater reservoir; material: water | place: Czech Republic | collected 2017-05-23 | depth 30m m | reverse complement strand
AGAACTCCATCTCCATCTGCTCGAACTCGCGAGTGCGGAAGATGAAGTTTCCCGGTGTGATCTCGTTGCGGAAGCTCTTGCCGATCTGGCCGATGCCGAACGGCGGCTTCTTGCGTGAGGTCGTCAGCACGTTGGCGAAGTTGACGAAGATGCCCTGGGCGGTCTCGGGGCGAAGGTAATGCAGCCCCTCTTCGTTGTCGACCGGGCCGAGGAAGGTCTTGAGCAGGCCGGAGAATGCGCGCGGCTCGGTCCACGAACCGGGCTCACCGGTCTCCGGGTCGCGGATATCGGCGAGTCCGTTCTCGGGCGGGTGGCCGTGCTTCTCCTCGTAGGCCTCGATGAGGTGATCGGCACGGTAGCGCTTGTGGGTGTGCAGCGACTCGACGAGCGGATCGGAGAACGTCTCGACGTGGCCGGAGGCCTCCCACACCTGGCGCGGCAGAATCACCGACGAGTCGAGCCCGACGGTGTCGTCGCGGCTGGTGACCATGTTGCGCCACCACTGCTTCTTGATGTTCTCCTTGAGCTCGACGCCGAGCGGACCGTAGTCCCAGGCCGACTTCGTACCGCCGTAGATTTCGCCGCACGGGTAGACGAGACCTCTGCGCTTGGCGAGGTTGGCGACGGTTTCGACCTTGGACTTGGGTGCCACTGGCGGAGCTCTCCATCTTCGGTTACATCGTGTAAGAGGTGACGTGGGCGGTTTTCGCCCTGATCAGACTATCTGGCTCGGTCATCGATTCCGAACAGCGGTCGGGCACCGAAATTGACATGCGCACCTATGCATATCACAATGAATATGATTTGCAATAACGATGACTGCACTAGCCTGAGTTCATGACGTCGACCGTGCAGGGAGAATTCGACAACCGACCGGTGACCGAAGGAGCCGCAGCCATGTCCACGGTGCACACCCACAGAACCGACTCGTCCATGGAGACGGCGGCGCATCTGCAGGATCCGGAACGCCCGGTGCACGACGACCCGTTCGCCGCCGCTCCCCCGGCGTTGCTTCCGCCGAAGGAGACTTTGGCCGCGGCCGGCGACATCCTGCGTGCACTGGCCGCACCGGTTCGGATTGCGATCGTCCTGCAGCTCCGAGAGTCCGAGCGCTGCGTTCACGAACTCGTCGTCGCCCTCGGTGTGACACAGCCGTTGATCAGCCAGCATCTGCGGGTTCTCAAGGCGGCCGGCGTGGTTCGCGGAGAACGTAACGGCCGCGAGGTCCTGTACCGACTGGTCGACGACCATCTCTCCCACATCGTCGTCGACGCCGTGGCTCACGCCGAGGAAGGCCGAAACCTGTGACCGAGAAGACGACCGATACCGCCACTCCGAGACGACCCGTCGTGGTCGGGGTGCGCGCCACCAAACAACGCAGTGCAATCTCGGATCTGCTCGACACCATCGAGGAGTTCAAGTCCGCGCAGGATCTGCACGACGAGCTGCGCAAGCGCGGTGAGGGGATCGGCCTGACGACCGTGTACCGCACACTGCAGACGCTTGCCGACGCAGGAACGGTCGACGTCCTGCGTACCGACAACGGCGAGTCGGTCTACCGGCGTTGCTCCTCGGGCCATCATCACCACCTGGTGTGCCGAGCATGCGGATTCACCGTCGAGGTCGAGGGTCCCACCGTCGAGAAGTGGTCGCAGAGTGTCGCCGAGTCCAACGGCTTCAGCGACGTGAGCCACACGATCGAAATATTCGGCACCTGCAGCCAGTGCAGCACAGCCGGTCACTGAACAGCTCTCACCCCACCGCACCCGCCAGGCGAGGCACTACCGAATCGATGGCGAACGGAATGGACAGAACCGAGTTGTACGTGATCGCCCCGCGCTGATCGGTGGTCAACGGAACGATCGCGTCGTTGCGGGCAGCTGTCAGCGTTCCGAAGATCGGGTTCTCGGCCACGACGTCGATGTCGTCCCCGGTGCCGAGATAGAGCACCACATCGGCGTCGAGCGTGGAAATGTTCTCGGCCGAGACCGGAACGAAGAAGTTGGTTCCGTTGTCCTCGGCCAGGATCGGGTCCGGAATCCCGAAGCCCAATGACGTGACGAACGTCCCCCGCGCGTCCCCCGGCAGATATGCGCCGAACTGACCGTCGTACGGAAGTACCACGGCGGCAGTCTTACCCGCGAACTCCGGATGTGCGGCTCGAACCTGTTCGAGTGCAGCCGTGGTCTGGGCGTTCAGCTTCTTGCCACGATCGGATTCGCCCATCGCGCGGGCGATGGTGTCGGTTGCCACCTCGCGATCGACGGCGTATGCCGCCGATCCGGCCGGTCGAGCGACGGTCGGGGCGATGTCACTGAGTTGCGCGTAGGTGGCCTCGTCGAAGCCGGCGTTCAGCCCGGTGATCAGATCCGGTTGCAGAGAAGCGATCAGCTCGAAGTTCGGTTCGGACTCCGAGCCCAGCAGCGTCAGTGGTGCGTCGCCCACCAACTCGTCGGTCCACGGACCGAGTCCGGTCTCGTAGAAGGTGTATCCGGTGTTTCCGACCGGGACGGTTCCGAGCGCGATGACGGCATCGGCGTCGGACACCCCGAGCGTGACTATGCGGGTGGGCTTCTCCGGAACGGTCGTGCTGCCGTAGATGTGGTCGATGACCACCGGGAAAACACCGTCCGCAGACTGGGCCGCGCTGTCGTCGGGTTCTGCTGTGGAGCAGGCAGTTGCGGACGCGCCGATGGCCATCACCGCCACCACTGCCGTCAGCATTCTGGACACTCGAACCGCCATTGCAACCGCCTTCACGTGAGTAAGTAAAGGCTTACCTTAGACGACCGTTCAGGGCAGCAAACCCTCGCGGGCCTTCTCGACCCCGGCGAGCACCAGAATCAACATCGTCAACATCGCTTCGTCGTCCAACCCGTTGGCCGGAAAGGTGTAGCGCAACAACACATCTGCGAGCTTGTCGTGGGTGTTGACCGAAATCGCGCCGAACTGCGAATCGGCGTTGCGGTCGGCTACCTTCTTGTGTAGTGCGGGCTTGAGCGGTCGATCCCACGCCAGCACCGCGGTGAGCGAAAGCACCTCGAGCTCCGGCGAGAGCTGCACCGCGCGTAGCGAGCACAGCGCACCTGCATAGTCGAACCCCAGAGAGCCTTCCTCCCCCACAGTGACAGTGGCGAACTGCGCTAGCGCCAACTGAGCCCGCGTCTGCAAGGTGAGGCCAGATACATCGTCACTCATATTTCACTCCACCGAATCGTCGGTCCCGCGACGCGAATTCGATGCAGGCCTCCCACAGATCTCGACGATCGAAATCGGGGAACAGTTTCTTCTGGAACACGAACTCCGCGTAGGCCGACTGCCACAGCAGGAAATTGGAGGTTCTCTGCTCCCCCGAGGGACGCAGGAACAGGTCGACGTCGGGCATGTCCGCCTCGTCGAGGTACTTCGCGACGGTCGCCTCGGTGATCTTTTCCGGGTTGATCTTTCCGGCGGCAACTTGACGCGCGATTTCCCTTGTGGCGTCGGCAATTTCGGCTCGCCCGCCGTAATTGACACACATGGTCAGCGTCATCACCGTGTTGTGCTTCGTCAGCTCCTCGGCCACTTCGAGTTCTTTGATGACGCTGCCCCACAGTCGCGGTCGCCGACCTGCCCAGCGCACCCGCACACCCATCTCGTTCATCTCGTCTCGTCGACGCCGGATCACGTCGCGATTGAAACCCATCAAGAACTTGACCTCGTCGGGACTGCGCTTCCAGTTCTCCGTCGAGAAAGCGTACGCAGACAACCACTGCACACCGATTTCGATGCAGCCACAGACGGCATCCATCAGTACTGCTTCGCCCTGCTCGTGCCCTGCGGTTCGCGGCAATCCACGATCCTGAGCCCACCGGCCGTTACCGTCCATGACCAGAGCGACGTGACGAGGAATCAGCTCCGGCTGCAAGATCGGCGGCCGCGCACCCGAGGGGTGCGGGTCCGGCGGGCGAACCGCCGGCCGTTCGTCAGGCCGGTGTTGCGGCTCGCGTCGTCGAATCACGGTCCCCATCCTGCCCGACGGTGTCGGCGAACACGGAGTCAGGTTGGGCCAGCGGCACCTGGTGTGGATGCGAGCGCTCGATGAGCGGAAGTGTGCGGAGCTGGCGTTCGAGGTGCCACTGCAGATGAGCCGCCACCAGGCCACTGGCCTGCTTTCGGACCGCATCGGAGGTGGTGACGGTGTAGTCCCACTCCCCTCGTTCGAGGGCCACCATCAAATCCAGAACACCGGTCGATGGCGTCGCAGATCCCGGCGGTCGGCAATGCACGCACACAGCGCCACCCGCGGCGACGTGGAACGCACGATGCGGCCCCACCGCAGCGCATCGAGCGCAGTCCGTCAGTGCGGGAGCCCATCCGGCGAAACCCATCGCACGCAGCAGATACGCGTCGAGTACCAACTCGGGCGGCCGCACGTGCTGCGCAAGGGCACGCAGCGCGCCGACGGTCAGCTGATGCAGGCGCTGCGCGGGGGCGTGTTCTTCGCCGGCCAGACGCTCGGCGGTTTCGAGGACAGCGCAGCCGGTGGTGTACCGGCCGTAATCGGCAACGATGTCCCCGCCGAACGCGTCCACCGTGTGCACCTGAGTGACGATGTCGAGGTTGCGTCCGGGATAGAGCAGGACGTCGATGTGCGCAAACGGCTCCAGCCGTGCGCCGAACTTGGACTTGGTGCGGCGCACCCCCTTGGCCACCGCACGGACGATGCCGTTCTCCCTGGTCAGCAACGTGACGATGCGATCGGCCTCACCCAGCTTGTGCTGGCGCAGGACGACTGCGTTGTCACGGTATGGCCTCACGCTCTCCAGTGTCCCACGTGGGCGTCGACGAAGATCGTTCCCGCGCTGACGGTGAGTCGATACTGTGCACACGTGGATTTCCATCGGTCGACACTCGTTGCTCAGGCTGCCGAACTCGCGTCGAGACGCGTCACCTCGGTCGAGGTGGTCACCGCTGCACTGGATCGCATAGAACGCAGTCAACCCACCCTCAACGCGTTCCGGATCGTGCGACGCGATGCCGCCCTCACCGAAGCCGCCGAGGCCGATCGGCTGATTGCTGCGGGCTCGTCCGCTCCCCTGCTCGGCGTTCCGATCGCAGTCAAGGACGACGTCGACATCGTCGGCGAACCGACCGCATTCGGCTGCGCAGGCCGGTTTCCGCTGGCCACCGAGGACTCCGAGGTGGTCCGCCGACTGCGTGCTGCAGGGGCGATCATCGTGGGAAAGACCAACAGTCCCGAACTCGGGCAATGGCCGTTCACGGGCGGATCGTTCGGCCACACGAGGAATCCGTGGCACCGAGACCGGACTCCGGGCGGTTCCTCCGGTGGCAGTTCTGCCGCGGTCGCAGCCGAATTGGTTTCCGCCGCTCTGGGTTCCGACGGTGCCGGCTCGGTGCGCATCCCGGCGTCGTGGACCAACCTCGTCGGCATCAAGCCGCAGCGCGGCCGAATTTCCACCTGGCCCGATGCCGAGGCGTTCAACGGCATCACCGTCATCGGTCCGCTCGCCCGAACGGTGGCCGACGCAGCCCTGCTTCTCGACGTGGTCTCCGGTGGGCACGACGGCGATCTGCACCGGCCGACTCCGCTGACCGTCTCTGACGCCGTCAGCCGCGACCCCGGTTCGCTGCGCATCGCGTTGAGTCTGCGCAAGCCGTTCATTCCGACACCCGCGGCACTGGATCCCGAGATCACGGCTGCGGCGTACGAGATGGCTGCCGTGCTGCGGTTGCTCGGTCACCGCGTGGTCGTCGACGATCCTGCGTACGGAATGTTGTTGGGGCTCAACTTCTTACCGCGGTCGTTGGCCGGAGTCGCGGCCTGGCTCGACCGCCTGCCCGACCCGTCTCTGGCCGACCCCCGCACCCGAGCCAACGCCCGGAGCGGACGCGCCCTCGCCGGCGCACCGCTGCGGGCAGCCCGCGCGGCGGAGCCACGGATAGCCCGCCGCATCGGCCAGTTCTTCGACGACTACGACATCGTGCTCGCCCCGACGACGGCCACGCCGCCTCCGCGGGTCGACGCCATCGACGGCATCTCCAACGCCGACACCGACCGTGTGATCACCGAACACTGCCCGTACACGTGGCCGTGGAACGTCCTCGGTTGGCCCAGCGTCAACGTCCCCGCGGGACTGACGAAAGCCGGTCTACCGATCGGTCTGCAGCTGATGGGCCACGAATCCACAGAGCCTCTGCTGGTCTCGGTGGCCGCTCAACTCGAGAACGTACTGCAGTGGCATCGCCGACGCCCCGAGCCGTGGTGGAACCGGGTGAGCGACACCTCGTAGCCTGCTCGTCAGGGCACGTCAGAAGCCGAGCTTGCCCATCTGCTTGGGGTCGGTCTGCCAGTCCTTGGCGATCTTGACGTGCAGATCCAGGTAGATGCGGGTACCGAGCAATTTCTCGATCTGCAGTCGCGACGCGGTGCCGACCTCTTTGAGTCGCGAACCGCCCTTGCCGATGATGATGGCCTTCTGGCTGGACCGTTCGACGTACAGGATCGCGTGCACATCGAGCATGTTGTCGTGGCCCTCGCGCGGCACGACCTCCTCGATGACCACTGCCAGCGAGTGCGGGAGCTCGTCGCGGACACCTTCGAGCGCTGCCTCGCGGATCAGCTCGGCCATGAGGATTTCCTCCGGCTCGTCCGTCAGTTCCCCGTCGGGATAGAAGGCGGGACCCGGCGGCAATTCGGAGGCCAGGAGGTCGACGAGCTTCTCGATCTGCTCACCGGATTCGGCCGATACCGGGATCACGTGCGAATTCTCGCCCAGCAACTTCGACAACGACATCAACTGCTGTACGACGCGTTCCTTCTTGACCTTGTCGATCTTGGTCACGATGCCGATCAGGGTGGTCTTCGGCGCGATGTGCCGCACTTGTTCGAGGATCCACCGGTCGCCCGGTCCGATCTTCTCGTCGGCGGGGATGCACAGTCCGATGACGTCGACCTCGGAGTAGGTGTCCTGCACCAGGTCGTTGAGGCGTTGGCCCAGAAGCGTTCTCGGTCGGTGCAGCCCCGGGGTGTCGACAAGGATCAGTTGCGCGTGGTCGCGGTGCACGATGCCGCGGATCGTGTGGCGCGTGGTCTGGGGCCGCGAGGACGTGATGGCGATCTTCGACCCCACCAGTGCATTGGTCAGGGTCGACTTGCCGGTGTTGGGCCGGCCTACGAAACAGACGAATCCGGATCGGAACTCTTCGGTGTGTTGCTCGGACATCGAGCACCTCCAGATTTCAGTGTTGGTGAGTGACGTCCGACGAGTCGTCGTCCTCGGTGGATTCTTCGTCGGGTTCGAGCTTTTCGACCAGCACGGTGGTGATGCGGACGCGGCCCTTGGGGTCGGCTCCGCCCTCGCCGCGCAGCAACAATCCGTGAGTGGTCACTTCGGAACCGGGCAGCGGCACGCGGCCGAGCTCGTAGCCGAGGAGTCCGCCGACGGTATCGACCTCCTCGGATTCGATGTCGATACCGAAGATTTCGCCCAGATCCTCGAGCGGTACCCGCGAGGACACCCGGAACCGTCCGTCTTCGAGTTGCTCGATGGGTGCTACCTCGTCCGAGTCGTATTCGTCGGCGATTTCGCCGACGATCTCCTCGATGACGTCCTCGATGGTCACCAGGCCCGCGATGCCGCCGTACTCGTCGACCAACAACGCCATATGGTTTCGGTCTCGCTGCATCTCGGCGAGAAGACTGTCGAGCGGCTTGGAGTCCGGCACGAACACCGCCGGACGCATCAGTTCGGAGACCTGTACGCCTCGCCCACCGTCGGTGGAGTAATACGTCTGCTGCACAAGGTCTTTGAGGTACACCACGCCGACGATATCGTCCACGTTCTCGCCGATCACCGGGATGCGAGAGTGCCCACTGCGCACGGCCAGCGACGTCGCCTGCCCCGCCGACTTGTCGGATTCGATCCACACCATCTCGGGCCGCGGCACCATGACCTCGCGGGCCGAGGTATCGCCCAGCTCGAACACCGATTGAATCATTCGGCGTTCGTCGTCGGCCACGACTCCGCGCTCGCGAGCCATGTCGACCAGCTCACGAAGCTCGATCTCGGATGCGAACGGGCCGTTGCGAAATCCCTTGCCCGGGGTGATCGCGTTACCGATGAGGATGAGCAGCCTGCTGATCGGCCCGAGGAGCCAGCCGAGGGCGCGCAACGGCAACGCTGCGGCGAGCGCGATCGAGTACGCGTTCTGCCTACCCAGCGTTCTCGGACCGACGCCGATCACGACGTAACTGACCAAAACCATTGCCACAGCGGTGATCACGAGCGCGGTGGTCGAGTCGATCAACTGGGTCAGGCCGCCTGCGAGCAGCACCGTGCCGCCGATTTCGCACAGAATACGAAGCAGCACCATGAGATTGACGTACCGCGGGCGGTCGGCAACCACGACGACGAGGCCGGTGGCACCCGGTCGCTCGTCCTTGACCATGTCTTCGATTCGCGCCCGCGAGACGGTGTTCAGGGCCGAATCGACTGCGGCGAACAAGCCGCCGAGAGGAACCAGCAGAACGGCGAAGACGATGAGTGCGGCAGCACTGCTCACGCGCTAGGACCCCGCACTCCCGCTGGTCCGAACACGCACATCATCGGTCGAGACCGTCGACGAAGCCGGCCTTGCCGAGCAGCCGAGCGTCTCGAACGGCCTGTTCGGCTGCCTGCTCCGCCCGCCTGGCGTCTTCGTACCATTCGGCCAGCAGACGGTTCTGCAGCTCGAACATTTCCTTCTCTTCGTCCGGCTCGGCGTGGTCGTAGCCGAGCAGGTGCAGCACGCCGTGCACGGTGAGCAGCGCGAGCTCGTGTTCGAGCGAATGTCCTGCTGCCGCGGCCTGATCCGCCGCGAAGGACGGGCACAGCACGATGTCTCCGAGCATCGCCGGTCCGGGCTCGGGAGCATCGGGCCGACCGCCCGGTTCGAGCTCGTCCATCGGAAACGACATCACGTCGGTGGGGCCGGGCAGATCCATCCAGCGCATGTGCAGATCTGCCATGGTTGCCGAATCCACCAGCACCATGGACAGTTCCGCAGCGGGGTGCACGTCCATGCCTGCGATCGCGAACCGTGCGACCGAGACCAGTTCGGGCTCGGAGATGTCCATCCCCGACTCGTTGGACACTTCGATACTCATCTAGCCACTACCCACGCTCTCGTTGCCTGCATTACCGTTTCCGTACGCCTGAATCATCTTCTCGCCGAACGCGGCCCACCGGCACGGCGTTGCGCGCGGTTCGCGATGACGCCCTCCGATGCGGACTCGAAGCGCTCGTAGGCGTCGACGATTTCCGAGACGAGCCGGTGACGCACCACGTCACTACTGGTCAGTTGCGCGAAATGGATGTCGTCCACGTCGGTGAGAATCTCCGACGCCGCACGAAGGCCCGACCGGGCACCGCCGGGTAGGTCGACCTGCGTCACGTCTCCGGTGACGACGATCTTCGATCCGAATCCGAGACGCGTGAGGAACATCTTCATCTGTTCGGCCGTGGTGTTCTGCGCCTCGTCGAGAATGATGAACGCGTCGTTGAGCGTACGGCCACGCATGTAGGCGAGCGGCGCGACCTCGATGACTCCGGCCTGCATCAGCTTGGGGATGGCCTCGTCGTCCATCATGTCGTGCAAGGCGTCGTGCAGTGGACGCAGATACGGGTCGATCTTCTCGTGCAAGGTTCCGGGCAGAAAGCCCAGACGCTCACCTGCCTCCACCGCAGGCCGCGTCAGGATGATGCGGCTGACCTGCTTGGTCTGCAATGCCTGCACTGCCTTGGCCATGGCCAGGTAGGTCTTGCCCGTTCCGGCAGGACCGATTCCGAACACGATCGTGTTGGCATCGATCGCGTCGACGTAGCGCTTCTGGTTCAACGTCTTGGGCCGAATGGTCTTGCCTCGACGCGACAGAATGTCCAGGCTCAGCACCTCGGCGGGAGAATCCGACACCCCCTCGGTGAGCATGGCGATCGACCGGCGCACTGCGTCGGGAGTCAGTGGCTGAGCACGTTTGGCCAATGCCGCCAATTCGGTGATCACCCGCTCGGCCAACGCCACATCGGGCACCTTCCCGGTGAGCGTCACGGCGTTTCCTCGTACGTGGATATCGGCCGTCAGCATCTGCTCGAGCGCCCGGAGGTTCTCGTCGGACTGTCCCAGCAGCGGCATCACTGCTTCGGGGGCGAGCTCCAAGGTGGACCGAACGTCACGCTCGGCGGGAAATTCGCTGTGTTCACTCACGTGGTGGCTATGGCCTGCTCTCTTGTTTCGACCGGTGACGCTGATGTTTTCGAACGCGTCCGTCAGGTCGCGCTCGGACCAAGTTTAACGCCGCAGGATCGATGCGCATTCCTATTACCCACGGCGCTCGCCCAGGACGGCCTCGAGCGAGAGCGCCCAGCACCGCGAATCCGGGTTCAGGAAGGCGAAATGGTCCTCGCCCGGCACGATCGCCGGCTCCGCGTCGTCGCCCGCGGCTCGTGCGGCCTCGACGTACCTCGAGCTCTGCGAAGCCGGGACCTGTAGGTCGTTCGATCCGTGCAGACAGATCGTCGGGATGCCGATGGGTAGTCGGGCCAGGGGTGAGGCCGACCGGTACAGCTCGGGCTCGTCTTCGTAGCGGGCCTGCAACAGGGCCTCGACCGCCGGATTGGTACGTCCCGACGCCCCGCGCGGCTCCAGATCGAGGACACCCGCCTGCGAGACGATGCGCGACGGCCGGACCGTCGTGTCGGTTTCGCCCCCGAGCCACACTGCCAGGTGGCCGCCCGCCGAGTGCCCGATGACGCGGACATCGTCTACACCGACCGGGGCGTGGTGCTGTACCACCCCGGCCACGGCGTCGAGTGCGGCGCGCACGTCGGCTTGCATCTCCGGCCAGTGCCCGCCCGCACCGACGCGTCGGTACTCGATGTTCCAGGCCACCGCACCGGCTCCGGCGACAGCTCGGGCGAACTGGGTGCCCAGATTCGACGCGTACTGCCCACTCCAGAATCCACCGTGCACGATCACGACCACCGGTGTCGCGGGCGTGACCGGCGCGGACGGCAGATAGAGGTGACCGAACTGTTCCGGATGATCGCCGTACGCGATCTTGATGCGAACGCTCATGCGTTCGGGAAATCGGGCGGAAGTTGCGCCCACCGCGTCGTCAGAACGCCGAGAGCTCCCAACGCAACAGCTCCGGCCGTCGAGGTTCGCAGCACCGTCGGCCCCAGCACCACCGGGGTAGCGCCCGCCTCGGTCAGAGCCGCGATCTCTCTGTCGTCGAGGCCACCCTCGGGTCCGACGACGATCGCGACCTCGGGCACCGAATCGAACGGCAGGTCGCGAAATGCCGAGGTGGCCGCTTCGTGCAGCACGGCGACGATGCCGCCGCCCGCCACGATCCGGTTCACGAGGGCGTACACCGAGCGTGAATCGTGCAACTCGGAGACCTCGGGGATGTATGCGCGACGCGATTGCTTGGCCGCCTCGGCGGCGGTACTGCGCCAGCGCGCGACCCCCTTGGTCGCCTTGGGCCCTTCCCAGCGAGCGACGCATCGCGCCGACTGCCACGGCACCACGGCGTCGATCCCGGCCTCGGTGGCCAGCTCGATCGCCAGT
>CAFBLX010000099.1_pt1 | contig 11641 bp, 10 predicted proteins | sample 7268311 | NCBI WGS metagenome assembly CAFBLX01 (sample SAMEA6814046, study PRJEB35770) | freshwater metagenome | biome: Freshwater; feature: Freshwater reservoir; material: water | place: Czech Republic | collected 2017-05-23 | depth 30m m | reverse complement strand
GCCGTCGCTGCTCGCGGACTACAGGCCCGCTATGTCGGCGGCCATCCGATGGCGGGTACCAACCACTCGGGCTGGTCGGCGACGGACCCGGCACTGTTCGCCGACGCGGTCTGGGTGGTGTCCACGGATCCCGGGGTCGACGCGCACGTGTGGGTCCGGGTGGCCCAGCTGGCCCTGGACTGCGGTTCGGTGGTCGTTCCGGCCGGCAGCGTCGAGCACGACAGTGCCGTCGCCCGCATCTCGCACCTACCGCATCTGCTGGCCGAGGCGTTGGCGATCGTGGGGGCCGCGGGCGGGCCGTTGGCGCTCGGGCTCGCCGCGGGGTCGTTCCGCGACGGCACCCGGGTGGCGTCCTCGGCCCCCAATCTCGTCCGTGCGATGACCGAGGGCAACGCGACCGCGCTACGAACCGCGCTCGACGAGGCGCTGCATACGCTCACCGCAACGCGCGAAAAATTGGACGAGAACTCGACCGAAACGCTGGTCGACGCCGGACACGCAGCGCGACTGCAGTACGAGCAGCATCAGCGATTCGACATCACCGACGTCACCCCGGGCGAGCCGGGGTGGCGAGAGAACCTGCAGGACGCGGGGCGACGCGGTGGCGTCGTGCGTCAGATCCGCTCGGCGAGTCCCGGGTAGTCGATGACAAAACCGTCGGCGTCGACCGTCACCGACGATGTCGAGACCGGCGAGATGACGTGGATGCCGTGCGCGCCGCTGCTGTAGGTCAGGGTCGCTTCCTGGATGCTCAGGTCGAGAAGGTTGACGTACACCGTCGGCACCTCGAGGTCCTGGACCTGGGTGTGCAGACCGAATCGTCGGATCGGCAGGGTGTTGAAGAACGGGCTGAGCACCATGTCGACGTCGAGGGCACCGCTGTAGGTCGAGCGCTGGTGGTTGGCGGAGTTCTCCACCATCCAGTAGCCCTCATCGTCGCGGCTGACCGAGGCCTGCCGGTCACCCGACGCGAGCGACGTGCGCACCGAGAGCCTCTTGGTGACGCCGTATTCGTCGGTCACCAGGTCGTACGACGCACTGAACGCGGGATGATCACTGCAGGCGGCACCGATGATGCGTCCGGCAGCTTTGATGCGGTTGCCGGAAAGCTGGACGCGTACGGACTCCATGCGGGGAACGTCGTGCGCTCGCCACGTCAGGATCGAGGGCCAGGATTTCGCGTCGGTGGTGGCGGTTGCGGGAACGGAGACGTGCTCTGCACCCGATGCTTGAGTGATCACGGGTCCTACGGTATGCGACAGGGCCCCCTGTAGAACAAGCGGACGCGACTTTTCTTTGCACCGACCCAGCCGTTCATGCTGCGCTCGGCCTCGGCCGACCCCCGTCGACGTCGACTTCTGGCCCGACACCGTGTGCGACGCCTTACAGCGGCCGGGCCCTGTCGATTTCGCTCACGATTACTAAGGTGATGGCCGTGACGACAGGGAACCCAGGCGGCGGCCAGTTCGATTTCGCGCATTCCGAGCAGGCCGCGAAGAGCCGACAGGACAAGGCGACCGCTCTGGCGCGCTACGTCTGGGAGCGCGGGATCAGCGGCGCGGAACTGCTCGATCTTCCCGACGCCACCCGTCGAAAACTGGCCCGCGCAGCGGACCTGCATCCACCGAGCACGATGGAAACGTGGACCATCGTGGCCGAGTTGCTCGACCGCAAATCCGCGTGGGCAGCCGAGCACCCGGGTCACGACGGGGCGACGCCCCAGCACGCCGACGAGAAGATCATGTGGGTCAAGCCGCCGATCACCCCCTGGACCTAGACGAGCGAGTCCTCCCACGCCTCGTGCAGGTGTGCGAAGCGGCCCTCTCCCGCAATGAGGTCCGCCGGGGTTCCGTCCTCGACGATGTTGCCGTCCGCCATGACGAGGACGCGGTCCGCGATGGCCACCGTCGACAAGCGGTGCGCGATGATCAACGCCGTCCGGCCCTGCAGAATCGTTTCGAGTGCGCGCTGCACCAACCGCTCGCTCGGGATGTCGAGACTCGACGTTGCCTCGTCGAGCACGATTACCGACGGCGCAGCGAGGAACACCCTCGCGAACGCCACCAATTGCCTTTGGCCCGAGGACAATCGGCCTCCGCGCTTACGCACGTCGGTATCGATCCCTTCGGGGAGCGAGGCGATGAACTCGGTCAGTCCGACGGCCTCGGCGGCAGCGCGGACCTCGGCGTCCGTCGCGTCGGGACGTCCGAGGCGGATGTTGTCGGCCACCGAGCCGGAGAACAGGAACGATTCCTGTGTCACCATGACGACGTTGCGGCGCAGGTCCTCGTCGGAGATGTCGCGCATGTCGATGCCGTCGAGTCGCACGGATCCGGCGGTCGGATCGTAGAAGCGCGCCAACAGCTTTGCCAACGTCGACTTTCCGGCTCCGGTCGCACCGACCATGGCAACCACCTGACCCGCCGGCACGTGCAGCGAGAACTCGGGCAGCACGACGCGCTCGGTGCCGTAGGAAAAGTGCACGTCGTCGAACGTGATGTCTCCCTTCACCGTTCCGATCGACACCGGGTTCTTCGGGGCAACCACCGACGGCTCTTCCTCGAGTACGCCGGAGATCTTCTCCAGTGCAGCGGCGGCCGACTGGTAGGCGTTGAACACCATCGCCAGCTCGTCGAGTGGGCCGTAGAACCGGCGAAGGTACAGCACGTACGCGGCGAGCACGCCGACGTCCATGTGCCCGTTGATCACTCGCCAGCTACCGAACACCAGGATGATCGCCAGAGTGACGTTGCCGATCCACCGAACGATTCCGGTGTAGCTCGCCATGCCGCGCAGGGCCGCGGTGGTGGCATCTCGGTACTCCGAGTCCTCGGTCTCGAGGATCGCGTCGTTGCGACCTTCACGCCGAAAGACCTGTACGGCACGGATTCCGCCCATCGACTCCACGAAATGAACCACCACACGTGCGATCGCCACCCGTGTTCGACGGTATCCCTGGCGTTGGCGTCGTTGTGACCACCGGGTGACGAGCACCAGCGGTACGAAGCCGGCGAGCACGATCATCGCCATCGGAACATCGAGATACACGAGGATGACGGCGATCGAGACCATCGACAGGATGGCCGTCAACGCGTCGTTGAGCGCACTTTCGAGCAGTGTCTGCAACGACTCCACGTCACTGGTCAACCGCGAGATCAACCGTCCCGACGTGTATTTCTCGTGGAACGACAGACTGAGTTTCTGCGCGTGGTCGAACACGCGTCCACGCAGGTCGTAAAGAATGTTCTGACTGAGTCGGCCCGAGACGGTGAGAAACGCGTAGGTGGTGAACATTCCGAGCAGGCCGAAGCCGGTGTATCCGCCCACGGCCCACAGCAGCGGACCCCAATCACCTTGTCCGGCAGCACCGACGCCGTTGTCGAGGGCGTAGGCGACGAACAGCGGGCCGGCCACATAGGTGATGTTGTCGATCAGAATGATGACGAAAGACAGCAGGGCCTGCTTCTTGTACGGGCGCACCAGCGAGGCGAGCAACCGCCGAGAACGTCCGGCCAACACCAGGTTTCCGGTGGCGTCCACCTCCGAGTCCTCGCCGCCCACTCCCCGCCAGTCCGCGGTTGCGGTCTGCTCAGCCATGGATCGACCCCATCACGTCGCGGTACCGCGGCGACGACGCCAGCAGTCCCTCGTGCGTTCCCTGCTCCACAATTCTTCCGTTCTCCAGATACAGCACCCGGTCGGCCAACGCCGCCGTCGACGGCCGGTGTGCCACCAGCAACGTCGTCGAATGGGCCAGCACGCGCCGCAATTCCTTCTGCACCTTCGCTTCGGTGTCCACGTCGAGTGCCGAGAGCGGGTCGTCGAGCACCAGCACCCGGGGCTTGCCCAGCACTGCACGGGCCAGTGCGAGTCGCTGCCGCTGCCCGCCCGACAAACTCATACCCTGCTCACCGATGCGCGTGGCCAGGCCCCACGGCAGCCGGTCGACGAATTCCGTTGCGTGAGCAATCCCCAACGCCTCGGTGATCTCGGCATCGGACGCGCCAGGAGAGCCGAGCGCGATGTTCTCCCGCGCACTGGCCGAGAACAGCACCGGGTCCTCGAACGCTACCGACACGATCGAGCGCAGATCGGCCAGCCGCATCGACGCCACGTCGATACCGTCGATCGAAATGGTGCCCTCGGTAGCGTCGAACAAACGAGGAACGAGGTTCGTCAGTGCCGTCTTTCCGCTGCCGGTGTTGCCGACGAGCGCAACGGTCTCCCCCGGCTCGACGACGAAACTGACATCGGTGAGCAGCGGCGAGGACGCGTCCGGAAAGGTGAATCCGACGCGGTCGAACTGCACTCGGCCACGGATCGTGTCGGGCAATTCGACGGGGTTGTCCGGATCCGTCACGGTCTCCGGGGTGTCGATGATCTCCCAGTAACGATCCGCCGCAGTCCGCGCATTGTTCAACTCCGCCAGCAGGTATCCGAAGGATTCGATCGGCCACAGCAGGAACGTGACGATGGCGATGGCAGCGACGAGCGTGCCGACCGTCATCGTGCCCTGCACGATCGAGTAGGTTCCCACGGCCAGAATCGCGCCGATGGTGATCGGCTGCAGTCCGACGATCACCGCCCAGATGATCGCGAGATAGCGCACCTTCTTCAGCTCGGTGCCGCGAAGAGTGTAGGCCTGACGCAGAAACTGCTTGCCCAGGTGCGCACTTCGCCCGAACGCCTTCAGAACACGGATGCCCTGAATGGACTCCTCGACCGTCGTCGTCACATCGCCCGCTTGGTCCTGAGCATCACGCGCGACGACGCGGTACAGCGTCTCGAACCTGGTGCAGGCGATCACCAGCGGAACCGATGTCACCAGCATGATCAGACCCAATTGCCATGCCTGAACGAGCAATACACCGATACCCACGACGAGCGTGACGGCGTTGATGATGATGAACGGGCCGATGAACGCCATGAACCGGCGCAGCGACCCGAGATCGGCGATGGCACGGGAGAGCAGCTGACCCGATTCCCAGCTCTCGTGCGCCGCGACCGACAGCCGTTGCAGCTTGTCGAATACCGTTGCCCGAGCGCTGATCTCGAACTGGCTCGACGGGCGTGACACCAGGTATCGACGCACCCAGATGCCGGCCGCGTCGATGGTGCCGAGCAGCAGGATCAGCGCCGCGGGCCACCACACCGCGGAAAAGTTGCGGTCGGCGATGGGCCCGTCGATGACGCGTTGCATCACCAGCGGAATGACGAGGCCGGTGAGGGTCGCGATGAGCGAGACCACGATGGAGCCGATGTAGAACCACTTGTACGGGGCCAGGAACGGCGCGAAACGCTGCAGCGACGTGGGTGTCCGCGCAGCATTCGGGTTCGACTCAACGACGGTTGGGGCTTCGGGGTCGAGCACACCCGTGGACACGTGTTGTTCTCCTTATTGCGGTGCCCGAATGATTTCATTGCTCAGGCTCAGTTTCCAACCGATTTTCGGCGACCTGCATTCCAGTGTGGAACCTCGAGCACGGTCGAGGTCAAGTTCGACCGACGCTCAGCACACCGAGTCTCGAGTAACGTGAACCCGTCGGGCGAGAGAAGGGCACACGTGAGCACACGGTCGATGGTCGGGTTGTTCGCCGGTATCGGCGGGCTCGAGCTGGGGTTGGCCGAGGCAGGGTGGACGACGCAGCTGTTGTGCGAGATCGATCCGGGTGCCGGCGCGGTGCTGTCGGCGCGCATGCCGAACGTTCCGCTGCACACCGACGTCACCACGCTGCGCAGCCTGCCCACCGGCACCGAGCTCGTTGCTGCCGGCTTCCCCTGCCAGGACCTCTCCCAGGCCGGACGGACCGCAGGCATCACCGGGGCTCGCTCCGGGCTGGTCGACGAGGTGTTCCGGCTGGTCTCACGTCGCCGCGGCCCGCGGTGGCTGTTGATGGAGAACGTGCCGTTCATGCTGCAACTCGGACGTGGCGCAGCGATGCGACACATCACCGACGCGCTAGAGGACCTCGGCTACATGTGGGCCTACCGCGTCGTCGACGCCCGTGCGTTCGGGTTGCCGCAGCGTCGACAGCGCGTGGTGATGCTGGCCTCGCGCACCGACGATCCGCGTGAGGTGCTGTTCTCGCAGGATGCCGGGCCGTTGCCCGACGGCGATCCGAGTACTGCGCCCTGCGGCTTCTACTGGACCGAGGGCACCCGCGGACTGGGCTGGGCCGTCAACGCCGTCCCCACCCTCAAGGGCGGTTCCTCCCTCGGCATCGCCAGTCCGCCGGCCGTGCGGTTGCCGTCCGGGGAGATCGTCACGCCCGGCATCATCGGGGCCGAGCGGCTGCAGGGGTTCGATCCGGACTGGACGCTGCCTGCGGTCGAGCGCGCCGGAGTGCGTACCGGGCATCGTTGGAAGCTCGTCGGCAATGCCGTCAGTGTGCGGATGGCGTCGTGGGTCGCCGCCGCACTCGACGACCCGAAGCCCTACGACGTCGCAGGCGACACCGCGTTGCTGCCCGGTCAGGCCTGGCCGACGGCCGCGTGGGGCCGAGACCGCGCGAGCTTCAAGGTGACCGTCTCGACCATGCCGGTGCACGAACCGCCCGAGGACCTGATCGACTTCCTGGACGACTCCACCCTGCTGTCGGCGCGAGCCACGGCCGGGTTCCTCAAGCGCGCGCGAGCCGGCAACCTCCGCTTCGCCGACGGCTTTCTCGACGACCTCGACGCCCACCTCGAGCGCATGGGTGGGTACACGCAACGGGTGTCGGTGTGAGCGCGACACGTCCCGTCACCGACGCGAAAACCAGTGCACGGCTCAGTAAGCAGCGCCGCCGCGACACCAAACCGGAAGTGGCGCTGCGTCGTGAGTTGCACCGACGAGGACTGCGCTATTTCGTCGACCGCGCTCCGCTGAAGGGCATGCGGCGTCGAGCAGATCTGGTGTTTCCCCGTCGCAAAGTGGCGGTCTACGTCGACGGTTGCTTCTGGCACAGTTGCCCCGTCCACGCGACGAAACCCCGCAACAACGCCCAGTGGTGGGCCGACAAGCTGGCTGCCAACGTGGCCCGCGACCGCGACACCGACACCCGCCTGATCGAGGAAGGCTGGCGCGTCGTGCGGATCTGGGAACACGAGGACCCGGTCGTCGCCGCCCAACGCGTCGTCGATGATCTTGCTGCAGATCCGATAGTGACCGACTGAAACCCACAGCACTCCCCGCGCGTCCAACCTGATGATCGGTCGATTCGAGTCGGGGGATGAGGACAGTGCGTAAAAGTTGGGTGCTTGCGGCGATGGCAGCGGCGATGTCGGTATCGACCAGTGGATGCGCGGTGGTGTTGCTCGGCAGCGCGTTCCCCGCCGGTAGTGCGTCGCCTGCGGGGCAGAACCGGTACGGATTCGAGATGTCGGAGGCAGACCGCTATCTGGCCGACTCGGCGGCCTTCGTCCGCAGCCTCGATCCCTGCGGCTTCCTCACCGAGGACGACCTCACCGCCCTCGGCACCGTGGTGCAGCTCCGACCGGACGGCGAACTGAGTAGCTGCTCGGCAGAAGTCAACCCTGGGCGATCGGACGCCACGGACTCCGTGTCGATCAAGCTGAACGGATACCAGCCGACGCCGGCCGACCCGAACTTCGAGCAAGTCACGATCGGAGACGAACAGGTGTACCTCGACGACGCCTCCCGAGGGACGTGTCGCGTCAGCTTCCCGCTGCGCGACGAGTTCGACGGCACCACCTCCGGGCCCATGGACGATGTCCTCACCGAATCGGGTCGTAGTTTCGCCACGATCGACGTCTATCTTGCTGACGGAGACGCCTGCAGTGCAGCGAAATCCGTCACCGAGACCGCACTCGGCCTCGTGAGCGATCCACCACTACGTGCCGATTCCAGGTACAACCTGCCGTTGGCCGCGAAGGATCCGTGCAGCGTGCTGGAGCATCTGCCCGAGACCTGGACGGTCGACCGGTGGAACCCTGCCGCGGATCCGTACGGCTGCCACTTCGAGGCGTCGTCGGCGACGTTCGAGGACAACCTGGTACTGCTCGACGTCGCGCTCACCTACGACGACAGCGACTTGCGTTCGACAGATCGCGAGAAGATCCGGCAGGGCGGTTACACCGTCGAGACTCGCGACTCGGATTCGGTGTGTTCGGCCGACATCGTGTTGGGCAACCCCGTTCTCGGCCTGCCCGGTAACGAGGACTCGGCCGCGCGTTACGCCCGCACGGTTCCCGAGCTGTCCGTCATGGCGGACGACTGCGACTCCGCCGTCGCGCTGGCGGTGGCAGCTGCCGACGAGCTCACTGGTTAGCCTTGGTCGGTGCGCTCGAAAACCGAAGGTGTGGATATCCGCCGAGTAATCGCGGTGGTGTTTCTGATCCTCGCCGGGTTGCTGTACTCCGCGTGGGTGGCCGAATTCTTCCTCGACACCGGGCTCGACCCGGCCCGGTCGTTCCTCAGCGAACTCGATGCCCGCGATCAGCCGTACCGCGAATTCTTCTCCACCGCAGACGTGGTCACGGGTTCGCTGATGATCCTCGCCGCCGTGCTCGGTTTCCTCGTCAGCCCTCGCCGACGGCTCATCGTCACCGGCTGGGTGGCGTCGGGCATCTTCGGTATTGCCACCATCGCCGACGCGAAACTGCCACTCGAGTGTGTGGCCGCCGACGATCCGAGCTGCCCGATCGAGCCCAGCGGGTTGTTCCCCCAGCTTCATCATCTTCATGCTTTGACGAGCACCATCGCGGTGTTCGCGATTTTCACGGTCATGATCGCGTTCACGCTCGCCGCATTCCGCTACGGGGCCTATCCCCTGCTTCGGACGCTCGGTGTCGCAGTACTGGCCGTCACCGCCCTCGCCACGGCGTGGCTGTTGATCGCCGACAACCTTCCCGGCGATCACGGCCTCGGTATCGCTCAGCGGGTGCAGGTGGGCGGGATGTCGGCGTATCTGGTGGTGCTGGGGTGTGCGCTTAGACTCGGCGCATGTCCTTCACCGCGACAGCACTGAACGGGTCCAAGGTCGAGCAGTACCAGCAGCTCGCCGAGCAGGCCAGGGGCCTCGTCTACGAGGAATCCAACCTGATCGCCAACGCCGCCAATCTTTCTGCGTTGGTCTATCACGCTCTGCCCGAGGTCAATTGGGTCGGCTTCTACCTGTTCGACGGCACCGAACTGGTGGTCGGCCCGTTCCAGGGCCAGCCTGCCTGCGTTCGCATCGCGCTGAGCAAAGGGGTCTGCGGCGCTGCCGCGACCACCCGCGAGACACAGCGAGTGGCCGACGTTCATGCCTTCCCCGGCCACATCGCGTGCGATGCCAACACTCGCTCCGAGGTCGTCGTTCCGCTGTACCAGGGCGAGAAACTGATCGGTGTCTTCGATCTGGACAGCCCGATACCCGATCGCTTCGACGCCGACGATCAGGCCGGCCTCGAAGCGATCGCGGCGGTGTTCCTCGGTTCGATCAGCTAGACGCTGCCGCCTCGAAGAACCAGGCCATGACCAACGCACCGGGGTCGACGACGCCTCGCGCGGCCTCACCGACATAGCTGGCGCGGCCGCGGTTGGCGGTGATGTCCTTGGTCGATTCGGCTCCGGTCTTCGCGGCGTCGGCGGCATCCTGCAGGGTGCCGCCATCTTTCTCGAGCGCGTCGACGGCCGGGGCAATGGCGTCGATCATCGTCTTGTCGCCCACGCGGGCTCCGCCGAGTTCGGTGATGCTGTCCAGTCCGGCCCGCGCGGCCGCTGCGACAGCCGCGGCAGATGGCTCGGATTCGAGCATCGTTCGGTAGAACTGGCGGAACCAGATGCCGAACAGTGCACCGGAAGTACCGCCTGCGTGGCCGAGGTAGGCCTCGCTCACGGCTTCGAATACCGTTGCTGCCGAATAGGTTTCCTTGATCGCGTCGAGGTCGAGTTGTTCCAGTGCGGCCACCATGTTGGTACCGAAGTCGCCGTCACCCGCCTTGCGATCCAATTCGGTCAGAGCGGGCTCCTCGTCGAGTACCCGCTGGGCCCACGACCCGATCCACTCCGAGACGAATGCCGACTTCTCTCCGGTGTCGGACGGCGAGAACGTCGGCCCGAATGCGCCGCGCTCGCCCACCGGTTTCGCGCCTTGGCTCTGTGCGTTGGGCCAACCGGGCGCATCGGTGGGGGCGTCCCAGAGTTCGAGCATCTCGTCGTCGGCGCGCACCAGAGTGATGGACGCTCCGCCCATGTTGAGCGCGGTGACAAAACTTCCGACGAGTGAGCGGGTTATCTCGATGCCCTTACCCGCGAGGTACTCCGAGAGTTCTCCGAACAGCAGATGCAGTTCGAGCGGGTGCGTTGCGCCGAGCCCGTTGACGATGGCGATCACCGATTCGCCCGAGTTCAATCCGAGCGAGCTCACGATGGGCTCGGTCAGCTTCTCGACGACCTCCTGAGCAGGCAGCCGGGGCACCCGGTCGGTGCCGCGCTCGCCGTGGATACCGATGCCGAGTTCGATTTCCTCCTTGGGCAGTTCGAACGACGGCCCGTCGGCACCCGGTAGCGTCGGCGGGTTCAGTGCGACCGCCATGCTGCGCGCGTTCTCCGCTGTTCGACGCCCCAGCGCGACCACCGCCTGCAGGCTGTCGCCACGTTCTGCCGCTGCGCCGCACACCTTTTCGACGACGATGGTCGCGGCAGTGCCACGGCGACCCGGGCCGTCCTCGCTCTCGCTGGCCACGTCGTCGTCGACGAGAACGACATCGGCTGCAATACCGTCTTCCTGCAACAAGTCTCGGGCGATCTTGAAGTTCATCACGTCGCCGGTGTAGTTCTTCACGATGTGCACCACTCCGCCGCCGGAGTCCACGGCCTTGGATGCCTCGTGTACTTGGAGGGCGTTCGGTGACGTGAACACCAGGCCGGGGCACGCGCCGGTGAGCATGCCGCGACCGATGAATCCGGCATGCATCGGCTCGTGGCCCGATCCGCCACCGGACAGCAGCGCGACTTGACCGTCGGAGATGCGATAGCGACGGGTGAGGAATCCGGGATCGGCGTGCCAGGTGACGTCGTCGGTGGCGGCCACGAAGCCGCGGAGGGCGTCGGCGACGAATGTTCGAGGAGAATTGGAGAACATTCCTTCACACTAAGCCTCCATTGTCGGCTTCGGTGAGCTGCCGGGCCGCCGCGCGTCTACAGTCGCGAAGATGACCACCGAGACCTGGGCTTTCGACGCATCGGACGGCGGGCAGTTGGCTGTTAGGACGGATGTCACCGGAAGGGCATCCAAGATGGGGCATCGACTCACGATTGCGGTGACCTCCTGGACCGCGACGGTCGAGTGGTCCGGGGACGCCCCCACCGCGGTGTCACTGACCGCCGAGGTCGGCTCACTCGAGGTGATCCACGGCGAGGGCGGACTGACACCGCTGATCGGGCCGGAGAAGATCGTCGCAAAAGCCAACGCACTCAAGACCTTCGACGCCAACAAATACCCGACAATTCGATTTCGTTCGGTGGAGATCACTGCCGTTGCCTCCGGATTTCGCTTGGCGGGTACCGCCGAGATACACGGTGTCTCGAAGGAGATCACCGTGGACGTGGACGTCACCGACTCCGGCGACAGATGGCAGATCGGTTCCGAAACTACCGTGCGTCAAACGGATTACAAGATCACGCCGTATTCGCAGATGTTCGGAGCCATGAAGG
>CAFBLX010000098.1_pt1 | contig 11676 bp, 10 predicted proteins | sample 7268311 | NCBI WGS metagenome assembly CAFBLX01 (sample SAMEA6814046, study PRJEB35770) | freshwater metagenome | biome: Freshwater; feature: Freshwater reservoir; material: water | place: Czech Republic | collected 2017-05-23 | depth 30m m | reverse complement strand
ATCGGCATACAACCAGGCAGCTTTGTTCAGCTCGGCCCCCATCTCGCCGCAGTTGGCCGACAGGTGAACGTGTCGGGTGCGGGTCATCTCTTGGAAGCGCGCGATATACGGACGCAGCTTCTTCAGAATTTCTCCGACCACGTTCTCGCCGAGGCCCGCGTTGTCGAGCAAGTAGTGGTGACTGGCCAGGGTATCGGCACCGATGCGATCGAGAAGATTACCGAGACCGGCGATTTCGGGTGTTTTTGCCGCGAGCTGTTCGGTCATTCCGTCGAGCTCTTCCGTAGTGAGGAGATGAGGCCTTCGACGTCTTCGTCGGTCAGTGCGTTCTCGACATCACGGTCGGCAAGCACGACGAAGACCGCGACCTCTGCGGTGGCGAAACCGGTAGTCGTGACGACGTCGAATGTCGCGCGGGGAGGAGGGCAGTACGGCGAATCCGGTATGTCTTCCACCAGGGCTGTGTAGTGGACAGCCGGAGCTCCGTCGATCTGCAGATACTTGGGGTCCTCGATGCGAACGGTGGGTTCCAGAGACCCATCTTCGTTGGTGAAGATCATCGACGCTTTCTGCACCTCTCGATAGGCGAGGACAGTCAAGTCACCGGCACGACGACCGGTCATTCCGCTGATTGCCGAAGACTCGAACTCACCGCCTTCGCAATCGAATCGTCCGTGGAGACCCATTGCGCCGTATGTTGCGGTCGATCCGTCCTCGCCGACCCACTCCGAGAATCCGTCGTTCCAATTCTCCCAGTCAGCCGGAATGTCGTAAGTCCAGCCGAATTTGGTGGCGATGGGCTGCGGCTGCCCGTCGGGTACCTCGATTTTCGGTGGCGGGCGTTCCATCGACGGAAAACCCGGCGGCAGGGGCGGCGGCACGGTCGTCGAGCCCGTGGGTTTCGGCGACACCGGTGGCAGAGCCCGTACACCCTCGTACGGTTCCGGCACTTGCGGAGCCAGCTGCGGAATTGCCCACATGAGCCCGAACAGCAGCGTTATCAGTGCCGCGAGACGGACAAGAATTTTTCCCAGACCCATTGACGTACTCCCCCCGAAGTCGAACAGAAGCTAGCACGCGCGCCCGACAAGAACGGCCCGCACGACCCTCCACCGGTAAAGTGCCTGTTCATGAGAATTCTCGTCACGGGTGGGGCCGGGTTCATCGGCGCGAACTTCGTACATCAGACCCTCGCGCAGCGCCCCGACTCCCAGGTCACCGTGCTCGACAAGCTCACCTACGCCGGCAACAAGGCCTCCCTGGACCCCGTTGCCGATCTCATCGACTTCGTGCACGGCGACATCGCCGACGCCGATCTCGTCGACCGCCTCGTTCGCGAAACGGATCTCGTCGTCCACTTCGCCGCCGAATCCCACAACGACAACTCGTTGACCGACCCGTGGCCGTTCGTGCACACCAACGTCATCGGAACCACCACGTTGCTCAATGCGGTCCTCGAACACGACGTCCGCTACCACCACATCTCCACCGACGAGGTCTACGGCGACCTCGAACTCGACGACCCGGCGAGATTCACCGAATCGACCCCGTACAACCCGTCGAGCCCGTACTCGTCGACCAAGGCGTCGAGCGACCTGCTGGTGCGCGCCTGGACCCGCTCGTTCGGGGTCCGCTCCACCATCTCCAACTGCTCCAACAACTACGGCCCGTACCAGCACGTGGAGAAGTTCATCCCGCGTCAGATCACCAACATCCTCAGCGGCTCACGCCCCAAGCTCTACGGTGCCGGGCAGAACGTGCGCGACTGGATCCACGTCGACGACCACAACAGCGCCGTCTGGGCCATCATCGACGGCGGCCGCATCGGCGAGACCTACCTCATCGGAGCCGACGGCGAAGCCAACAACCGCACCGTCCTCGAAGCGATCCTCGAAGAAACCGGCAACGCACCCGACGCATTCGATTTCGTCACCGACCGCCCCGGCCACGATCTGCGCTACGCCATCGACTCGACCAAACTCCGCACCGAATTGGGTTGGACACCAACCTATGTCGACTTCCGAGCAGGGTTGAAGGCGACCGTCGACTGGTACCGCGACAACGAGCAGTGGTGGCGACCGCAGAAGGACGCCACCGAGGCCGTCTATGCGACGAAGGAATCCGTACTGCCCTGAAAATCCGAAACGCTAGCTGCTGCGCGACATCCGATGTCGCAGCAGCAGGTACACGGCGCGCCGCATGAACGAGGTCATGAGTGCCTTGGCGTTGCCGATGCGAACGTCACTGTCGGACAACAACGTCGGGTCGCTCGCCTGGAGGGAGCGGTGGAAGTCGGCGGCCTGACGGGCCTGCTGGGTGGCAAGCTCGACGCTCCACTGTCCCGAGTTGATGCGAAACGACGCCAGCGGCTGGGGAATGGCCACGATGTCGCCGCGCAGCGCTACGGCGATGAAGGTGGCTTGGTCGATCAGGTACGGATGACTGTTGTCCCACAGTCCGACTGCGCGCAGTTCCGAGAGCTTCATCATGACGCCACCGGGTTCACCGAAGATGTTGGCTCCGGCCCGAACTGCTGTTCTCGCGGCCACTCGACCCGACGTCTTTCCCTGTAGTCCGCCGAGTCCGCGCGCGGCGATGACGGTTTTGCTGTTGGCGTCGATCAACGTGCGCTGCGCGGCGACGAGTACCGCGGTCGGATGGGCGTCGAAGGCCTGTACCTGGGCGGCGAGCGCGGTGCGGTGGATGGTGTCGTCACCGCACACGAGTTTGATCAGCTCCCCCGACGCTTCCTCGGTGACGCGATTCCAGTTGGCCTGTGCCCCGCCACCCGCGGGTGTGGTGAGGAGGCGAATGCGTGGATCGTCGTACTTCTGGGCAACGGCCAGGGTGCCGTCGGTCGACGAGTGGTCGGCAATGACCAGCTCGAAGTCCGTGAACGTCTGGGCGAGAATCGAATCGATGGTCTCGGCCAGGTATTCGGCGTTGTTGTACGCCGGGACGACGACGGAAACTCGGGGTGTCATGGTGTGGGGTCCTGGCTCTTTCTGCGAAACGAGAAGTCGCGGTAGCCGAAGAAGCTGACGACTGCCATCACTGCTGTGACGACCAATTGGGAAGGGATGGGCGGGAAGTGGAACACCGAGACGGCGAGGGTCATCAGTGAGATGTTGGCGAGGAACGCTCCGAAGTTGACCACGAAGAACCGGAGCAGATCTCTGAAGAAGTGCCCGCGAACGCGAAACACGAGGTAGCGATACATCGCGAACGCGCACAGTACGTTGCAGAGATACCCGAGCACGATGGCGGCGTGGTAGCCGTATCGCTCGCCGATCAGCAACTGCCACACGATGAACCATGCGGTGCCCAGTGCGGTGTTGACGCCGCCGACGAGCAGAAATGCGATCTTCTGATTCTTGACGATGCGCATCAGTGGTCCCGGGGCACCGTTCATGCCGGCCGGAGGCGCGGGAGTCTGCGGTTCGGTCATCGGCCCACCGCCAGTGCCTGACGCGTCGCGAACAGGGTCGAGGCGATACCCGCAGGCAGTGTGCGGTGGGTGCGTCGATCGATCTGCGGCCAGACGGTCGACCGCAGTCGTAGGTCGCGTCCTTGGAACGCCGCGAGGGGAGAGGCCGCCAGCACTACGTTGGGGCGTCGACGAAAGACCGTTCGGCAGGCGCCGAGAATGGAACCGATGGTGACGGCCTCACCCGAGGCGAAGATCTTGACGGTCGGCGCGATACGTCGTTCGGCGGACACGGCGAGGGCGTCGGCCACCATTTCGGCGGCGTCGCTGACGTAGAGGTAATCGCGCAGGGTGTCCATGGGGACGTAGATCGACACCGGTGAGGCCATCAGGTATCCGCGGCACAGGTGCGAGATCAACCCCTGAGGTTTCGCGAGATTCTGTCCCGGGCCGTAGAGGTTGGCGAATCGGCCGACGACAACGTTGACCCCGGTGCGGACGCCGAATTCGGTCGCGACCGACTCGGACTGCAGTTTTGCGAAACCGTAGTCACCCAACGGGATCGGCGGTGTTTCTTCGTCGTGTGGGGCTCCCGGTGCGCCGGCGTAGACGCCTCCGGCAGACGACGCGAGAAACACCGTTCCGGTGTCCGTGCGGTCCGCAGCGACGGACTCGACCCGGGCCAGTACGGTCCGGATCAGATCGTTCTCTTCGGCGAATTGTGCTGCGCTGGTGCCGTTCACGCCGGCTCCGGCGGCCCAGACGACGTTCCACGCGCCGGTCCGAAACGAGTCGAAGAAGGCCGAACAGCGTTGCAGCAGAGTTTCTTCGGCCAGTGATCGGTCGGACCACGGGATTGCACTGGTGTGCACGTGATGTCCGCGTCGTCGAGCTTCCCGCGTCACCGATGCGCCGAGCAGTCCGCCGCTGCCGACGACCCAGGTGTGCGTCGCGTTCACGCCGGCGGTGCGGGATCGGTCGACGGTTCGGTGCGTCCGAGCGGCCCGTTTCCAGGGTCGGTCACGATCAGGTAGGGCGGCTTGCCCATGGCGGTCTTGACGTTGACGCCGACGTACTCGGCCACCACTCCGAGTGAGAACAGGGTGGCTCCGAAGCCGAACAGCAGGATCACCATCGTCGATGCCCAGCCTCGCACTTCGGCACCGGAATCGAAGACGAAGTACGACACCAGCACGTAGGCGACGAGAACGAGGCCCAGTAGCGCGAAGGCGATGCCGATGAAGGACACCAGCCGCAGACCTTTGGTGCCGCTGGAGAGCACCATTCGCCAGAAGTGCGACAGAAGCGTCCGCAGCCGGTATCCCGATCGACGGTCCACTTCTTCTCGCAGGGCCACCGGGCTCGTCGTGACGTCGCCTGCAATCCACCCGAGTGCGATGTCGAGGTATGCCTCGGAGCCGGCGTAGGCGGCAACGGATCGACCGACTTCGCCGAGGACCAGGCGGTAGCTCTGGTAGTCGACGGTGTTGTCTCCGGCCAGAGCCTTGGCGATGAGCCACTTCGCTCCGCGTGAGGCGGCGTTGCGCCAGAGTCCGTGCGGTGCGACGTTCGTCGGCTTGGCGTAGACGACGGTGGATTGCCGGTCGAGGGCGGTATCGAGCATGCCGCCGATCGCGGCCGGGTCATGCTGGCCGTCCTCGTCCATCGTGACGATCCACTCGCCGCCGCTCGAAGCCATGCCGGCGAGGGTGGCGGGGTGTTGGCCGAAATTACGACTGAGCCACACGCCACGAACGAACGTATGCGCCTCGGTCAGCTGCCGGATCACGGCTGCGGAGTTGTCGGGTCCGTGATCGAACACGAGGAGAACTTCTTCGACGATCATCGGCCGCCCGAGGGGCGTGTAGGTGACCTGCGTCAACGGGATGATCTCGTCCATCAGCGCGCTGAGCGTCCGTTCGCCCTGGTAGACCGGAACCACGATGGAGATGCGGTGCGGAGCAGCAGCGTCGGACGTCACGAGGTCTGACCCTATCTGCTGGACGTCGTACTGCCGAACTCCGGCGCGGAGGGGCGTCGACGTCGTCGAACATCGAGTACGACCAGGCCGATCAGCACCATCACCCCACCGGCCATGGCAGCGAGTCCGAGTCGTTCACCGGGCGGCCGGAAGGTGAGTTCCAGGTCCGCTGCGTCGGTGCCGGGCGGCAGGTCGACGTACAGGAAGATATCGGCCAGGCCCTTCGTCTGCAGCGGCTCACCGTTCAGAGTGGCGGTGTAGCCGGGCCAGGCCAACCGCGAGAAGACGACGCTGCCGCCGGCGGGCGCGGAGACGGTGACGTGCTCGGAGTCCGCGTCGGACGAGATCGGGTCGGCGGAGGCGTTCACCGTCGCTACGACGCGTCCCGACGCGTCAGGAATCAATCCATCGACGCGTTCGAGGACGTAGACCTGCCGAGCGGAGTCGGGGGTGGGCGCGGTGACCCACTGCCAGCCTGCGGGCGCGGCCTCCCTCTCGGCCAGCGGATACTGCAGTTTCTGCAGTACGACGCGGTCGAGCTGCATCAGATCGGCATAGGTCTTGCCGGTGTACGGCTCGATCTCGAAGAGCCGATCGAAGGCGTCGGTGCAGGTCGAACCCTCGTGCTCGAAGCACAGCAGGTTTGCGAAATCGAGGTAGCCGACGGGGGTGTAGGCGTTGACGTAATCCAGGCCCATCACCTTGGCGGAGTTGCCGTAGACCTGCGAGTGCCACGGCAGTTGCGGGTCGTCGGGCCCGTCGGCTTCGGTCTCGGTCAGCGCACGACTGCCGAGCTGCAGCGTCGAGCCCTGCCACTGCGGGAACTGCGCCTTGGCCTCGGACTGCGAGGTGGGGAGCCACCATTTGGCGAACGGCGGTTGGTATCCGGCCACCTGGTACATCGCGATCGGCGCGATCGTGACCAGGATCAGCGCGGCGGTGGCCCGGGTGGAGAAGCGGTGGGCGAGCAGCAGGGCGAGTGCGCCGACCAGCAGGATCGCGAGCGCAGCAACGATGTGGCGGCCGAAGAACTCCGGACCCGACGAGCCGGCACGCAGCAGCAACACCAGCGTCAGCAGGCCGGCGGCGAGCAGTCGGGGCCGCAGCTTGTCCAGAGTTCCGTATCGGCTGATCAGGGTGACGACGAGGATCAACGCGACGATGGCGACGAAGGGGAGGATGCGCGCGGGCCAGCGGATGGGGCCGATATCGCTGGGGCCCGCGGTGAAGACCAGCGCGAACGCCAACAGAATCAGTGGTGCGGCCAGCTCACGCAAGGCCGCGGGCACCCGACGCCACGCGATGAACGCGAGCGCAGGGACGAGGAACCAGGCGATGTAGGTGACCGGGGCTTCGGTGGTCTCGCCTGCCCACGATTCGATACTGGTCACGGCCGTCGGGATGCTGGCGGTCAACGATTCCGACCACGGTGCCGTCAGGAAGTTGTCGTTGAACGTCCCCTCGTCACCACTGCGCCAGGTGACCGCGGAGGTCAGTACTCCCGGCAGGAAGGTGACGGCCCCGCAGGCGGCCGCGGCGATGCCGACGCTGCACACCTTCAGCGCCGGACGCCACAGGCGCTGGAACAGCCGTTCACCGATGGCGACCGAGCCGATCATGACGCCGGCCATGACCGCGGCGTGGACGTATCCCACGCTGATGGCCAGGTAGAGGAACACGAACGGCACGACGGGGCCGCTGTGGCCGCGGGCGTACTTCACCGAGCTCGCCCATGCGTTGGTGATGTACGCGGTGCCGATGAGGGCCGTCACCCACGAGGTGTTCTCGAAGAACAGGGTGAATCCGACGAACGGCGCGCTCGCGCCTGCGACGGCGGCCCAGTTCGCGCGTGCCCCGTAGACGAGCGCGACGCGGTACACACCCCAGGCCAGCAGGATCGAGAAGCCCAGTTTGACGACCGTCGCGAGCAGTACCAGGTTGTCGATCGAGGGCGAGACGTAGTTGATCGCCATCTGCACCGGGTTCCACAGTCCGCCCTGGCCTTCGACGGGATAGTTGCCCGCCATCCACTGATCGAGCACGAGGGACGGGAAGTGACCGTCGCGCATGATGCGCCCGAGTTGAAGCCAGTTGGGGATGGCACCGGATTCGGTGTCGTCGATGTAGAAGAAGCGAGGGTCGACGCTGAGCACCAGGAGATAGCCCAGCACGACGACGGCAGCAATTGCCGCTCCCCATACGAGGCGCTCTCGTCTGCTGTCGGGCAGGGAGCTGCTCGCGATCTGGGTATCCGTGGTGGGCAAGGGTCAACTCCGTGAGTTCGGGCAAAGACACCCGACTGTAGCTGTCGTCTTGCTCCCGAGCCGAAACGCCGACGCATGCATCACGCAGATGTCCTCAGGAAAGCGGCTATTGCGAGTGACCACTCTCTAAGTTACTGTTTCGTCATTCTATGACGGAGGTCACATGAACCCGAACATCCCTTTCGATGTCGTCATCGCCGGCGGAACCGTGTACGACGGATCCGGCGGCCCTGGAGTTCGGGCGGATGTGGGCATCGTCGACGGCGTCGTGCGGGCCGTGTCGTCCACTCCCCTCGAGCCGAGCGCGACGACCGAGGTGGTCGATGCCACCGGCAAGTGGGTCACGCCGGGGTTCGTGGACGTACACACCCATTACGACGCAGAGGTGTTGGTCGGGCCGGGTCTCGAAGAATCCGTCCGGCACGGGGTCACGACGGTTCTCCTGGGCAACTGTTCGTTGTCGACGCTCTATTCCACTCCGGTCGACATCGCGGACCTGTTCAGTCGGGTCGAGGCGCTGCCCCGCGATCATGTGCTGAAGGCCGTCGATGCGCACAAGACGTGGACGAGTCCCGAGGAGTACATCGCGGCACTCGAGCACCTTCCTCTCGGTCCCAATATCGCTGCATTGGTGGGTCATTCGGATCTCCGTGCGCACGTCATGGGGCTCGACCGCTCGACCGATCGCAGTCAGAAGCCCACTCGCGAGGAATGGCATGCCATGTCCGACGCGCTCGAGAAGGCGCTCGATGCCGGGCTGCTCGGAATGTCGACCATGACGAACCCGTGGGACAAGTTGGACGGCGATCGATACCGGTCTCGTTCGTTGCCGTCCTCGTACGCGCGGTGGAGCGAATTCCGTTCTCTGCACAAGATTCTGCGTCGACGCGGTCGGTTGTTGCAGAGCATCCCGAACCTGAACACCAAGTACGACATGTTGTTCTTCCTCGCCTCGGCCACCGGGGTCGGCCGCACTCCGCTCAAGATCTCGCTGCTGGCGGCGGCCGATGCCAAGGCGTCGCCGTGGATCCATCGCGTCTTCGGACCGCTCGCCCGGATGGTCAACGGCCCGGGCAAGGGCCAGTTCCGCTGGCAGCACCTCCCCACCACGTTCGACGTGTATTCCGACGGCATCGATCTCGTGGTGTTCGAGGAGTTCGGCTCCGGCCGCGCCGCACTGCATCTGCGAGAAAAGTTGGGCCGCAACGAGTTGCTGTCCGACGAGGCCTACCGCCGCTGGTTCCGTGCCGACTTCGAGAAGAAGTTCAGCTCGCGCGTCTGGCATCGCGACTTCGCCGACGCCGAGATCACCGAATGCCCCGACGCCTCGGTCGTCGGAAAGAACATCGCGGAGGTCGCGGCCGAGCGCGGTGTGCACGTGGTGGACGCATTCCTCGATCTGGTGGTCGAGCACGGCCGAAAGTTGCGCTGGCACACGACGGTTGCCAATCATCGCAAGCGGCAGATGGACAAGCTGATCAATCAGCCCGGGGTGACCGTGGGGTTCTCCGATGCCGGCGCTCATCTGCGCAACATGGCGTTCTACAACTTCGGCATTCGGTTGCTGCACCGTGTGCACGACGCGCGAAACGATCGCCGGCCGTTCATGACCGTGGAGAAGGCAGTGCACAAGCTCACCGGCGAACTGGCCGACTTCTACGGTGTCGACGCCGGTCACCTGCGGGTGGGGGACCGTGCCGATATCGTCGTGATCGACCCGGAGGGCCTGAACGAGGATGTCCTGGCCTATCGCGAGGAGACCATGCCGGAATTCGGTGGCCTGAGTCGCATGGTCAATCGCAACGACCGAGCAGTCACCGCCACTCTGGTCGCGGGCCGAGTGGTGTTCTCCGGCGGCACCTTTGCGCCCTGGTTCGGTGTGTCGGAGCGGGCCGGTAGCTTCCTGCGGGCAGGCACTCCCACCGCCCCGCGACGCCGGGAGCGTGTGTGAGTGGCGAGTCAACACCAGCGCCGAACCGAGACCATCGGAAAACTGCTCGACGCGACTATTGCATCGTTGTGCGAGAAGGGCTACGCCGCAACCAGTGTCAGTGAAATCGTCAGCCGGGCCGGGGTGTCGTCCGGTGCCATGTTTCGGCATTTCGACACCAGGCTCGACCTGATCGTCGCCGCAGCCGACGAGGTTCGTCGACGTCAGTTCGAGGAGTTTCGCCGCGGCCTGTCCGGTTTCGGGAGCGCGTCCATCGAGCACTGTCTCGAACTGCTCAGAGCAGCGTGCCGCGCCCCGATCAACGGGGCCTGGTACGAGCTGTTGACCGCCGCCCGCAGCGACGACGAGCTGCGAGAGAGACTGCAGCCGTTCACCGTTCGATATCACGAGCAGATCGCCGAACTTGCTCGTGCGCTTCCCGTTGCCGGCGTGATCGATCCGCAGCATCTGGAAACGGTGGTCTTCAGCGTCGTCCACCTGCTCGACGGCGAGGCGTTGGCAGCCGTGGTCCATCCGCAGCCCGAGCAGGAAGCCATGCGGCTGAGGATGATTGCTCACCTGCTGCGCGGTGGCGCACTGCACGCCCTGACCGACGCGGGATGACTCACTGGACGGTACGCATCGCCGGTGCTGAGCTTCCCGTCTTCGAATACGGGGACCCGTCGGCTGAGTCCACAGTGCTGCTGGTGCACGGCTATCCCGACAACCGTCACGTGTTCGGCCCGCTGATCACCGCGCTGGGTGACGCGGTCCGGGTGATCGCCTACGACACACGAGGCAGCGGAGCGTCCGTGCTGGAGCCCGCGGCAGACGTCGCCATCGAGCAGCTGGCGCGGGACGCCTTCGCGGTGGTCGAGTCGATTCCGGGCCTCACCGGCAAGGTCCACGTCTTCGCCCACGACTGGGGGTCGGTCCAGATGTGGGAGGCGATGGCCTCGCCTCGGGCGAGCACCGCATTCGCGTCGTACACGTCGGTGTCGGGCCCGAGTCTGGATCATCTGCGGCAGGTGGCGCGGGCGCGGTCGGTCCGGCCGCATCGGTGGCCGTCACTGGTGGGCCAGTTGGCCAGGTCCTGGTACGTCTTCGGGTTTCACGTGCCCGTCCTGCGAACGCGAATACCGGCTCTGCTGGCCCGACTGCAGGCCGAGGGCGAGCCGACCCCGACGGCGGCCGACCAGCAGCGCGGCATCGCGCTGTACCGGGCCAACGTGCTGCGGCGGGTGTTCCGTGGACCCGATCCGCGCTGCGTCGTCCCGACCACCGTGGTGGTCCCGACACACGACCCGATGCTGTCGACGAACCTCACCGACGGTCTCGATCGGTGGATCCCCGACCTGCGCGTCGTTCACGTCGAGGCGGGTCACTGGTGGCCGTACACGCACCCGGCCGACGCCGCTCGCGTGCTGATGGAGAGGGGGCGGGAAGGGGAGTAGGTGGCGAGCAGTGCGGCGAGCGTCGGACGGATCGGCCGTGGGCTGTGCAACCATGGTCAGTGGTCTTCTTCTCGGTACGGCCACACCTGTGATCGCTCGAACTGTCACTACTCGAACTGGATGGGGTATTTCTCGGTATGGACGGCACTGCTCTCGATCGTCTCGGTTCCTCGGACGTGCCGGCTGCCGCCGGCGGTGACGACACGGCCGAACTGACAGTCCAGAGGCTCCTGTTCGACGGCCCGTCGCCCCTGGTCAGCGCAGACATGTACAGCGAGGTCCGCAAGGGCAACGCCGAGCGCACCCGCACCGGTGTCCGGATCGCCAAGCGCAGCGTCGTACATACCAACAGCTACTTCGGACGGTTCCCGGCCAGCTACTGGCAGCGGTGGACCACCGTCACCGAGGTGGTGTTCCGGGCGACCGTGGCCGGTGCCGGCCGGATCGATCTGGTGGCCACGGACTACAAGGGTCACGAGCGCACGATGGCCAGCACCACCGTCGATTCCGCGAACGCGTCGACTCAGTTGGCCGTTCCCGTCGCCACCACGCAGTTCCTCGACGGCGGCGCGCTGTACGTCCGCTTCACCACCACATCGAGCGAGTTGTCGGTACAGGAT
>CAFBLX010000097.1_pt1 | contig 11701 bp, 10 predicted proteins | sample 7268311 | NCBI WGS metagenome assembly CAFBLX01 (sample SAMEA6814046, study PRJEB35770) | freshwater metagenome | biome: Freshwater; feature: Freshwater reservoir; material: water | place: Czech Republic | collected 2017-05-23 | depth 30m m | reverse complement strand
TGGGACGATCTGCATCCGACGGCGGGCCAGCAGCGCGAGTTGTACAACTGGCTCGTCGCGAACGGTGAGGGTGTGTTGACGGGCGATTCGTTCTTCCACCTCTCGGCGTTCGGTGACGCTCTGCCGGGGTTGAACCTGTGTGGTGCGGGGCGGGTGGTGTGTTTGATCGACCCGATCGGCGACGTGTATGCGTGCCCGTTCGCCATTCACGAGAACTTCCTCGCCGGCAATATCGTCCGTGACGCCAAGGACGGTATGGGCGGTTTCCAATCGGTCTGGCAGACCTCGGAGTTGTTCCAGGAGTTGCGCTCACCGCAGACCTCGGGTGCGTGCACCAAGTGTGCCCATTTCGATGCGTGTCGGGGTGGGTGCATGGCGGCGAAGTTCTTCACGGGTCTGCCGATGGATGGCCCGGATCCAGAGTGCGTGATCGGTAACGGTGAGATGGCGTTGGCGGCTGCGGGGGAGATCCCGAAGTCGAGTGTCGATCATTCGCGCACCGGTCAGCGAAAGACTCCCCGTAAGTCGGTGCCGTTGACGTTGATGATGCGTCCACCGGCGAAGATCTGCGACGAAAATCCGCTCGCAGGAATGGAATAGGAACACAAAGCTATGGCGAAGAGTGCGTGGTTCGAGACCGTTGCCGAGGCGCAGCGGCGGGCGAAGAAGCGTCTACCGAAGTCGGTGTATGCCGCGCTGGTAGCCGGCTCCGAACGCGGTATCACCATCGACGACAACATGTCGGCGTTCGGTGAGCTCGGGTTCGCCCCGCATGTGGCGGGGTTGTCGGACAAGCGGGACTTGTCGACGACGGTGATGGGACAGCCGCTGTCGTTTCCGGTGATGATTTCCCCGACGGGTGTGCAGGCGGTGCATCCGGACGGTGAGGTTGCGGTGGCGAGAGCTGCTGCGGCGCGGGGTATTCCGATCGGATTGTCCTCGTTCGCGAGCAAGTCCGTGGAGGAGGTCGCGGCGGCGAATCCGCAGACGTTCTTCCAGATGTACTGGGTGGGTTCGCGCGAGGTGTTGTTGCAGCGGATGGAGCGGGCCCGCGCAGCCGGTGCGGTCGGGTTGATCATGACGCTGGACTGGTCGTTCTCGAACGGCCGCGACTGGGGTAGCCCGTCGATTCCGGAGAAGATGGATCTCAAGGCGATGGTGCAATTCGCTCCGGAGGGCATCATGCGTCCGAAGTGGTTGTGGGAGTTCGCGAAGACCGGGAAGATCCCGGATCTGACGACCCCGAACCTGACCCCACCGACCGGTGGTCCGGCTCCGACATTCTTCGGTGCGTATGGGGAATGGATGGGGACACCACTCCCGACGTGGGAGGACGTGGCGTGGTTGCGGGAGCAGTGGGGTGGGCCGTTCATGCTCAAGGGTGTGATGCGGGTCGATGATGCGAAGCGGGCCGTCGACGCCGGGTGTACGGCGATCTCGGTGTCCAATCACGGTGGCAACAATCTCGACGGCACGCCGGCTCCGATTCGGGCGTTGCCGGCGATCGCGGAGGCGGTCGGCGATCAGGTCGAGATCACCCTCGACGGTGGCATCCGGCGCGGCAGCGACGTGGTGAAGGCGTTGGCATTGGGCGCGCGTGCGGTGCTGATCGGCCGGGCCTACCTGTGGGGTCTGTCGGCGAACGGGCAGGCCGGTGTGGAGAACGTGCTCGACATCCTGCGCGGCGGAGTCGATTCCGCTGTCCTCGGGCTCGGCCACACCTCGGTGCACGACCTCTCACCCTCGGACGTGGTCATGCCGTTCGGGTTCGACCGGCGTCTCGGCGTCTAGACGACATCGGTGCTTACCGGGGCGGGGTGGTTCGAGACTGTCGCCGAGGCGCAACGGCGAGCACAGAAGCGTCTGCCCGAGTCCGTCTACAAGGCATTGTGGGCGGGCTCGGAGCGCGGAATCACGTTGGCCGACAACACGGCCGCGTTCGGTGAACTCGGATTCGCCCCGCACGTGGCGGGGCTGTCGGACACACGTGATCTGTCGACGACGCTGATGGGGCAGTCGCTGGCTTTTCCGGTGATGATCTCTCCGACGGGTGTGCAGGCTGTGCACCCCGACGGTGAGGTCGCTGTAGCGAGGGCGGCAGCACAGCGCGGTGTTTCGATGGGGTTGTCGTTGTTCGCGAGCAAGCCGATCGAGGAGGTCGTGGCGGCGAATCCGCAGACGTTCTTTCAGGTGCATTGGGTGGGTTCGCGGGAGTTGCTGGCGCACTTGCTCGATCGGGCCCGCGCTGCGGGTGCGGTGGGGCTGATTCTGACGATGGATTGGTCGTTCTCGGAGGGCCGCGATTGGGGGAGTCCGGTGATACCGGAACGCCTCGATGCGCGGGCGATGCTGCGGCTGGCACCGGAAGTGTTGGCTCGTCCACGGTGGCTGGCGCGGTGGGCGCGGACGGGTAGGTTCCCGGATCTGACCGCACCCAATCTCGCCGAGCCCGGAAAATCAGCGCCGACGTTCTTCGCCGCGTACCGGGAGTGGAAGTCCACCCCACTGCCGTCCTGGGAGGACATCGTGTGGCTACGCGAGCAGTGGGATGGGCCGTTCATGCTCAAGGGCATCTCGCGAGTCGACGACGCGCTGCGGGCCGTCGATGCCGGTGTCACGGCGATCTCGGTGTCCAATCACGGCGGCAACAATCTCGACGGTTCGCCGGCGTCGATTCGGATGTTGCCGGCGATTGCCGGAGCGGTGGGCGATCAGGTGGAGGTCACCCTCGACGGCGGTATCCGGCGGGGCAGTGACGTGGCGAAGGCACTGGCGTTGGGTGCGCGGGCCGTGCTGATCGGGCGGGCGTATCTGTGGGGTCTGGCGGCGAACGGTCAGGCCGGTGTGGAGAACGTCCTCGACATTCTGCGCGGCGGCCTGGACTCTGCGGTACTCGGACTCGGACATGCCTCGGTGCACGAACTGTCACCGTCCGATGTATTCGTAGCACCCGATTTCGCTCAATCAGCTTCCCGGTCTGCGATACCCGACGCCGATCGGAGTCCGGGATGCAGAACCCAGGAGCTGATGTGTGCCGCTGACTGGCGGCACTGGATCAAGACCTGCTGAATCCGTCGAGCATGCCGGTGTAGAGCTTGGGCGGCGGAGCCGCGAACTCTCCACGCTTGCCGGTCCCGAGTCCCAGGGTGACGAGGGATTGCACGAACAACGTTCCCGCTGCGACCCCGTCGACGACGGGCACTCCGATCTCGGACGAGATGTGTCGGCAGAGATCGGCCATGCCCGCGCAGCCGAGGACCACGGCGTCGCTGCCGTCCGTCTCGACGGCGACGCGACACGCCTCGGTGACGATCTTGCGGGCATCGGGGTCGGTCTCGAGATCGAGGACCGGCAGGTCGCACGCATGGATGCCGAGGCACTGCCGTCCGAAGCCGTAATGGTCGGCCAAATCCTGTGCCCGTCCGATCGTGCGTGCGAGCGTGGTGACGACGCTGAAACCGCGGCCGAGAAAACTCGCGGCGTGCATGGCCGCTTCCGCGATACCGATGACCGGTCCGGACGCGAGCTCGCGGGCAGCGTCGATGCCGGGGTCGCCGAAACAGGCAATGACGTAGCCGTGGACCCCGGCGGCCTCGCCGCGGGCGATCTCGGCGAGAATGCCTGGGACACTGAGGGCTTCGTCGACGTGGCTTTCGATCGACACCGGTCCCATGGATGGGCTGACCGCATCGACGACCGTGCCCGGGCCGACTACGGCCCGGGCACAGTCACCGATCGTTGCGGTCATCGAACTCGTGGTGTTCGGATTGATGACCTTGATGAGCACGTGCGAGATCCTATGCTTTCACTGGAGTGTCGAAGTTGGTGACGGCCAGCTTGGTCCGCGTTGCGAGGTAGAAGTACATCGCGAATCCGATGCCGCACCCGATGAACCAGCTGTACTTGGACGCCGTCGACATTCCGGCGATCTGCATGCCGTCGATGGCTCCGTTGAACAGCACGGTGAACATGGCGACCAGCGCGCCGACGATGGTGGAATACACCGCAGCCGGGTTGTATCCCTTGGAGTACCAGTACAGACCCGTCGTCGACATCGAGAACAGCTCGTCGACGACGACCTTCTGCTTGCGGACGAGGTAGTAGTCGGCGATCAGAATGCCGAACAGTGGTCCGATGAATGCGCCCAGAGTTTCGAGGGTCAGGTGGATGACGTCGGGGTTGTTGTACAGGTTCCACGGGGTGATCAGCACCGAGCCGATGGCGGCGATCATTCCGCCTGCGCGCCAGCTGATGCGCTGCGGGCTGACGTTGGAGAAGTCGAACGCGGGGGAGATGAAGTTCGCGACGATGTTGATACCGATCGTGGCGATCGTGAACGTCAGTGCACCGAGAACGATGGCGAACGTGCTGTCGATTCGAGCGACGGTCTCGACCGGGTCGGTGATCAGCTCACCGAACACGGGGAGCGTCAACGACGCCGTGACGACCACCAGGATCGAGAAGACCAGGAAGTTGACCGGGAGGCCGAGGAAGTTGCCCTTCTTCACCGCGGCGTAGGACTTGCCGTAGCGGGAGAAGTCGCCGAAGTTGAGCATGGGGCCGGAGAAGTACGAGACCACGAGGGCGATGGCTCCGAGCATCACCGGAATCGAGCTCAGGCCCGTGTGCTCGACCTCGCCGAGGTTGAGATCGATTGCGCCCCAGCCTGCTTTCCAGATCAGGTAGCCACACAGCATGAACATCACGACGTAGACGGCGGGCCCGCAGAAGTCGATGAACTTGCGGATCGATTCCATGCCGCGCCAGAAGACCGCTGCCTGAACGACCCAGAGGAACAGGAAGCTGGCCCAACCGAGCAGGGAGAGACCGGCGAAGCCGTAGTCGGCGGTGACGGCGTACGGGGCCAGTGACGGGAACAGCTTGATCAACACGATGTCGAGGGCTGCCGATGCCAGGAACGTCTGGATGCCGTACCAGGCCACGGCGATGAGACCGCGAATGATGGCGGGGATGTTGGCACCGAGGACGCCGAACACGCTGCGGCAGATGACCGGGTAGGGCACCCCGGAGACCTGGCTCGGCTTGGCGACGAGGTTGCAGAAGAAGTACACGATGGTGATGCCGACGAGCAGCGCGATCAGCACCTGCCAGCTCGCCAACCCGAGTGCGAAGAGGCTGCCGGCCGTGACGTAGCCACCCACCGAGTGCACGTCGGACATCCAGAAAGCGAACAGGTTGTAGGAGGTCCAGGTCTGCTTCTTCAGCGGAGCGAGGTCTTCGTTGGTCAGCCGTGGGTCGTAACTGTCCTTGATCAGGCCTCCACCGACGGGGTGGCCCGCGGCTTCCACGAGATCTCCCGTTTGGGCGGGACCGTGCGCTGTATCTGTCATCGATGCTCCTGACGGCCGGGCAATGAATGGAACGAGTGAATGGGGAAAAGCTAGCGGCGAAGTATTGCGCCCTCGTGACGTGAGCGATATATCTTCAGCCCGGCGTTTCCGTGGGTGGATCGGCAAACAATCCGTGATCGTTCGACAATGTCGAAATGACCGAATTGAGACGCGTGTGATGGTGCTGGGCAGCGCGCAACAGTGCGTCGGAGTCGCGATCGAGGAAGGCGGCGATCATGTCGGCGTGGTCGTCGTGCAGTGACGCCCGATCGGATCCGGCGACATGCACCATCGGTTGCACGGGTTCGGTGATGTTCCAGGCGGATTCGAGCATGTGCAGGAGTCGGTGCATCCGCGAAGGCCGGGTCAGCGACAGGTGGAATTCGCGAGAGAGGCGGTGGTACTCGCGTGAGTCGTCCTCGGTCAACGAGGCCTCGAGCTGCCGGTTGATCTCGATCAGGTGCGCGCGATCGGCATCGGTGGCCTGTTCTACCGCGATCGGGAGTGCGGCAGTTTCGAGAACCTCACGCACGATGTACATTTCGCGCAGTTCTGCCGCTGTCAGCTGCGCCACCCGGTAGCCGAGATTGGGTCGATGGTCGACCAATCCCTCGCCGATCAGAGTCTTCAGGGATTCGCGTACCGGAATACGGCTCACGCCGAACAATTCCGCGACCTCGTCTATCGGAATGGGTGTATTCGGCGGAGCGTCACCGGCCAGGATGACGCGTCGGAGCTCGTCCAGAATTGTCGGCTGCGGGCCACCCGGTGCCGATATGGACAATTGCGAGAGCAATATCGACCGACGGCGGGGTGGCACGAATCGAAGATTATCGGCCGTGTGTTTCGTCCGCGTGACGGCTCGGTTCCGTCCGATAGCATCTGCACTCATGGCCACTGACACGCTCGGTACCCAGTACTGGCCGGACATCGTCGGACCGAAGCTCCTCGTGGTTCCGGTCGGTTCGCTCGAGCAACATGGGCCGCACCTACCTCTCGATACCGATACCCGCATCGCCGACGCCGTCGCGCGAACGGTTCCGAACGCTCTCGTGGCACCCGCGGTGGCGTACGGCTCCAGCGGCGAGCACGAGGGTTTCGGCGGCACCGTGTCCATCGGGTCCGCCGCGCTCGAGGCGCTGTTGGTGGAGTACGGACGCTCCGCGTGTCGGTGGGCAGAGAGGGTCGTCTTCGTCAACGGCCACGGCGGCAACGGTCCCACCCTGCGCTCGGCGGTGACGCTGTTGCGTTACGAGGGGCGCGACGTCGTATGGTTCCCGTGCTCGGTGCCGGGAGCGGACGCGCATGCCGGACGCACCGAAACATCGCTGCTGCTGCATCTTTCGGCCGATGTGGTCGACATGACGAAAGCGGCACCGGGAAACACCACCGAGATCGCGGCTCTACTGCCCGAGCTGCGCGCCGGTGGCCTGGCGCCCGTCACGGCCAACGGTGTGCTCGGCGATCCCCTCGGGGCCACCGCCGAGGAGGGACGGCTCATTTTCGAGCAACTGCGGGAACGCGTGCTGGGTGCGGTGCAGAGATGGAGTCCGTCCCCGCACGGCGTCATCGTGTGAGCGATCGCGGCACAGAACCGGCGGAAAGCCTGTTCGAGGCCTCGAACAGAAACGGGGAGCAGGTATGTTCCGACCGATTTACCGGGTGGCCGACACACCGACCGTTTGTCCGCTTACGATGCCCTGATGGGTGAAGGTCGGTTGCCTGACGGCTTCGGGGTGCGAGTGGATCCACGCGTACGCACATTCTCCGAGGGACGCGTTCTGATTGGTGGTTCACCGATGCGGATGCTCACGTTGGCACCGACGGCCGCGGCAATGATCGGTGACGGTTTCATCGAGGTGACCGACTCGCAGTCCGCCCTCGTGGCGCGCAAACTGCTCGACTCGGGGGTGGGCAACCCGCGGCCCATGTCCATCCCGTCGCCCAGTGATGTCACCGTCGTGGTGCCGCTCAAGAACAACGAGGCCGGGCTCGCGCGGCTGATCACGGCGATGCACGGCATGCACGTGATCATCGTCGACGACGGATCCGACGTCCCGGTGGCGGTTCCTGCCGTGTCGTGGAGCGTGGGTAGCGTGACGGTGCTGCGGCACGAGACCTCACGCGGGCCGGCGGCCGCACGTAATACTGGACTACGTTGCGCTACAACAGATTTCGTTGCTTTTCTGGACTCGGACGTGGTGCCGCGCAAGGGCTGGCTCGAGGTGATGCTCGGGCACTTCTCGGATCCGGCGGTGGGCCTGGTGGCACCCCGAATCGTCGCGCTGGAGCCCGAGGGCAGCGCACTGGCCCGCTACGAGCACGCCCGCTCCTCGCTCGACCTCGGACGCAAGGAAGCGGCGGTGCGCGCAGGGAGCGCGGTGTCGTACGTACCCAGTGCCGCCATGTTGCTTCGCCGGTCTGCTGCGGTGGAATGCCACGGGTTCGACGAGTCGATGCACGTGGCCGAGGACGTCGATCTGTGCTGGCGTCTGCAGGAGGCGGGCTGGCGACTGCGCTACGAGCCCGTGGCCCACGTGGCGCACGAGCACCGCGTCGCCTTCGTCGAATGGTTCGCTCGCAAACTGTTCTACGGCACCGGTGCCACACCGTTGTCCGCGCGTCATCCGGGCATGGTGCCACCGATCGCGATGTCGCCGTGGACGTTGGTGACGTGTCTTCTCGCCGCCAGCCTGACGCGTATCGGATTGCTCGGCGCTCTGGCCAGTTTCGGGGTCACGGTCGTCCGGCTGCGCAAGATGTTCGTCGGTCTCGATCAGCCCACCCGCATCGCGGCCGTTCTCGCTGCCGAGGGTTTCGTGGCGGGGTTGTGGCAACTTGCCTCGGCGCTGTGTCGACATTATTGGCCGATCACGTTGCTCGCGGTGTTGTTGTCCAGCCGTATTCGGAAGATCGCGCTCGGTATGGCTGTGGCAGAAGCGTGTTCGGATTGGTACAAGCATCGTGAACTGGGCGGGCTCGATCCGGTTCGATACATCTTCTTCAAACGCGCCGACGACATCGCGTACGGAACCGGGCTGTGGAGCGGCGCGCTGTCGGCTCGTTCCATCGAGGCGTTGAAGCCCCGCCTGGACGGCTGACCCGTGCGCCTGGAAGGCCGGGCCGACGACGAGGGAAGTCCACTCGACGCCGACGTCATCGTCGTCGGAGGCGGGTCGTGCGGCTGTGTCGTCGCGGCGCGACTGAGCGAGAATCCCGACCGCTCAGTTTTGCTGCTCGAAGCCGGGCCGGCATCTGCGGGGGTCGACGACATTCCGCGCAGCCTGGGCGACTCGACGACGCTCCCCATCGGTCCGGACAGCCGGTGGGTGAGCCGCTACACCGCCGAACTCACCCGCGACGTCACGCGCACGGTGACCCGGGGCCGAGTGCTCGGCGGATCGGGCGCCGTCAACGGTGGCTACTTCGTCCGGGCGATCCCCGCCGACTTCGATGCGTGGCCACAATCGAACTGGTCGTTCGATCAGGTGCTGCCGTTCTTTCGTCGTTCCGAGAGCGATCACGACCTCGATGCCGCCGGCGGTACTGGCATCGCGGGTCGCTGGCACGGAACGGACGGGCCGATGCCGATCACCCGACCGCCCGCGTGGGCCTGGCATCGGCTGACCGCCGCGTTCGTGGACTCGGCGACGAGCGCCGGGATCGGCTACCGCGAGGACCTGAATGCTCCCGATGCGGGGGCGGGCGGTGTCGGTGCTGTTCCCTCGAACGTTCTGGGCGGGACACGGGTGAGCGCGGCCAGGGCATACCTCCTGCCGAATGCCGACCGGACCAACCTTCGTATCCAGGGTGATACGACAGTGGTGTCGTTGAAGTTCAACGGCAGCAAGGTGATCGGAGTGGAGATCGCCGTCGGCGGAGTGCGCAGAATCGTCCGAGCCGATACCGTGATCGTGTCGGCGGGGTCCGTGCACACGCCCGCGCTGCTGATGCGATCGGGCATCGGTGATCCCGAAAATCTTGTCCCGCTGGGTATCTCGATGGTGGTCGACAGTCCGGGCGTGGGTCGCGGATTCTCCGACCACCCCGAGGTCGCCGTTCCCCTCGTTCCGAAACATTCCGCCGAACATTCCCCGGACGATCGGTTGTCGTCTCCGCTCGAGGCGGTGCTGCACGCGGGCGACGTGGAAATCCGGCCGTACACGAGGCGGTTCGACGAATTGATACCCGGTCTGGACGTGGGGCCGCACTCGTTCGGCGTCGGTCTGATGCGGTCGACCGCGCGAGGACGCATCGCGTTGCGCACGGGGGACGCGTTCACTCCTCCCGCGGTGAACTACCACTACCTCGAATCGGAACGGGACCGTCGGGCGATGCGAGACGGGGTCGAACTCGCCGTCGACCTGCTCCGATCCCCGGCCATGGCGTCGGTCGTGGACGTTCCCGCCATCGCAGATCCGCTCGCGCCACTCGGTACGTCGCTGCACCTGTCGGGAAGCGCTCGAATGGGGCCCGAATCTGATCCGGGGTCGGTTCTGGACGACCATTGTCGGGTGCGTGGGATCGACGGCGTGTACGTCGTCGACACCTCGGCGTTCCCGGTAGTACCCAGCAGAGGGCCCCACGCAACGGCCGTCATGTTCGCCGAACGGGCCGCGGCGCTGATCGATCGGCACGATCGCGGCGCATGAGGCGTAGCGTTCGTGGTCTGGGGACCGTTCAGGTTCCCCAACAGATGGGTTTCTGCCATGTCGGACAAATCGCCCCGGAACACGATGACCAAGAAATCCGGCAAATCGCTCAAGGACAAGCGCGCCGACAAGCGAGCGAAGTCGAGTGGCGACACCAGCAACGACATCATCACCTCCGCCGTCAAGAAGAAGTAGCCGGTCGTCGTCGACGGGACCGGCCCCGGTCGCACCCGTCGACAGCGGCTGTATCCTTGCCTGTGAGCTGGGTTACAACGATGTGGACAGGTCACGGAGGAAGCGTCGAATGGCAAGCCGATCGGACAGTGGCGGCAACCCCTGGGTCGCAGTGCGTCCCGGTGAGGATGTCACTGTGCTGGCGCGCCAAATGTCCAGTGCCCATCAATCTTTCGTCGACGACATCCGTACTCACGGCTCGGCGGTGCGGTCCGTCGTACTCGACTCGTGGATGCGAAGTCGAACCAAGGGCGTCGACCCGGACGGCGGTAGTCAGGCACCGGCCCTGAGCGGACCGGACCTCGACCGCTATCGCAACGGGCATCCGATGGCACTCATCCGCCCGGTGATCCGCAAACTGCTCGTCGAAGACGCCTCCGACACCGGTCTGCTCGTCGCGATCTCCGACGCGGAGGGCCGCCTGCTGTGGGTCGAGGGCGATTCCTCGGCCAAGGACCGCGCGCTGACGATGGATTTCGCCGAGGGCGTCGATTGGAGCGAGGAGAGCAAGGGGACCAACGCTCCGGGAACGGCACTCGCCGTCGATCACAGCGTGCAGATCTTCGCGTCCGAGCACTTCTCGCGATCGGTCCACGAATGGAGTTGCTCGGCAGCACCGGTCCATCACCCCACCGGCGGCCACATCCTGGGAGCCATCGACATCACCGGCGGGCCGCGGGTGGCCGTACCCGAGGTGCTCTCGCTGGTGCGGGCCACCGTCGCAGCCGCCGAGTCCGAGTTACGCCTGCACCTGTTGAACTCGCCGAAATCGTTGGGCGACACGGCTCCTCGTCTCGAAGTTCTCGGATCCGGCCGGCCCGGAGTGGTGCGCGGCTCGGGCCGAACACCTCTCTCACAGCGGCATGCCGAGATCCTCCTGTTGCTCGGCGATCATCCGGAGGGGCTCAGTTCGGACCATCTCGCCGTCCTGCTCGACGAGCAGGAACTCGACTCGGTGACCATCCGCGCAGAGATGTCGCGGCTGCGTAAGTCTTTCGGTACCGCAGGCCTCGCATCCCGGCCGTACCGATTGGTCGGCGAATTGTCCTCCGATGTCGGCGACATCCGACGAGCCCTGGACCGCGGCGACGTCGAGGCGGCTCTACGGATCTACACCGGACCGGTGTTGCCCGGCTCGTCCGCCCCCGGCATCGAGGAGATTCGCGAAGAACTGCGGTCTCGTATGCAGGCGGCGCTGTTGCGGCTGGGGGATCCGGTGTTGCTCGCCCAGTGGACCTCCTCCATCCACGGTCGATCCGACGTGATCGCGTGGGAGGCCTATCGCGCCACGCTGAGTCGCGATTCCGCGCTCTACGGCCAGGTCAGCGCACGTATCGATCTCCTCGACCGAGATCTGGGGATCTGACGCACCCGTTGCTGCGGCGCCGTCCGCACGACGGCAACGTAGTTGCAACGTTGCACCCCCTAGTGTCCTGAATCACACACCGCATCAGCAGTGCAGCA
>CAFBLX010000096.1_pt1 | contig 11711 bp, 7 predicted proteins | sample 7268311 | NCBI WGS metagenome assembly CAFBLX01 (sample SAMEA6814046, study PRJEB35770) | freshwater metagenome | biome: Freshwater; feature: Freshwater reservoir; material: water | place: Czech Republic | collected 2017-05-23 | depth 30m m | reverse complement strand
GCGGTCGTGGCGGGGCAGGCCCCCAACGCCATTCCGCAGACCGGCATGCTCACCGGAACAGTACGGACCGGCGACCACGAAACGTGGGCGCTGCTCGAGCCGCTCGTTCGCGAGATCGTCACCGGTCTGCTGGCACCGACCGGGGTGCGATTCGAGCTGCACTACCGTCGCGGCGTACCGCCTGTGGTGAACGACCCGGCGTCCACGGCCACCTTCGAGAAGGCCATCGGCCGAGTCGGTCCGGCGGCGTTGGCCGACACGGCTCAGTCCGGTGGCGGCGAGGACTTCTCGTGGTACCTGGAGAACGTGCCGGGAGCGATGGCCCGACTGGGCGTGTGGTCGGGGACCGGTCCGCAACTCGACATCCATCAGCCGACATTCGACCTCGACGAGCGAGCCTTGGCCGTGGGTGTGAAAGTGATGACCGGGATCGCATTGGATCCGAACTAGCGGTCGGGCGGTGGTCGTCGCCGCTGACCGCGAACTTCTACGACGTGGTGCCCGGCCCCACGTTGCGGCTGTTCCTGGTGCGTAGGTCGCGCACGTATTCGGCTGGGGCACCGGCAATTTCGGCTGCCTCGGCCATGACCCCGAGGTAGCGTGCCGACGGTAGGCCACCCTCGTAGGCGTCGAGAACGTAGAGCCACGCGAGGACCGGCTCGCCTCCGGTCTCGATGCGCAGCCGGATCTTGCGGTGGATGCCGAGCTCCGAGCCCTCCCACCGATCCAGGCTTTCCTCGTCCTCGTCGGAGACGTCGTAGAGCACCACGAAGACCTGTGAGTCCGGGTCCTCGACGATCGTGGCGAGCGCGCCCTCCCAGCCGATGTCGCCACCGCCGAAGGTCAAGCGCCACCCGTGCAGCCACCCGGTTCCCGACAGCGGTGAGTGGGGGCAACGCTGCAACATCTGCTCCGGATGCATGTTCGATCCGTAGGCGGCATAAATTGGCACGTCGGCCAGCCTAAACCGTATCGCCGCCCGTTGACGCCCCGTGGTGGTGTTTCGGTGCGTCGTCGCAGGTACGCCGAGCGACGGGTGGAGTGAAGCTAGCCTTACCGACGCGCGGAACCGGACACTGCAATACCGTTGACGTGACACAGTACAAAGATTTCAGCACGCGAGAAGAGGATCAATGACCCGGATTGTGATCATCGGTGGTGGTCCGGCAGGGTACGAAGCAGCATTGGTGGCGGCGCAGCACGGCGGACAGGTGACGCTCGTCGATTCCGACGGCATCGGTGGTGCCTGCGTTCTGTGGGACTGCGTGCCGTCGAAGACGTTCATCGCCTCGACCGGCATTCGCACCGAGATGCGTCGCGCAAGCGACCTCGGAATCTCACTCGACCCATCACAGGCAGCCGTCGCGCTGCCCCAGATTCATTCGCGAGTGAAGAGCCTCGCGCAGGCGCAGTCCACCGACATCGCGCACCGGGTCACCTCGGTGGGGGTCGAAATACTGGCCGGTCGCGCCGAGATGATCGACACGCACGTCGGATTGGCCTCGCATCAGATCAAGGCGGTGTTGGCCGACGGCGAGGAGCGAATTCTCGACGCCGATGTGGTCCTCGTCGCCACCGGAGCGCGCCCCCGCGTCGTCAAGGGTGCCGAGCCGGACGGCGAACGCATTCTCAACTGGCGTCAGTTGTACGACCTCGAAGCACTGCCCGAACACCTCGTCGTCGTGGGATCCGGTGTGACCGGTGCCGAGTTCGTCTCGGCCTACACCGAGATGGGCGTCAAGGTCACCGCGGTATCGAGCCGCGATCGCGTCCTCCCGCACGAGGACGAGGACGCTGCCCTGGTGCTCGAAGACGCGTTCAACGAACGTGGCGTCACCCTCGTCAAGCATGCCCGCGCAGACTCGGTCGTCCGCACCGACGACGGTATCGTCGTCACGCTGTCCGACGGGCGCACCGTCGAGGGCAGCCACGCGCTGATGACGGTCGGTTCGGTCCCGAACACGTCGGGACTCGGTTTGGAGAAGGTCGGGATCGAGCTCGACAAGGGTGGATACCTGCGTGTCGACCGCGTGTCTCGTACCGCGGTCGCGGGCATCTACGCGGCGGGTGACTGCACGGGTCTGCTGCCGTTGGCGTCGGTGGCCGCGATGCAGGGACGCATCGCGATGTACCACGCCCTGGGCCAGGCCGTCAGTCCCATCAAACTCAAGACCGTGGCGTCGGCGGTGTTCACGCGGCCCGAAATCGCATCGGTCGGCGTCGCACAGTCCGCGATCGATGCAGGCGACGTACCGGCACGCACGGTGATGTTGCCGTTGACGACCAACCCGCGAGCGAAGATGAGTGGTCTCAAGCGTGGTTTCGTCAAAATATTCTGTCGCCCCGCCACCGGTGTGGTCATCGGTGGTGTGGTGGTTGCTCCGAGCGCATCGGAGTTGATTCTTCCGATCGCGATGGCCGTGCAGAACAATCTGTCGGTGAACGACCTGGCCAACACGTTCTCGGTCTATCCGTCGCTGTCGGGTTCGGTCATCGAGGCCGCGCGTCAGTTGATGGCGCACGACGACCTGGACTGATTTCACAATGTGAGAAGTGCGTTTCATATTCCGGACGCACATGACATAGTCGAGAGAGCGGACACACCCGTCCGCTATCTCTTCGACTCTGCGGATCCGCGGGCCGTTCTTCCCGTCCCTGCTGCCCTGGAGTCTCTTTCGTGTCTTCGATTCATCCGTTTGCCGGCTTGGCCCGACGCACCGCAACACTCGACAGCTCGGCCATCCGCGACCTTCTGGCCCTGACCGCTCGCGACGAGATCATCAGCCTGGCCGGCGGTTTACCGGCCACAAATCTCATACCGGTCGACCGCATCGCTGCCGCAGCGGACGCAGTGCTGCGACACTACGACGCAGTGCAGTACTGCGAGACCCCCGGCCACCGCACACTGCGCAACGTGATCGCCGCCAGAGAGAGCGCCGTGCGCGGGGGAGTGACGGTTCCGACTGACACCGTCGTCGTGACGCACGGATCGCAGCAGGCGCTGACGCTGCTCGCGCAGGCGCTGATCGACCCGGGTGCCGTTGTCGTCGTCGACGAGCCCGCGTATACCGGCGCGCTGCAGGTGTTTTCGATTGCCGAGGCGCAGATCGAATCCATCCCCATCACCGACGGCGGGATGGATGTCGACGAGCTCGAAGCGCGGCTGCTCGCCGGCCTGCGGCCCGCGGTGGTCCATACGGTCGCCAACTTTCACAACCCCCGCGGCGTGACGATGACCGAGGCTCGCCGTCGCCGACTCGCGGCCCTGGCCGACCGGTACGGATTCTGGATCATCGAGGACGATCCGTACGGCGAGATCTGGTTCGACACAATCGAATCCGGACCGTCCCCGTTGCCGATCGCGTGTCACAGCGATCGTGTCGTCAGGCTGTCGAGCGCGTCGAAGATCCTGGCACCGACTCTGCGCGTGGGATGGTTCGTTGCCCCGCCCCGAGTGTGCGCGGCGGTGGAACTGCTCAAACAGGGTGCCGATCTGTGCGGTTCCTCGCTGACACAGCTGATGGCGGCCGACCTGCTGGGCGACACCGAGTGGCTGGCGGACCACCTGACCGATCTTCGGCGTGAGTACGGTTGTCGCGCAGACGCATTGACGAGCGATCTGTCCGGGGAATTCGGTTCGGCGCTGGACGTCTCGCGACCCACAGGTGGAATGTTCGCGTGGGCGACCTTTCGCGACGGGACCGATACCACCGAGCTGCTCGCTGCGGCGCTCGCGCACGGCGTCGCGTTCGTGCCGGGTAGCGCGTTCGTGCGCGCTGCAACGTCCACGTCGGCCGAGTACTTCCGCCACTCGCTGAGGTTGAGCTTCGCCGGCTCCACACCGGAGGTGCTGAACGAGGCAGTGCGGCGGCTGAGCGCGGCACATGCGTCGATGACACGGCGAAGCTGAACCGCAGACCAGCCTGCGCTGGTTCTGCGCTCGGCCGACCTGGGGCGGTAGCCTGACGTGGGAGACATCGCGAGGAATTTTCGAGGACAGGGAGCGCCCAGTGAGCAACCGATCGAACACGAAGTTCCTCGGACCCACCCAACGGGTGGAGGCGTGGGACCAGCTCGGACGCGAACAATTCGACGTCGTGGTCGTCGGCGGTGGCGTCGTGGGTTCGGGTGCCGCGCTCGACGCGGCAACACGAGGCCTGAAGGTGGCGCTCGTGGAGGCGCGTGACTACGCGTCGGGCACGTCCTCTCGCTCGTCCAAGATGTTCCACGGTGGCCTTCGCTACCTCGAACAACTCGAGTTCGGACTCGTCCGTGAGGCGCTGCACGAACGTGAACTCTCGCTCTCCACTCTCGCGCCGCATCTGGTCAAACCGCTGAAATTCCTGTTCCCCCTCACCCATCGGGGGTGGGAGCGCCCGTACATCGCGGCGGGTATTTTTCTGTACGACCGGATGGGCGGTGCCAAATCGGTTCCGCAACAGAAGCATCTGACCCGTTCGGGTGCCCTGCGGATGTCGCCCGGCCTCAAACGGAAATCGCTGATCGGCGGAATTCGTTACTACGACACCGTCGTCGACGACGCGCGGCACACGATGACCGTCGCCAGAACGGCAGCCCACTACGGCGCAGTGGTGCGTACGTCCACTCAGGTCGTGGGGTTCCTCCGTGAAGCCGACCGTGTTTCCGGTGTGCGAGTGCGAGATTCGGAGACCGGGGCCACCACCGAGGTGCGTGCGCACGTGGTGATCAACGCCACGGGCGTGTGGACCGACGAAATTCAGTCGCTGTCGAACATGCGTGGTCGCTTCCGAGTACGGGCCTCGAAGGGTGTGCACATCGTGGTGCCGCGCGATCGGATCGTCAGCGAAGCCGCGATCATTCTGCGCACCGAGAAGTCCGTGCTGTTCATCATTCCGTGGGGCGCGCACTGGATCATCGGCACCACCGATACCGACTGGAACCTCGATCTCGCGCACCCTGCCGCGACCAAAGCCGATATCGACTACATTCTCGGCGAGGTCAACGGGGTGCTCGTCACGCCGCTCACGCACGACGACATCGACGGCGTCTACGCGGGATTGCGGCCGCTGCTGGCGGGTGAAAGCGACGAGACGTCCAAGCTGTCCCGTGAGCACGCGGTGGCGCGGGTGGCACCGGGACTCATTGCTATCGCAGGTGGCAAGTACACGACCTACCGGGTGATGGCCGAGGACGCAGTGGATCTCGCGGCCGAGGACATCCCGGCGCGGGTGGCGTCGTCGATCACCGAGAAGGTGCCGCTCGTCGGCGCGGACGGTTACTTCGCGCTGGTCAATCAGGCCCCGCACCTGGGCGAAGTACACGGGCTGCATCCGCACCGAGTGACTCATCTGCTGGACCGATACGGCTCGCTGATCGACGAGGTGCTGGCCATGGCGGACGGCAAACCCGAACTGCTGCAACCGTTGACCGACGCGCCCGCTTATCTGCAGGTCGAGGTGGTCTATGCCGCTGCGGCCGAGGGCGCACTGCACCTCGAGGACGTGCTGTCGCGGCGCACCCGGATTTCCATCGAGTACTCACATCGGGGGATGAACTGCGCGGGTCAGGTCGCAGCACTCATTGCCCCGATCCTGGGTTGGGACGAGGCCACGGTCGACCGTGAGGTCGACACGTACCGGGCTCGGGTCGAGGCCGAGATCGCGTCGCAGCGTCAGCCGGACGACGAATCTGCCGACGCCCTGCGCGTCGTCGCCCCCGAAGCGCGTCAGGAAATTCTCGAACCCGTCCGGACCCTTTGAGTCACGGAACCCGAACCAGCGTCCGCGGTGCGCGAGCAGCCGTCGCGCCGGAGACAGCCATGACCAGCAGGGTGAGTATCGCAAGTGTCAACATACGATCCATGGTGATCGGCGAAGCTGTGAGCAGGCTTGGTCTCACCTGACAGTGAGCCGTCAGATTTTGCCCGGGCGGTGCTGGTCGGGACCGACCGGCGATTCGAGCTGCGCGCGTAAAAACGCCCTTTCCGCCGGCGACGGGTCGAGAGACAGAGCGGTTGTTCGTGCACTTCTGGCCTCCTCGGCTCGGCCGAGTCGATCCAGCATCACAGCTCGACAGGCATGCCACAGATAATGCCCGCCCAGCGAGGCGATGGCATCGAGTGCTTCGAGTCCGGCGGCAGGACCTCGACTTTCCCCGACGGCCACCGCTCGGTTGAGTGCCACGATCGGTGTGTTCTCCACCCCGGACAGCACGTCGTACAGCTCGACGATCCGAGACCAGTCGGTGTCGGCGTAGGTTGGCGCGCCGGAGTGACATGCCGCGATGGCTGCTTGAACGGTGTACCGGTTCGGTGGGGTGTCGCTGCGACGTAGTGCACTGTCCACCCACTGCATGCCCTCCTCGATCGCCTCCCGATTCCAGCGAGATCGGTCCTGGTCTTCGAGCCTGACCAGGCCGCCCTCCTCGTCGGTCCTCGTAGCCCGGCGCGAGTCCGTGAACAGCATCAGTGCCAGTAGTCCTCGAAGGGATGGCTCGTCCGGCATGAGCTCGATCATGAGGCGGGCAAGGCGAATTGCCTCGTCACACAGCTGGGGCCGCACCAGCGTCTCGCCCCCGAGATGCCCGGCGGTGAACAGTAAATACACGGTGGTTGCCACCGCGTCGAGTCGTTGCGGCAACTCCGCCGAGTCCGGTACTCGGTACGCGATGTTGGCGGCGGCGATCTTCTTCTTCGCGCGTGTGAGCCGTTTGGCCATCGTGGCTTCCGGCACGAGCATCAGGCGGGCGACGTCGACCGTGGCGAGCCCGCAGAGGGTACGCAGGCTCAACGCCACCTGTGCCTCGACGGAGAGCGCCGGGTGGCAGCAGGTGAACACCAGCCGCAGCATGTCGTCGCTGATCGAGTCCTTGTCTTCCTCACGCCAATCTTGGTTCAGCAGTGCAAGATTCGCTGCCTCTCGCTCCTTCACGCTGCGGCCGGCCTCGCGTCTGACGATGTCGAGAGCCTTGTTGCGCGCGACGGTCGTGAGCCACGCTCGTGGGTTGTCGGGGACGCCCGATCGAGGCCAGTGGTCGAGTGCGGCCACCACGGCCTCGGAGACCGCATCTTCGGCTACGGCAAGACTGCCGGTGATGCGGACGAGGGTCGCCAACACTCGGCGACCCTCGTCACGGATCGTGGCCGACAGCTGCTCGGCCGGTGTGCTCACTGAGCCATCGGGATGACCGGCCGGACTTCGATTGCTCCGTTCCACGCCGCGGGAATCTGCGCCGCCATCGCGATCGCCGCGTCGAGGTCCGGTGCCTCGAGGAGGAAGAACCCAGCGAGTACCTCTTTTGCTTCGGCGAACGGACCGTCCGTCGTCAGGACGTCACCGCCTTTGCCGCCCGACACACGCACCGTGGTGGCGGTCGACGTGGGGTACAGGACCGCGCCGCCGGTGATCGTCGGTCCGGCCGAGGCGCTGAATGCACCGTATTCGGCCATCTCGTCGGCCACGTCGGGCGAGGTCCAGTCGGCATCGTGGGTGTAGACGATGGCTGCGTATGCGGTCATGGTGAGCTCCTGACGATTCGTCGTGGTCTGCGCCGTTCGCCGACCTACATACGAAGGACGAACGGGGTTCGCCGAAAAGGACACCACGAACAGGACTATCTCGCCACACCTCGAGGTTGGCAGTGCGGGCAGTAGTAGATCTGCCGTTCTTCGAGTGGGTTGTCGCCGATCAGTCCGAACTCGATGGTGGTACCGCACCGCCTGCACGGCTTGTTCTCACGGCCGTACACCCAGAAGTGACGGCCCGCGCGACGATCCCCGGTGGTGACGCGCTGATTGCGATTCTTGTTGGCGGTGATGGTGCGGAAGGACAGGTCGATCATCTTCTTCAGGTCTCCGGAGTCCTCGACCGGCGTGCGGGGATCGACTCCGCGAAGGAAGCAGATCTCGTTGCGGTAGACATTGCCGAGTCCGGCTATGTTGCGCTGATCGAGCAGGGCCAGGCCGATCGGTCGGCCGGGGTCCGACTCCAGATTGGTCAGGGCGACACCTGGGTCCCAGTCGGGTCCGAGTAGATCCGGTCCGAGATAGCCGACAGCGTCGTCCTCGTTCTCGAGGATCTCCAGCACGCCCAGCTCGAATCCGATGGCCTGCGCCTTCTCGGTGTTCAGAATGATCCGCGCTTGGAAGGCCGGACGACGCCAGCGAGCCCCCAGTGCGTAAACGTGCCAGGTGCCTTCCATCTTCAGGTGCGAGTGGATCGAGTAGCCGCCCACTCTGATCAGCAGGTGTTTGCCCCTCGACGCGACAGACTCGACCGTTTCGCCGGTGAAGTCGACTGTGGCGTAACGGGGTACACGAATGTCGCAGGCAGTGAGCTGCTGGCCCTCGAGCGCTGCCCGCAGAGTGTTGGCGGCGCGCCAGACGGTATCGCCCTCGGGCATCTACGTCCTCTCTCGTTCTTCGGTTCTCTTCTTCGTCAGTGGTGCGGTGCCTCAGCGCCGCAGGCGTAGTCCGCGGGGAGTCGCCGAGAAACCGGCCGCGGTCAACGTCTTGGAGAAGTCCGTGCCGTGGATGTCGTGACCGTTGATCCGTTCGACCAGTAACTTGTCCACCCCGCCGCGCTTGACCGTGGTCGCCAATGCCGTTGCTGCAGAAGCGATGTCCTCGGTGTTGTCGCCGAAGGTCAGCACCGACTTCCCGCCACGTTCGACGAACATCGTCAACTCCCCACGAACAAGTACGACCAGCGCTCCCGCCTTGCGACCCGGCCGGTGCTTCGTCGTGTCGTCGGTGTCTTCGCCGCCGGCCTTCGGCCAGGGCAGTGCTCCGCCGTACGGGTTGGCCGGATCGCAGGACGCGAGTACGACGGCGGTGGCGTTCTTCTTCGGTTCGTCGTAGCTGCGCAAACGGTCGACGACGTCGGAGGTGGAGAACTGAGCGCCGCCCAGCGAATCGACGAAGTATCCGCGTCGGCAGCGACCCGAATCCTCGAACCCCGTGAGCACCTTGTACATCGTGGCGAACCCGCCGGGGACCCCTTCGTTCATGACCGAACCACGCGTCACCACGCCATAGCGTTCGAGAAGTACATCTGCGGTGGCATGAGCCCGGACGGTGAGGTCCGGTTCGAGTTCGGGCAACCGTGACCACCGACCGCCGGCCGTCGGGGGGCCGGTGCGGGTGGGTAGAGACGGCCGCTCGAACTGACGGTAGGAACGCAGGCGCGGGGTTCGACGCGGTGATCGATGACTCGGGGCGGAGCGGGTGGCCGTCGAGTTCAACAGCGCTCGCAGTGGCGCGAACGTGTCGTTGCTCAGTCGTCCGGCCCACACCAACTCCCAGAGCGCAGCCTGCAGAGCCGTGTCGTCGGTGCTGCCGACGGTGTCGGAGAGCTGGCGGAAGAAGTACGCACCGCCGCCGGCGACTGCGTCCTGAATGCGAATCTGCAACTCGGACAGGTCGGATTCGGCGGCGGGCACCAGAGTCAGCGGCGCGGTATCGGCCATGTGCAGGCTCACCCAACCGTCTTTGGACGAGATTGCACCGTGGCCCGCCCACAACACCTCGCCGGTCGGGGTCAACTCGTCGAGCATGGCGGGGCTGTAGTCGCTCACCCGGGAGGCGAGCACGAGAGATTCCCACGCCGACGCCGGAACGGGCACGCCCGCAAGCTGTTCGATGACCGTTGCCACACCGTCGATCCCGCTCAACCGACGACTGTCCACGTGCTGCCACGCCGGCAGGAAGCGGCCGAGCGTGGCGGTGGACACGGGTTCGACTTCCTGCCGTGCCGCCGCCAGAGATCGCCGCCGCAATCGCCGAAGAACCTCCGCGTCGCACCATTCGCTGCCCGTGGCACCGGGACGAAATTCGCCTTCGACGACGCGCTTGTCGACGGCCAGTCGGCGCAGGACGTCACGCACCACGGCGGTACCGACGCCGAACCGCGCTGCTGCGTCGTCGAGGGTGAACGGTCCGTGGGTTCGGGCGTACCGGCTGATCAGGTCGACGAGTGGGTCGTCGACGGGCTCGATGAACGCGGCGGGAGTGCCGATCGGTAGCGGAACACCGAGTGCATCGCGCAAGCGAGCCGCGTCCTCGATGGCCGTCCACCAGTTCTGGCCGGCGAACGAAACTTCCATTGCCCGCTTTGCATCGGCCAACTCGGCGAGCCACTGCGGATATTCGTCGCCGTTGGTGCGCTGTCCGACTTCCGTGGCGGTCAGCGGACCGAGCAGCCGCAGCAGATCCGCAACACCCTCGATGTCCTTGGCGTGTCTGTCCTCGGGCAGTCGCTGCAACTCGAGCTCGGTGGTGGTGATGACGCTGTCGTCCAGCAACTCTCGCAGCTCGACGCGTCCGAGCAACTCGGCCAGCAGCGCCGAATCGAGAGACAGTGCGGCGGCCCGGCGTTCGGCGAGCGGGCTGTCGCCCTCGTACATGAAAGCGCCGACGTAGTTGAACAGCAACGAATTCGCGAACGGTGACGGTGACGGCGTCTCGACGTCGACGATCCTGATCTGGCGTCGCCCGATGCGGGCCAGGATGTCTTCGAGGGCGGGGAGGTCGTAGACGTCCTGCAGGCACTCGCGCACGGTTTCGAGCAGGATCGGGAACGTGGGGTATTTACGAGCGACGTCGAGCAGCTGTGCCGAACGCTGCCGTTGTTGCCACAGCGGTGCCCGCTTGCCGGGGTTGCGGCGGGGCAGAAGCAGTGCGCGAGCGGCACATTCGCGAAATCTCGACGCGAACAATGCCGATCCACCGACCTGCTCGGTGACGATGTCGGCGATCTCGTCACGCTCGAACACGAACAGTTCCGCGCCGGGCGGCTGGTCGTCGGTATCGGGTAGCCGGACGATGATGCCGTCGTCGGATGCGGTGGGGGCGGCGTCGATGCCGTATCGCTCGATCAGCCTCGCGCCGACCGCGAGGGCCCACGGCGCGTGTACCTGCTGACCGTAGGTGGAGTGCAGCACCAATCGCCAGTCGCCGAGTTCGTCGCGAAATCGCTCGACGATCATCGTCTTGTCGGTGGGGAGCTGGCCGGTGGCCTCGAGTTGTTCGTCGAGCAAAGCGATCAGGTTGTTGACTGCGTTGGCGTCGAGACCGTCGGTGCTCAGCCGCTCGGCCAGGTTGCTGCGGTCGGTGGTGCTCCGCAGAAACTCGCCCAGGGCCCGGCCCAATTCGGCCGGTCGACCGAGGCCGTCGCCGTGCCAGAACGGCAGCCTGCCCGGTTGGCCGTATGCGGGACTGACCAACACCCGGTCGTGCGTGATCTCTTCGATGCGCCAGCTGGTGGCACCGAGTGCGAACACGTCGCCCACTCGCGATTCGTAGACCATCTCCTCGTCGAGTTCGCCTACCCGAGACTGCTTTTCGCCCACCATGTAGACGGTGAACAAACCGCGGTCGGGGATGGTGCCGCCGGACGTGACGGCCAGTCGCTGCGACCCGGGACGGCCGGTGAGAGTGTTGGCGTCGCGGTCCCACACGAGCCGTGGCCGTAGTTCGGCGAACTCGTCCGACGGGTAACGGCCCGAGAGCAGGTCGAGTGTCGACTCGTAGGCAGACCTGGGCAGAGTGGCGAAACTGCCGGTGCGACGGACGGATTCGAACCAGTCCTCGGCGTCGATGGGTTCGAGTGCGCACGCCGCGACGGTCTGCTGGGCGAGGACGTCGAGGGGATTGGCCGGGACGAAGAGGGCCTCGATCTTGCCCGACGTCATGCGTTCGACGGTGACCGCGCAATGGATGAGATCGGTGCGGT
>CAFBLX010000095.1_pt1 | contig 11717 bp, 9 predicted proteins | sample 7268311 | NCBI WGS metagenome assembly CAFBLX01 (sample SAMEA6814046, study PRJEB35770) | freshwater metagenome | biome: Freshwater; feature: Freshwater reservoir; material: water | place: Czech Republic | collected 2017-05-23 | depth 30m m | reverse complement strand
TCGACGGATTGCTTGACGCTGGCGGTGATGCCGTCCATCGTCTGTGGGGCAATGCCTTTGGGGGTGGAGACGCGTTCGTCGGCCGTGCGTAGATGCGCCATCGCACGGTCGATGTCTCGCTGACTGGACGCGTTCTCGCCGGCGGGTAATGCATCGTGGAATTCGTCGAAGCGTTCAGCGAGTCCATAAGGGGCTTGAGCAGTACCGCGACTGGCCGACGACGGCCTGGTCACCCGGCACACCGAATACGGCAAAGCCGGGCGACCACAGGTCCGCTATGTGTGGCGTTAGAGCGGCTGGCGCCGCATGTGAGTGGAAACTCGTAGCAGGCTACGAGGCAGGAGTGGAGCCTGCGGAACGACCCGAAAGTCAGCCACTCACATGGGCACCGGTCTTCTCGACGATCCACGCGTACTCGAAGGCCGCTTCTTTCCATTTCTCGTAGCGACCGCTGACTCCGCCGTGTCCGGCGCTCATTTCGGTCTTGAGCAGCAGGTCCGAGTCACCCGTCTTCGTAGAACGCAGGGCCGCAACCCATTTGGCCGGTTCGACGTACAGGACGCGGGTGTCGTTGATGGACGTGATCGCGAGGATCGACGGGTAGTCCTTGGCCTCGACGTTCTCGTAGGGGCTGTACGACTTCATGTAGTCGTACACCTCCTTGTCCGCCAACGGGTTTCCCCACTCGTCCCATTCGATCACCGTCAACGGCAGCGACGGGTCGAGGATGGAGGTGAGTGGGTCGACGAACGGCACGTTGGCCAGGATGCCGTTGAACAGCTCGGGTGCAAGGTTGGCCACCGCACCCATCAGCAGACCGCCTGCGCTGCCGCCGTCGGCGACCAGATGCTTCGGTGAGGTACGTCCGGTGTCGATGAGATGCTGTGCGGCAGCGATGAAGTCGGTGAAGGTGTTCTTCTTCTGCAGCGTCTTGCCCTGGTCGTACCAGTGCCTACCCATCTCACCGCCGCCGCGCACGTGTGCGACGACGAAGACGATGCCGCGGTCCAGCAGGGACAGACGCGCCACCGAGAACGACGGGTCCATCGATGCCTCGTACGATCCGTAGCCGTACAGCAGCGTGGGAGCAGGCCCCTCGGGGACGTCCTTGCGAGCGATGACCGACAGCGGAATCTGTGTTCCGTCCGGCGCGCTCGCCCACTCTCGGTGCTGCACATAGTCGTCGGCGTCGAACTCACCGAGAACCGGCTGCGATTTGCGGAGCAGCAGTTCGCCACTGGCGATGTCGAGGTCGTACACCTGACCGGGCGTGATGAAGGAGGTGTAGACCATCCGCAGCAGCGGCTGATCCCATTCCGGGTTCGAGCCCGCACCGACGGAGTAGAGCTCCTCGTCGAACTCCAGCTCGCGGTACTCGCCGTATCCCTCGTCGGTCAGCGGCCAGATCGCCATGCGGGTCAACGCTTCTCGGCGGTAGGTGAAGATCAGGTGGCTCGCGAAGGCGTCGATGTCCTCGACTCGGACGTCGCCCTGATGCGGAACCAGAATGCGCTGATCGAGTGGATCGCTGACCGGGGCCTCGGCGAGCAGGAAGTTCTCGGCCTTCTCCCCCTCGGTGCCCCAGCCGTTGACCGAGCCGTTGTGGGTGATCAGGAAGCGATCCTCACCGGCCACGACGGCGTGCTCGATGCTGTACTCGATGCCGTCCGTGCGCGGCAGCACGACGCGGAATTCGCCCTCGGGATCGGTGGATTCGAGGACGAGGCACTCGGAGGTGATCTTGGAGCCGACCCAGATCATCAGGTACTTCTCGCTACGGGTGGAACCGAATCCGACCCAGTAGCTCTCGTCGGGCTCGTGGAAGACCTTGACGTCCTCGGCCTTACCGAGCGTGTGCCGCCAGACGGTGTCGGGACGCCAGGACTCGTCGACCGTCAGGTAGAAGACATGCGTGGCGTCCGCGGTCCAGGTGGCCCCCGGCGCGACGTTCTCGATGGTGTCGGCGAGCAGTTCACCGGTCTCGAGGTTCTTGAAACGCAGCGTGTACCGCTCGTCGCCCTCGGTGTCGGTGGAATACGCCAGCAACGTGCCGTCGAGGCTGATCGAGAATGCACCGAGCGAGAAGAAGTCGTGACCCTCGGCTTCGACGTTCGCGTCGAGCAGGATCTGCTCACCGGGCACGTCCACGTCGGACGACAGCGTCGGCGGTGTCCAGTCGTCGGGAGAGTCGACGGGGCAACGGCATTGGAGGCCGTACGACTTACCCTCGACGGTGCGCGAGTAATACCACCACTGGCCCATGCGCGTCGGCACGGACAGGTCGGTCTCCTGGGTGCGCGATTTGATCTCGTCGAAGATCTTGCCGCGGAGTGCTTCCAGTCCGGCCGTCTGCTGCTCGGTGTACGCGTTCTCGGCTTCGAGGTAGGCGATCACCTCGGGGTCTTCCTTGGCGCGCAACCACTCGTAGTTGTCGATGAACGTGTCGCCGTGATGGGTGCGCCCCTGCGGCACCTTCTTGGCAATGGGAGGGGTGATCGTCATGGCGTGACCCAATCGTCGAAGTTCAGGCCCGAGATGCGCTCGTAGGCCTCGATGTAGCGGCTGCGCGTTGCGGCGACGACGTCGTCGGGCAACGGTGGCGGTGGGGTGTCGGACGCTCGGTCCCAGCCGGATTCGCCGGTCAGCCAGTCGCGAACGAACTGCTTGTCGAAACTGGGCTGAACGCGACCTTCTTCGTACGAGTCAGCAGGCCAGTAGCGTGAGGAATCGGGGGTGAGCACCTCGTCGGCGAGAACGAGGTTGCCGTCGGCATCGGTCCCGAACTCGAACTTGGTGTCCGCGAGAATGATTCCGCGTTCCAGAGCGAAGTTGGCTGCACGCGAATAGATCTCGATTGTGTCTTCGCGGAGCTTGAAGGCCAGCTCGGCACCGACCAGTTCGACGGCCTGGTCGAAGGTGATGTTCTCGTCGTGCTCACCCAGTTCGGCCTTGGCGGCAGGAGTGAAGATGACCTCGTCGAGTTTGCTCGATTCGATCAGGCCGGGCGGCAGTTCGACGCCGCACACGGCACCGGTCGCGTTGTAGTCCGCCAACCCGGATCCGGTGAGATAGCCGCGAGCAACGCACTCGATCGGCACCATGTTCAGCTTCTTCACCACCAGGGCGCGGCCGAGCAGTTCGGCGGGGATGCGTTCGTCGAGCGGATCACCGGCCAGGTGGTTGACGCCGCCGAGCTCCTCGAAGAAGAACACGCTCATCGCCGTCAACACCCGTCCCTTGTCCGGGATCGGGGTGTCGAGGATATGGTCGTACGCCGAGATGCGGTCGCTCGCGACGAGCAGCAGATGCGCGTCGTCGATGGTGTACAGATCGCGGACCTTGCCGCCGGCCAGATGCTCGTAGCTACTCAGTGATGGTCGCACGAGGCTCAACACTATCTGGGCCGGTGCCGCCACGTCGGCGGGCAGGGATCACAATGAGTAGCAATGGCAACGACCGAATCGACCCCGGACATCGGATTCCGCTCCGAACGCGGTCCCATCCTGATCGCGCTGATGCTCAGCTCGTCGCTGGTTGCGCTGGACGCGACGATCATCGCCACTGCGGTGCTCACCATCGTCGGCGACCTCGGCGGGTTTGCGCAGTTCCCGTGGTTGTTCTCGATCTACCTGCTGGCACAGGCTGTCTCGGTGCCGCTCTACGGCAAATTGTCCGATCTGTTCGGGCGCAAGAAGATCATGGTGTTCGGCATCGCGGTGTTCTGCCTGGGCTCGATTCTGTGCGGCCTGGCGTGGAGCATGCCTGCTCTGATTGCTTTCCGCGCGATTCAGGGACTCGGCGCGGGTGCCGTCCAGCCGATGTCCATCACCATCGCAGGCGACATCTACACGCTGCCCGAGCGCGCCAAGGTGCAGGGCTACCTGGCCAGCGTGTGGGCGATCTCCTCGGTGCTCGGCCCCGCCCTCGGTGGCGTCTTCTCCGAGTACCTGTCGTGGCGGTGGATCTTTTTCATCAACATTCCGCTGTGCGCGGTGGCGGCGTTCATGTTGCTGCGCAAGTTCGAGGAAGGCGCAGTCGAACGCACCAAGCCGAAGATCGATTACCTCGGTGCCGCTCTGCTCACGGTCGGCGCGACGATGGTGCTCCTCGGCCTGCTCGAAGGCGGCCAGTCCTGGGCCTGGGGTTCGCCGATCAGCATCGCGATCTTCGTCGTGGGCTTCCTACTGCTGGCGGTGTTCGCGTGGGTCGAGTCCCGCGCCGAGGAGCCGATCCTGCCGCTGTGGGTGTTCACCCGGCGGGTGCTGGTGGTCAGCAGCGTCATCTCGTTGCTCGTCGGCGCATTGATCCTGGGACTGACGTCCTACGTCCCGACCTTCGTACAGGGCGTGTTCGGCACCGGAGCCATCATCGCCGGCTTCTCGCTGTCCACGCTGACCCTCGGCTGGCCGATCGCGGCATCCCAGTCCGGACGGGTGTACCTGCGCTTCGGCTTCCGCACGACGGCAGTGGTCGGCGGTTCGATCGGGATCGTGGGTACGGCACTGACGACTCTGCTCGACGCCGATTCGCAGATCTGGCACGTCGCGGCGATGTGCTTAGTCATCGGCCTCGGCATGGGGTTGATCGCGAGCCCCACATTGATCGCCGCACAGTCGAGCGTCGAGTGGGCCGAACGCGGCGTCGTCACCTCCACCAACATGTTCGCCCGTTCACTCGGTAGCGCCGTCGGCGTCGCGGTGTTCGGTGCCATCGTCAACGCCCGTGTGTCCGGAGATCCAGAACCCGAACAACTGTCCGACGCCATCCATCTGGTCTTCATCGGAGTGCTGGTCGCCGCCGTCCTGATGACTGTCGCTGCGGTGTTCATGCCCAAGCGCACGGCCCGATAACTCGCCCACTGCGCAGGGTTCCGCCGCGTACCGCGACCGGAACCCTGCGTCACGGCATCAACGCACCGAACGCGGAAACCAGTGCACCGGTGAGGTCACCGAGACGTTCACGGCTGTACCGGGAGCGAATCGGTCGCAGGCCCGAGCGACGACACGCAGCCGGAGCCCGGTATCGCGGTGTCGCACAGTGACCGAGCATTCGGGGCCGGTGAAAACCTCGTGTTCGACGAGAAATTCGCCGTCCTCGCGCTCCGAGACCACCAACTGTTCGGGCCGGAGCAAGACCTGCCCCATACCCGTTGCCCTGGTGGTGGATTCGAGACGACCGAGAACGGTGTCGACCCAACCGTCGCGCGCGGCAGCGTCGACGTAATAGGCGTCGCCGACGAAGCTCGCCACAGCCGGCGTGGTGGGCCGCTCGTACAGTGCACGCGGCGTATCGACCTGCGCACAGCGCCCGCCCAGCAGGACCGCAACCCGATCCGCGGTGCCCAGAGCCTCGGCCCGATCGTGGGTGACGAGAATCGACGCGGTCTTGCTGGTGAGCAACAACTCTCGCACGTCCTGCCGAATCGAGGTCCGCAGACCTGCATCGAGAGCAGCGAACGGCTCGTCCATCAACACCACCGACGGAGCCGGGGCCAACGCGCGCGCCAACGCGATTCGCTGCTGCTGCCCGCCCGAGAGTTCGCTGGGTCGAACCGCACCGGCGTCGGGCAGTCCGACGAGCTCGAGCATCTCGTCGACGCGTCGGGCCCGTTCGGCTCGGCCGGACAGGTACGGCCGCACGAACCCTGTGCGCAAACCGAATTCGATGTTTCGGCGCACCGTCAGATGTGGAAACAGTCCACCTTCCTGCGGCATCAGGCCTACTCCCCGCTTCTCCGGTGGCACCTGAACACGCCCGGCGACGGAGAGGTCGCGCCCGTCGGCGGTGATGCGGCCCGCGTCGATACGGTGCAGGCCTGCGATCGATCGCAGCAGAGTCGTCTTGCCGCAGCCTGAGGGTCCGAGAACGGCGAGCATCTCACCGTCGCCGAGGTCGAGATCGATTCCGTGCAGCACCGTCGTACTGCCGTACGAGGCAACGAGATCGGACATCACCATGCTCATGACAGTGTCACTCGCTTTCGCGTCGTACGCCGCAGCGCCCGGGTCAGGACGATCGTCGGGACCACGGAGATCAGGATCAATGCGAGGGCGTAGGGGGCTGCCTCGCCGTAGCGGAATGCCTCGGTGGTGGACCACAGCGTGGTCGCGAGCGTGTCCACACCGCGGGGGCGCAGCATCAACGTCGCCGGTAATTCCTTGGCGACGGTCAGGAACACCAGGGCGGCTCCGGCCGCGATGCCGGGCGCGGCGACAGGAATCGTCACCCGCAGGTCGGTGCGCACTCGCCCGGCACCGAGGGTCCGTGAAACATCCTCGAGCACAACCGGAGTGGCGTCGACGACCGATCGGGTGCTGCCGACGGCCAACGGCAGGAACAGCACCACGTACGCCAGCACCAGCAGCACCGCGGTCTGATAGAACGACGGCAGAAATCTGATTCCGAGAAACACCGTCGCCAGTCCCACGGTGATACCCGGGAGACCGTGCGCAATGTACGTGGACAACTCGGCGGTGCGCGCACTGCGGGACGTGGACCGGGCGGCGAACAACGCCACCGGCAACGCAAGCACGGCTACCACCAGAGCAGCAGTCGCCGAGTACTGAACTGTCTTGGCGCTGACAGCCAGCACGTCCGACCAGTCGACGGTGAAGCGCAGCGATCGAGTGAGCCATCGCGCCAGGGCCAGAATCGGTACCAGCACCGAAACACCGAGGGCTGCAACGATAACGGCCAGAGCAGGCACGCGCCACCGGCCGAGAACCACAGGCTCGGCCATCCGGTCGGTACCCGATCCCACGCGCGCCGTGGCCCCGCGTCGAGCACGCCGTTCGAGGAGGGTCAACACCAACGCGCCCACCACGAGGACCAACCCGAGAACAGCGGCCGCGGTGCGATCGAGCCCGCCGCGGTAGGCGCTGTAGATGCCAAGAGTGAAGGCGTCGTACCGCATCAGTGCCACCGCCCCGAAGTCACTGATGGTGTACAGCGCCACCAACAACGCGCCTGCTGCCGCAGCCGGAACGACGCGACGGCACTCGACGGTCAGTGCGGTGCGTACCGCCCCGCGGCCGAGGGTGCGGGACACTTCGGCCAACGACGGGTCCGCGGTGGCGAACGCCGCGGACACCGGCAACATCACCAGCGGGAAGCACGACAACGTGAGCACCAGCGCAGCACCGGAAAATCCTGCAAGGGAGGGAAATTCAGCGATCCACAGATAACCGGACACGTACGACGGGATGGCCAGCGGTGCCGCGAGGATCATCGAGAAGATGCGTCGACCGGGTAGATCGGTTCGGACGGTCAACCAGGCGAGCAGTGTGCCCACCACGACGGAGGCGACCACGACGGTGAGCGCGAGCGTGGCCGTCCGGACAACGAGGTCGAGGGTGCGTTGCCGCAGGAGCAGCCGCAGTACCTTCTCGGTTCCGCCGTCGAACGCTCGAACGAACAGGTACACCAAGGGTGTCAGCGTCAGCGCTCCCACGCACAACGCGGCCGTCCCGAGAACGGGACGACCGCCGAAGTGGCGCCGCAGAAGCGGCTGGAGTGCGGACAAGAACACCGACTAGATGATTCCGACGTCGGTGAGCAGGGTCTGGGTCTCCTCGAGGGACGAGAGTCGGCCCAGGTCGAGGTCGGTCGAACCCAGGTCCGACAGCGGCGGCAGGTCGTAGTCGGACGTGACGCCGTCGATGACGGGGTATTCGGCGGTCTCGTTGGCGAAGTACGTCTGCGATTCGGTCGAGAGCAGCTCGCGCACGAAATCGAATGCCGCTTCCTGGTTGTCCGACGCCGCCAGCACACCGGCACCGGCGACGTTGATCAATGCGCCGGGGTCGCCGGGCTCGAAGTAGTGCAGCTCGACGGGAGCGTCGGCACCGTTCTCGTCCTTGAACGGGTACCAGTAGTAGTGGTTGAGCAGTCCCGTGGCGACCTGCCCGTCGTTGACGGCGGTCAGCAGCGGACCGTTGCCCTCGAACGCGACCGGCTCGTTGGCGACGAATCTTTCGAGCCAGGTGCGAGCACCCTCCTCGCCGCGCTGCACGCGCAGCGCGGTGACGAACGCCTGGAACGACGCGTTGGTCGGTGCGTAGCCGATCTGTCCGCGCCAGCGTGGGTCGAGCAGTCCGTCGATACCGGTGGGCAGGTCTGCTGCCTGCACCGAATCGGAGTTGTAGGCCAGCACGCGGGCCCGTGCGGACGTGGCGACCCAGGTGCCGTCGGTGCCGCGGTACTGCTCGGGGACGAGCGCGAGGATGTCCTCGGGCAGCGGTGCGAGCGCCCCTGCTTCGTCGAGGGCCCCCAGTGCACCTGCATCCTGGCCGTAGAAGACGTCGGCCGGCGTCGCGTCGCCCTCTTCGAGGATCTTGGCGGCCTGGGCGTTGGTGTTGCCCGAGTAGTCGACCTCGACGCCGCCGCCGATGCGTTCGATCAGGGGGTCGACGAGTTCTTCGCCGCGGCCGGAGTACACCACCAGGGCGGACTCTGCGGTGGCGGACTCGGAGGTGGAGGTGGTGTCACCGGAGTCCGAAGAGCTGCAGGCGACCAAACCGAGGGCAAGGGTTGCACTGCACGAGAGCAGCGCCAGACGGCGAACGGTGAACACGGTTCTCCTGACGAAAACGGGTCAAACGGACAATTCGAGAAAGTACACCACCAAGGTGAGGCTCAGCTACTTTCCCCCCGGATTGAACGACCGGCCGCCCGGGCATTCCCGCCCGATGACCGAACGCGTGCTCGTCACCGGTGCCAGCATCGCCGGCCCCACCGTCGCCTACTGGCTCGACAGAGCGGGATACGACGTCGTCGTCGTCGAGCGCAGTCCGCAGCTGCGTCTGGGCGGCCAGAACATCGACGTCCGCGGTAGTGGACGCGAGGTGCTGCGGCGCATGGGCCTGGAGCAGACCCTGCTGGCCAACGGCACCACCGAGAAGGGCACCAGATTCGTCGACGATTTCGACGCCACCATCGCGGCCTTTCCGGCCGGAGACGGATCACACGACGGACCGACGGCGGAGATGGAGATTCTGCGCGGCGAGTTCGCGCGGATTCTCGTCGAATCAGCCGGTCCGCGAACCGAGTACCGGTACGGCGATCGCGTCGTCGGCGTGGCTCAGGATTCCGACGGAGTGGATGTCATGTTCGCGTCGAACGCATCGGAGAGGTTCGATCTCGTCCTGTTCGCCGACGGAGTCCGTTCCAGCAGTAGGGAACTGGTTTTTCCTGCCGAGGCGGAGACCACGCCGGTCGGCCTGTACACCGCCTACGGGGTGTTGCCGAAGGGACCGAGCGACGACGGCTGGTGGCGTTGGTGCAACGCCACCGGATCCAGAGTCGCCAATCTGCGCCCGGACAACCTCGGCACGACGCGTTTCAGCCTGTCCTGGGTGTCCGACGACGGCGGGTACGAAACCGCGTCCACCGAAGAAGTCGTGGCCGCCTTGCGAGCGACGTTCGCCGACGTCGGCTGGGAAGTGCCCAGAATCCTGAATTCGCTCGGACCTGATTCGGAGCTCTACGTCGACTATCTGGCCCAGGTGCAGGCTCCGCGATGGTCGAACGGCAGAATCGGCATGCTGGGCGACGCTGCTTGGTGCGCAACACTATTGAGCGGGATGGGCACCACGTTGTCGGTCACCGGGGCCTACGTGCTCGCCGGGGAACTCGCCCGAGCGCGCGATCATCGCGCCGGGTTCGAGGCCTTCGAGGCGCGCATGCGGCCGTTCGTGAATCAGGCTCAGAAGCTGCCGCCCGGCGTGCCTCGCGTCGCGCATCCGAAAACGACTGTGGGAGTAGCTGCTTTTCGCACCGTGCTGCGCCTGGCCGGATCGAAGCCGGTCCAGGCGGTCACGAGCAGATTCCTCGGGCCCGACGCGGCGACGCTGGACGTGCCCGACTACGAATTTCGGCGTTAGAGCCCGACCCGCTCGAGCAGCGCGTCGAACGCCTCGCTGGCTTCCTGCTCGGTGCGGCCGGATTCGATGACGCCGTTGTACACCGCGAGCGCCTCCTCCTGGTACTGCTTGTACTTTTCGAGCCACTTCTCCGAGTCAGCGCGCCAGTAGCCGATGATGTCGAAATACTTGTTGTCGTAACCCAAGTCCTTGCGGAAGTACTTGCGTACCCGACGCGAGGACGACGCCTCTGCGGCGAACCACACGTAGCCGCGCCCCTCGGGTAGCGGGTAGGCGAGCACCGCGTCGTCGAGCACGCTGGCACTGTCTCCGTTTCCGGATCCGATACGCCAATCGAACGTCACGTCGGCGGCTGTCTCGAACGTCTGGATGTCACCGCGCTCGAGTACCTCGACGATCGCGTGTGCGCGGGTGCCTGCGGGCAACTGTTCGACCAGTCGACCCAGTGCTGGAACTCCGGTCATATCGGCCACCAGCAGCAGCCAATCGACGTCGGCGGGCGGTGAGTACCACGACCGCGGACGGGTGAAGAGCACCGTCTGACCGGGGGCGGCCTGCTGGGCCCAGGTGGCCGCGACGCCACCCTCGTGTGCGAAGAAGTCGATGGTCAACTGGCCGCGGTCGGGATCGACGCGTCGGATCGTGTAGTTCCGGCCCTCCGGCGCGTTCTCGAGGCCGTGGAACCACCACAGGCCGTCGACCTCGGTCATCGGCGGCGGTGCCGACTCGCCTTCGCGCGGAAAGTAGACCCCGACGCACTCGTCGGGTGCTCCGAGCGTGCGATAACCGGCGACGTGCTCGCCGCCGAAGGTGACGCGCACCATGTGCACGGTGAGCTGCTCCACCGCAACGACGTCGGCGTAGTGGAAACCACGCTGCTGATCGGTCATCTTCGTCCTCGATACATCTCTCGTCCGACTGTGCGAGAACCCTCAGGCTAACTCGGCGGCAATTCTGTTCGATTCTAAACTAAGCCTTGCCTAGCCTGCCAGCGGCCACCTTGGGTATCACCAACGGAGTGTGCGATTCGGGATCGTCGATGATGCGGCACGGCAGTCCGAACACCGCCTCGACCAAGTCGGCCGTGACGATCTCCGCCGGTGGGCCCTCGGTGACCACCGCGCCGTCCTTCATCGCGATGATGTGGTCGGCGTATCGACATGCGTGGTTGAGATCGTGCAACACCGCGACGAGAGTGTTGCCGTTGTCCCGATTCAACGTGGCCAGCAGGTCGAGAAGTTCGATCTGGTGCGCGATGTCGAGAAACGTCGTCGGCTCGTCCAAGAGCAACAGCGGTGTCTGTTGCGCGAGAACCATTGCCACCCACACTCTTTGCCGCTGTCCACCGGACAGCTCGTCGACCGGACGGGCCGACAGCGACGTCACTCCGGTCGCAGTCATGGCCTCCACCACCGCGGCCTCGTCCGCGACGGACCATTGCCGAATCAACTTCTGATGCGGATAGCGGCCTCGCGCAACCAGATCGGCCACCGAGATGCCGTCCGGCGCGATGGAGGTTTGCGGCAGGAGCCCGAGTCGGCGGGCGACCTCCTTCGCCGGGTACGACGAGATGGACTTGCCGTCGAGCAATACCGTGCCGCCGGTCGGCTTCAGCAGCCGCGACAACGCGCGCAACAGTGTCGATTTACCGCAGGCGTTCGGCCCGACGATCACGGTGAACTTGCCGTCGGGAATGTCGACGGTCAACTTCTCGCTGATGATTCGTTTGTCGTATCCGACGGTGATGCCGTCCGCGTACAGGCGTGGCCTCGTCGTCATTGCTTCCGCCCTTCTCGTGCCAACAACCAGACGAAGTACGCGCCGCCCACACAGACC
>CAFBLX010000094.1_pt1 | contig 11759 bp, 8 predicted proteins | sample 7268311 | NCBI WGS metagenome assembly CAFBLX01 (sample SAMEA6814046, study PRJEB35770) | freshwater metagenome | biome: Freshwater; feature: Freshwater reservoir; material: water | place: Czech Republic | collected 2017-05-23 | depth 30m m | reverse complement strand
TGCCCTTTGCCCATATCGTCGAGGAGCAAGGACACGCCCATTGCGTGCAGCGCCGCAACGGTATTCGCCACTCGTTCGGTGTCTGCGACCCACACTGTTTCGGTCACTTCCAGACCCAATGCGTTCGGTGGTAGGCCGGTGTCAGCCAGAACAGTGGCGACCTGCGTCGGAAACTCGTGGTCGCGCAGTTGAAGCGCACTGACGTTGACGCGCACCACGACGTCGGAGAATGCGCGCCACCGCACTGCGTCGCTGCACGCGACGCGGAGCGCCCACGCGCCCAATGGTGTTGCGAGACCTGCTCTCTCGGCGACTGCGACGAATTCGGTCGGCTCGACAGGCCCTAGATCGTGATGATTCCAGCGGGCGAGCGCCTCGACTGCAACGACCTCACGCGTCGAGATGTCCACCAGAGGTTGGTATGCCATGGTGAGTTCGTTCGAGCTCAATGCCGCGCGCAGGTCGACCGACAGCGATCTGATCCGGTCGGCGTCGTACAGGTCTCCCGGGTCGAAAACTGCATGGCCACCGGTTCCGCTGTCCTTGGCGCGGTACATTGCCAGATCTGCCCGGTGAATCAGCTCATGCCTTGTCGAATTCGAGTCGGAGACAGCGACACCGATGCTGGCACTGAGGGGGATGGGGACGTCCTCGGCAGCGAATGGTTTCGCGATGGTGCGGGCGATGTGTCGCGCGATCTCCTCCGCTCGTTCCACAGTGCGCACCCCTTCGCAGATGATCAGGAATTCGTCCCCGCCGAGACGAGCAATGGTGTCGGTCGCGCTCGTTGCGGACACCAGTCGCTCCACGAATTTCACCAGCGCCCTGTCTCCGGCGTCGTGGCCCAGGCTGTCGTTGATGATTTTGAAGTCGTCGATATCCAGCAGAAGGAGGGCCAAAGTATCGGACTGAAAGCGTGCCCGAGCCAGAGCGGTGTCGAGGACGTCGTAGGCGAAAGTGCGATTGGGCAACCCGGTGAGTGCGTCGTGGGTGCTGCGCCGTCGGAGTTGGCTTTCCAGTTCCATTCGTCGAAGTGCCGCGGAGACGATACCCGCGACGGAGCTGAGGAACGAGACTTCCTGTTCGCGATACAGCCGTGCTTCCACACTGTGGATCGAGAGGACTCCCCAGGCGTCTCCAACCGCAGTCATGATCGGTACTGCCACACCGCTGCGCAGTCCGAGCTCCGCCATCGTGTCTGTACGAAACCGGCTTTCGTCGCCGCGGTTGCTGCAAATCACTGGCTGTTCGTGAGCGAGTGCGTACCCGGTCATGGAGCCGTCGCCGGAAGGAACGTCCCGACGAATACCGAGCGAACCGCTCGCGGCATCCATGGTCAAGTAAGGATCGGTGGAATTCTCGAGGTGCGCGATGGCGGAGTTTCCCACACCCATCAACGTGGCGGCAGTGTCGGTGGCTGCAGTCAACAGCTCCGACAGCTCGGCGACGACTGCGAACCGACTGAGGTCGGCCAGGGCTTTTTGCTCCTGTGCGTGTCGGCTGGCGGTTACGGCATCGGCCGCCATCCGGGCACTACGTTGTTCGACGGTGTGCCGATGCCGGATGATCGAGGCGACGACGTCAGGTCGGCCGTCCGGGGTGTGAACGACGTATGCCGAGACCACGACCGGAATACCTGCACCGGTCCCGTGATGGCGTAGTTCGCAGTAGCCGTCCCACCTCCCGTCGGAACGCAGCGCCGTACCGATCTCCTCGGCGCGCTCACGGCCGTCCGCAGTGAGGAAATCCAAAGCTGGCAGTGTCGATGCCTCGGCCCAGTCGGACACGCCGATGAGTTCCAAGCCTGCTGGGTTGATGTGGAGAACTGTGCCCGTCAGGTCGGCGAGTGCGACGAAGTCCGGCGATCGCTCCAGAAATTGCCGAAGCGACATCACATCGTCGGCAGCATCGAACATCGGCCCTCCGATCTGCGTCGCTCGGTGTTCGAGCGGCTCGGGCCAATGTTATTCGGCCACCGAGTTCGATGGGTTCGAACACGAGCGGGCAGTAACCCAATTGTCAGAAGCACGCCGCCTTCGGACAGTCGACAACGGTTGCGGTCAGAGACTTCTCCGCCACGGAGAACGCGAGCTTCGATGGGGCCGAAAAACAACTGGGCCAGCAATACATTTTCCGACTCGGACCCTCCCCGAGAATCACGTGCAGGCGAGTCGGATGTCTTCACCAATTGTCTCGGCAATTTTGCAGAAATTCGGAACGTAGAGAATGCCCGATGACCCGTCCGCGCACAGCGCCGAAAAGATCGATTTCATTGCTAGCCTCGCCTTCATGGTCATCGACGAGTGGCTGCTCGATTCCGATCCAGCGATTCGATGGCAGGTCCTGCGCGATCTGCACGACGCGCCGCCTGCTGATGTGGCGAGTGAGCGCAACCGAATTGTGTACGAAGGCTGGGGCGCTCGTTTGCTTGCTGCACGCGACCCGAACGGCCTGTGGGCCGGAGGTGCTTGCTTCCCATCGGGTTTCGACGGCGATTTCTCAGGAGGGCAGCCGTGGACTTCGACGCTTCATTCGTTGACGTTGCTGCGCGAGATGGGTGTCGACCCGTACGCCGGTGAAGTACGGACCGCCATCGAGGCGGTGCGCCGGAATTGCCGGTGGGAACACGCAGGCCAACGGTTCTTCGACGGTGAAGTCGAGCCCTGCATCAACGGGAGGACCGTCGCCGTGGGTGCATATTTCGGAGTCGACGTCGACGCGATCGTCACCGGACTGGTGAAAGATCAGCTCGCCGACGGCGGCTGGAACTGCGAGGCGGAGTACGGATCGACTCGCGGGTCTTTTCACTCGACGATCTGTGTGCTCGAAGGGTTGCTCGAGCACGAACGAGCCACGGGCGGCACTCCCGCGTCGATTGCCGCACGCCACCGAGGCGAGGAGTACCTTCTGGAACGCCGGCTGGCCAGGAGGGTGAGCACGGGGGAGCTCGTCGAACCGAACTGGTTGCTTTTCTCCTTTCCGACCTGGTGGCATCATGACCTGCTTCGTGGAGTCGACTACTTCCGAACCGCTGGATCTTTCGTCGACCCGAGGTTGACGGAGGCAATCGAACACATCCGGTCGAGACAGTGCGACGACGGCACTTGGCTGCTGGACAGAACTCACGCCGGTGCGGTCCACTTTCCGATGGAGAATGGCGATGGGCGTCCGAGCAGGTGGAATACCCTGCGCGCCCTGCGAATCATGAGATGGTCCGGAGTGGAGACATCGTGACAATCCGCGCGTGAGCCGGCGACCGAGTGAGCAGCGAAAACCTCTGTGCGGACATCGGTTTGGTGAACCGATGCCGAATTCGCCGAGCCTCAGGAATTCTCGAGCCAGAGGGTTCCCGGATCGGACCTGACTGGTTAATAGAGCGGTGTCGGGGATCGACCACAACCAGGTGGATCGAGCGGGTTCCGCAGGCGAACCGGCTTCGGTGTTATTGATCGCTGATCCCGGCAAACCCACTGCGCTCGCACACCGGGTGGCTGCGCACCTACCGCAACACTTACGAAGCAGAGACCACCGCGAACGCAGATGGACGTCGCGAGTACGCAGTAAGCCGTACCTCTCTGGAGAGCAAGCGGACTTGGCGGACGTTATCGACGCTGTCGATCCGTCTTTGGAAGACGCAGAAATCGTCGTGTACCTCACCGATCTGCCACGGCGAGAAGACACCATGCCGGTGGTGGCCGACGTCAGCGCCGAACGATTATTCGCACTCATCTCCGTTGCAGCGGTGGGTGGTGTGCGTATCGAGGACCGCGTCCGCACGGTGACCGAACTGGCAATCGCCTGTGCCGTGGGTGAACCGGAACTAGCCCCACCCGGCGCACAATCGCGGTTTCCCAGCGAGAACATCGAGGGCGGAACACGCTTCTTCGCACCGTCGGGACTTCGACGGTTGCGGCTGTTGTCGGGGATGGTGCGGGCGAACCGGCCGTGGCGGCTCGTGACAGGGCTGTCGAAAGTGCTGGTCGGAGGGTTTGCCACCGGAGCGTTCGCGCTGGCTACCAGCACGATTTGGTTGTTCGCCGACACAATGGGCCCATGGCGAATGTGCGCGGCGACGATTCTCTCCATTGCGGCGATGGTTCTGTGGCTGATTCTCGATCACGAATTGTGGGAGCGGCCGAAATCAGCCGAAGAGCGAGACAGATCTGTGCTGTACAACGCAGCGACAGCCGTGACGTTGGTGATCGGCGTTGTCGTCCTCCACATAGCCCTGTTCTGCATGCTGCTGGGGACCGCGTGTCTCACACTTCCTCCGGGACTGCTGTCCAGCACCCTCGGACACGCGGTCGGCTTTTCCGATTACCTCAGTCTCGCTTGGCTACTCGCGTCCATTGCGACCATCGGTGGGGCGCTCGGTTCGGGCCTCGAAGACGATCGCGCAGTCACCGAAGCCGCATACGGTGTGCGGCAGAGGCAACGGATCGAAGAGACGCAGGCACGCTCGAACGACCCGGAATGACACTGCGACCGATAGAACCGTGGCCCTCTTCGGCGGCGGCACGGATTTCGTCGGCCGACCATCGAGGACTGCCCGGGTTCGCAACGCGCACAGTCTTTTCGATACCGGGTGAAAGCATCAATGGCACCCAAGATGGTTCGGGTGGTGCGCGTCGGGTTGCTCCATGGGATGAAGCGGTCACGGTTGTTCCGGTACCGATGGTCCGTAGTTTCGGTCTACCCTGTGGTCGGGCCGTGACTGGCGCTGTGGATGGATCACCATCGGGAAGCGGCCTCGTCTGTTGACGTCTGCCGCGCGCCTGGGCTCCCACCGAGCCGAGGAGAACCATGAGCCACACCCCACCGCGTGATACCGCCGATTCTGATGCACGTAAGACGGGTGGACTGGCGCCACCGATCACGGCAGGCGTGGTCTCGGCCTTGGTCGGGTTCACCAGTTCGTTCGTGATAGTCCTGAGCGGCCTGACAGCGGTAGGAGCGAACCACGAGCAGGCCGCCAGCGGCCTGCTCGCTGTCAGCGTCGTCATGGGTCTGGCCTGCATCGTCCTTTCCTGGCAGACTCGGCTGCCGATCACCGCCGCCTGGTCCACCCCCGGCGCGGCCCTGCTCGCGACCACCGGCACCGTCGATGGCGGTTGGCCCGCCGCGGTGGGGGCGTTCCTTGTCACGGGGGTGCTGATCGTCCTCACCGGTTTGGTACCCCAGCTCGCGGCGCTGGTCACCCGCATCCCCACCTCGCTTGCCCAAGCCATGCTCGCCGGGGTCCTCCTGCAGCTCTGTCTCGGCCCGGTCACCGGGTTGGCTGTGAACCCGATCGCTGTCGCCCCGGTTGTCCTGACTTGGCTTGTTGCACTTCGGTTCTCGCCCCGTTGGGCCGCGCCCCTCGCCTTGCTTGCCGCCGCAGTCGTCATCGGGATCACGGTGGCGGCCGGCGAAACCACGGTGGGCCCGGCGGACCTCGTACCTCGGGTCCATTTGACTTCGCCGACGTTCACTGTCGCGGGTGTCGTCGGGATCGCACTTCCGCTGTACCTCGTGACCATGGCTTCACAGAACGTCCCGGGTGTAGCGGTCATGGCCGGTCTCGGCTACCAGGTTCCGTGGCGGCGATCGATGCTCGTGACCGGCGCAGGCACCCTGCTCGGCGCGACCGCCGGCGGGCATGCGATCAACCTGGCTGCAATCAGCGCCGCCCTGGCTGCCGGGCCGGACGCGGGTGTGGACCGCACTCGCCGATGGATTGCAAGTCTGACTGCGGGAATCGTCCTGATGTTGCTCGGCGTGGCGTCGGCGTCGTTCGGCACACTCGTTGCACTTGCCCCCGTCGGTGTCATTGCCGCGGTCGCCGGACTAGCCCTACTCGGGACACTCGCCGCGTCGTTGACCGCCGCGTTCGCTGATCCGGTAGAGCGAATCCCCGTCGTCATCACTTTTGTGACCGCCGCGTCCGGCACAGTCATCGTCGGTGTCAGCGCTGCCTTCTGGGCGCTCCTGGCCGGGCTGGCTGCACGCTTGCTGCTGGGCAAGCCACGGTCCGCCGCTTGACGTCCTCGGTAACAGCGTGAGTCGACGGGGAGCCGGGGCGAGTGCCGGGCACAGATACCGGTGTGCCGATTCGGTATTGACCTTCCCCCTAGGGGAGGCATCACCGTGGTGTCATGATCACAGAATGGGATGGACTCCCGGACAACGTGAAGAAGTTCATGACCGCACTCGATGTCCGACAGGGCGCTCGCGCGATCACCGTGTTCACCGCAGATGCCGTCGTGACCGACGAGGGCCACGACCACTCGGGCCGAGACGAGATCGAGGCCTGGCTGACCGCCTCGGTCAATGAGAGTGAGTACACCTACACATCGGAGTTCACGGGAGCGACCGCGACCGGCACGACCGTCGACGTCACGCAGCACCTGGAAGGCAATTTTCCCGGGGGAGTCGCCGACCTGCACTACCGTTTCACTCTGGACGGCGCGCTGATCAACCGGTTGGTGATCGAGCCATGAGCAAGCGATGGTTCATCACCGGTGGCACCCCAGGCGGCTTCGGCATGGCGTACGCCGAGGTGGCGCTGGAGGCGGGGGAGCGCGTGGTACTCACGGCGCGGCGTCCAGGGAAACTGGCGTCGTGGGCCGATCAGTACGGTGACCGCGTTCTCGTCGTGCCTGTGGATGTCACGGACGCGGCACAGGTACTGCAGGCGGTACGAACGGCCGAAGAGCATTTCGGCGGTATCGACGTGCTGGTCAACAACGCCGGTCGCGGCTGGTACGGATCGATCGAGGGAATGGACGAAGCCTCGATCCGGGCAATGTTCGAGCTGAATTTCTTTGCAGTACTGTCCGTTACGCGAGCCGTGCTACCAGGAATGCGCACCCGCAGAAGTGGGTGGATCGTCAACGTATCCTCAGTGGCCGGACTTCTGGCGGCGGTCGGATTCGGCTACTACAGCGCTACGAAATACGCGATCGAAGCCGTCACAGACGCTCTGCGCCAGGAGGTTGCCGAGCACGGCATCTCCGTGTTGGCGGTCGAACCAGGGGCTTTCCGCACCAACGCCTACGCTGGATTCGCCGACGAGCCTGTCGCGGAAGCGATTCCGGATTACCACGACATGCTGGAACAGGTTCGTGCCGATTTCGTCGACATGAACGGGGTGCAGCCGGGCGATCCGTATCGTGGTGCCCGTGCGGTGATCCAAGCGATGGCTCAGGACCCGCCGCCACGCCGACTGATCCTCGGCAACAGCGGGTACGACGCCGTGATCGGTGCGCTGGAACAAAACTTGGGCGACATCCGGTCGAACGAAAGGCTGTCTCGGAGCGCGGATTTTCCGGAGTAACCGAGTTGGTGGAGCTCGCTGATTCTGCCGCGGCTGCACGAGGGGACCGGTGAGATCCAGCGGTTGATCGTCGGAGGCGGACTGATGAGAGCCGAACAGAAGCGCAATTCGTGAAACATGCCAGGCGTAGGCTCCTGGCATGTCGTTCAGAATCCTTCGCTCCGACCACGTCGGCTTCGCCGTCGGTTCCCTCGATGACGCCCTTCGGTTCTGGATCGATGGTCTCGGCGCGGTCCTCGAACGTACCGGTGAGATGGGTGGAGAGTTTCTGGGAGAGGTCACCGGAGCGCACGGGGCTACAGTCCGGATGGCGGTGGTATCCGTTGCGGGTCAGACGATCGAACTGCTGGAATATCGCAACGTCCAGGGAGAGCAGGGATCCTCTCGACCACACGATCCTGGTTTCGCGCATCTTGCCTTCGAGGTCGACAACATCGACGCGGTCCTGACGCGAATCGCGAACTTCGGGTGGACGGCGCAGGGAACTCCTCAACCTATTGCCGGCGGGGCAAAGGTGGGCACCCGCGTGATGTACGCGGTGGGTCCACACGGAGAGACGATCGAATTCATGGAGCCGCCGCAGTGACAACCGATTACCCAGGTCGATCGAACGTTCAGGACAGTACCTGACATAATGTTGATTATCGGCAAACTGTCGACCTGCAGTTCGCTGGGATGGACTCGTGGTTCGCTGCATCCCAACCAGTTTCATCGACGCAGTCGATTCGGCTGAAGCTCTTCGTTGTCCGAAGTCTGCGTCGACGCGACGCGTCCCGGTGGTATCGAAATGCCTGCGGGGAAATGTGGCGGGTTTTCCGGTCAACAGCTGTCGCAGCCGGCCCGCTGACTGCCCGCTGTCATGGGATCGGCGCACTGCGGACCGGACGGCACCCTCTCCCTCTCTGCTCCTTCCTCCCCGTTGTTTCGTCACTGTGACGAAACAACGGGGAGGAAACCCGTTCTGGATATCCACTGCCGCGTCGGCCGATTGTGCTGGCTACCGTAGACGAACTCTGGTTAGAGTTCGTTCGATGGACGCCTTTCTCGAGACATCCCGTCGCCGGAACTTCCACCGCCGAGTTGCTGCAGCCGTACTGATGGCCCTCATTGCATCGTTCGGCCTCGTCGGCTGCTCCGACGATTCGTCCGGCGGAGACGCCGGCTTCGAGGGTTTGACCTCGGGTCAGCGTGTCTACGACCGAACGGGTTTTTCCCTGAATCCGGCGCAGACCGCGGACATCCAACGTCAGTTGGAGAACTTGAAGTCCGACACCGGTGCGGACGTGATCGCGTACGTGCGTGAGCTCGATGCGGACCCCGACGACACGTTGGATCAAGTAGAAGACCTGCAGCAGAGATGGGTGTCCCTGACGGGCGTCGACCAGGACACTGCAGGCGCAATACTGATCAACCGGGAGCCTGGAAAGATCGACGAGGCTCGCGCGGGCATCTTCGTCGGCTCCACGTACGACGACGGTAACGTTCCGCGGGACGAACAAGAGGCAATCATCGAGGACACACTGATTCCGCCGCTGCGAGATGGAGATGTCGCAGGAAGCCTGACCGCGGGCATAGATCGCCTGGCGTCCGACATTCGCACCGGTCCGCCGGTGACTGCCTTGGACAGATTCGCCGACGGTCCAGGCTCGACCTGGCTGCCGTGGGCCGGTTCGGTGATCGCGCTTCTCGGGCTGCTTCTGGTGGGAACGGTGTTCCGGGGCCGAGCGAAACCGACTGTCTCCCAAGAATATCCGACGACCGTTCGACCGGACCAGGCCACCGATGCAGCGTACGCGACCGCCCTGGTGCACCGCAGCGCGCAGCCCAGCGGCGTACCGGGGACCGTACTGGCGCTTGCCACCGCCGATGCGCTCACCTTCGAGCAGGACAAGAAGCCGGGAAAGGTCGGCAAGGGAACAGTCAAGATCAGGTTTGTCGACCGAACCCGTGCCCGCGGCGAGGTTCAACAGGCGGTCTGGTCGATGCTCGCCGAACGAGCCGAGGACGATGTCGTACCCGGCGACGAGTTGAAGAAGATCGCTCGAGGCCCCGGTGCAACCAAAGAACTCTTGGAGAAAACACTGCGGGACAGCGGATTCGTTGCCGACGGCTCAGGTCGACGCCGGACAGCGTTGGCCGGTCTGGGCGTACTCGGCGGCGCTCTCGCGATCGGAGGAATTGCCGTGGCGACGTCGGGTGCACCGACGATGTGGCTCGCGGTGGTGTTGTCGGGCCTTCTCTTCGTTGCAGGACTGTGGACGGCGATCGCCTACTCACGCTTCTCGGTCGCGGGCCTGGACGCCTCTCGCCCCTGGGAGGCGTACCGCGACGGACTGAAGCAGGCCGCCAAGGACAACGACGAGTCGGTCGATCTGAACGTAGCTCTGCCGGACATCGTTGCGTTCGGCTTGGCCCCGTTCTTTCGGAAACGACTAGAGGCCGCAACCGACCCAGGGAGTGACACGCCGCTACGAGCCTTCACATCACCCGCGGATGCCGACTATGCGGCGGGTGTCCCGGTGGTCCTCCCCTGGTCTGCGTTCTCCGGTGTGTTCGTCTCCAGCAGTAGCGGATCCGTTGCGTCCGGTGGAGGTGCAGGTGGAGGAGGCGGAGCGGCAGGCAGTACCTGACGACTCCCCCATTCGTTTCCGGCGAGCGCCTCCATCACTCGCACCGCTGGCCTATCCGGTGTTGTCCGGTGTACGCGGCTCGTCGGTCTCGGAGTCGGTGCGATCGTCGATGTATTCCGGGGTCGAATGCCCCACTTGGTCGGCCAGTTCCAATCCCGCGCCGGCGTAGACGTTGAAGGCGATATCGACGCCCTGGTCTTTTGCCCACTGCACCTCGTCGTCGTACCGTGCGACCGCCGCCACTGTTCCACCGAAGCCGGACTCTCGCAGACACGCCAGTGCAGTGACGTTCGCACCGTGCCGCGGCATGGCGAGCACCGCGATCCGGACGGAATCCGATCTGCGTAGTCGGTGCCAGAAGTCGAGGTCGGTGGCATCGCCCTCGATGACACGCAGTCCCTGCTCGGCCAGTCGACGGATGCGCGGGCCGTCGTAGTCGACTCCGACCACGTCCAATCGGTAGTGCTCGTTCAGTCGCTGGTAGGCCGCGAACCCCACACGCCCCATGCCGATGACGACGACTTCGGCGTCGCCGGCATCACCGGGGCGTTCCTCGGGGTGGAGGCTCTGCTCGTCCTGGACGGGCAGCCGGCTCGCCATCTTCTCGACCATCAGGTGGCCGCGGCCATTGACCAGCGCGGACACGACGAAACTCAGAGCCACCGCGATCGACATCTCGACCAGCCACGTGGGTTCCAGCAGCCCGGTCGTCACTCCGACGGAGACGACGATCAGACCGAACTCCGAGTAGTTCATCAGACTCAGTCCTGCGAGCAGGGCCGTTCGATACCGAAGTTTCATCGCGGCGAACAGCGCTACGTAGAGCACGGATTTGAGCGGCAGAACGAGCATCATCAGCAGAGCGACAACGAGACTGGGCACATCGGGTAATCCGGACAGACCTATCGAGACGAAGAAGCCCACCAACAGAAGTTCCTTGAGGTGGAACAGAGACCGTGCGAGTTCGGACGACGCGGAATGCGAAGCCAACAGGACACCGATGATCAAGGCACCGAGGTCACCTTTGAGGCCGAGCGTGGAGAACAGTGCGTACCCCGGAACCAGCGCCATCACGATGCCGAACAACGACTGCATCTCGCCGTGCCCCAGCCCGCTCCAGATTCTCCGAAGAATTCGCGTGAGCGGCCACAGCAGGACGAGGGTGAAGGCCCATGGGCTGGGCAGAGTGCCGCTCGTGACCGTCAGGAAGACGACGGCAACGATGTCCTGCATGACGAGGACGCCGATGGCGACGCGGCCGTAGAGCGCATGCGACTCCCCCCGCTCCTCGAGTACCTTGACGACGAACACGGTGCTCGAGAACGACATGGCGAAGGCCAGGAGTGCGATGGTCGTCAGGCTTTGCCCGGACAGCATGGCCAGGCCGGCCACGGCGGCCAACCACAACACCGTGGTTCCGAGCGCGACGCTGATCGCGAGATGGACCGACGTGGTGAGCCAGACCTCGCGGCGCAACAGAATGCGGAGATCGAGCTTGAGGCCGATGGCGAACAACAGCAGCGTCACCCCCAAGTCGGCGAGCAGGTCCAGCTGCGGCACCTCACCGACATCGAGAGCGTTGATGACGAACCCAGCCGCCAGAAAGCCGACCAACGGAGGAAGTCGCACCGCCATCGCGAGTCCGCCGAGCCCGAATGCGATGACGAGATAAATCGCGGCAACAGTCATGCTCGGTCTCCTCGGTCACGGATCGATCGGTCCGCTGCCGCGTCGACGACGTCTTTGCACCCAGCCGGAACGAGCAAAGTAACCCGCGGAGTAGGAAATTGCAGGACAGATGGAATCCAGGGACG
>CAFBLX010000093.1_pt1 | contig 11777 bp, 12 predicted proteins | sample 7268311 | NCBI WGS metagenome assembly CAFBLX01 (sample SAMEA6814046, study PRJEB35770) | freshwater metagenome | biome: Freshwater; feature: Freshwater reservoir; material: water | place: Czech Republic | collected 2017-05-23 | depth 30m m | reverse complement strand
CGTCGAGCATGTCGAACAGAACGAACAGGGTGATGACGATCGAGCCCCACCACAGGTAGCCGGCAGGGAACATCGTCACCGCAGCGGTCACGGTGACGACCGTGCCGATGACGGTCACCGAGTCCGGAGTCAGGCCGGTGCTGTTGAGCGCGCGGCCCAACGGGGCCGTCAACTTCGAGACCGGCGCACGGCCGAAGATGCTCAGCACGCCGCACGCTCCCCGTGCCGGTGATTCATTCGTTCCAGGCCGAGGCAAGCAGGGCCCGAGTGTCGCGGAGCAGTTGCGGCATCACCTTGGCGCCGCCGATTACCGTGATGAAGTTGGCGTCACCACCCCACCGCGGCACGATGTGCTGGTGCAGGTGCTCGGCCAGCGAACCGCCTGCAGCCGCCCCGAGGTTGAGGCCGACATTGAAACCGTGCGGGCTCGACACTCGCTTGATCACGCGAATCATCTTCTGCGTGAACGCCATCAGCTCCGAGCTCTCGGCGGGCGTGAGATCCTCGAGCGCCGCGACACGTCGGTACGGCACGATCATCGTGTGGCCGGGGTTGTACGGGTACAGGTTGAGTACGGCATACACCGATTCGCCGCGCGCGACGACCAGTCCGTCCTCGTCCGTCATCTTCGGGATGTCGGAGAACGGCTCGGTCGACTTCGCCGAACCCTCCGCCGAACCCTGTGGGGCCTCGGCGATATACGACATCCGATGGGGAGTCCACAATCGCTGCAGCCGATCCGGTTCACCGGCACCGGTGGCGACGATCGACTCGTCGTGTTCTTCCATGTCAGCTCACTCCGGCGGTACTGGTCTGCACGAGTTCGGCGGTCGGTGATGCGTTGTTGCGTGCGGCGATCCACTCGGTGATCACGGTCACGGCCTCCGCCACCGGAACCCCGTTGACCTGAGTGCCGTCCCGGAATCGGAAGCTGACGGCACCTGCTTCGACGTCGCGCTCGCCGGCCAGCAGCATGAACGGGACCTTCTGCGCTGTTTGATTGAAGATTTTCTTCTGCATTCGGTCGTCGCTCGCATCGACCTCGGCCCTGACTCCGCGCTTCTTCAGTTCCTTCACCACCGCGAAGAGGTGGTCCTGATGCACCTCGGCCACCGGAATTCCGACGACCTGTACGGGCGCCAGCCAGGCCGGGAAAGCACCGGCGTAGTGCTCGGTCAGCACACCGAAGAACCGCTCGATGGATCCGAACAGGGCACGGTGAATCATCACCGGGCGCTCCTTGGTACCGCCGGAACCGGTGTACTCGAGCTCGAAACGCTCGGGCAGGTTGAAGTCGAGCTGAATGGTCGACATCTGCCAGGTGCGGCCGAGCGCATCCTTCGCCTGCACCGAGATCTTCGGACCGTAGAACGCGGCACCGCCCGGGTCGGGCACCAGATCGAGACCCGACGCCGCGGCCACCTCGGCGAGGGTGGTGGTCGCCTCTTCCCAAACTTCGTCGCTGCCGACGGACTTCTCAGGATTACGAGTCGACAGTTCGAGGTAGAAGTCGTCGAGTCCGTAGTCCTTGAGCAGCCCGAGAACGAATTCGAGGGTGCTGGTGAGCTCGCCGCGCATCTGTTCGCGAGTGCAGAAGATGTGCGCGTCGTCCTGGGTCATGCCGCGCACTCGGGTCAGACCGTGGATGACGCCGGACTTCTCGTAGCGATAAACCGAGCCGAACTCGAACAAGCGCAGCGGCAGTTCACGGTACGAGCGGCCGCGGGAGCGGAAGATCAGATTGTGCATCGGGCAGTTCATCGGCTTGAGGTAGTAATCCTGGCCGGGCTTGCGCACGTCGCCGTTCTCGTCGAGTTCGGCATCCAGGTGCATCGCCGGGAACATGCCGTCCCGGTACCAATCGAGGTGACCGGACACCTCGTACAGATGGCCCTTGGTGATGTGCGGGGTGTTGACGAACTCGTAGCCCTCTTCGATGTGGCGCTGACGTGAGTAGTTCTCGAGTTCGTTGCGGATCACGCCGCCCTTGGGGTGGAACACCGGAAGACCGGAACCCAGTTCGTCGGGAAAGCTGAACAGGTCCAACTCGGAACCGAGCTTGCGGTGATCACGACGTTCGGCTTCGGCGAGCAACTCGAGATGCGCATCGAGCGCCTCGGTGGACTCCCAGGCGGTGCCGTAGATGCGTTGCAGATCGGCGTTGTCCTGGTTGCCGCGCCAGTACGCAGCCGAGCTGCGGGTGAGCTTGAACGCCGGCACGTACTTGGTGGTGGGGATGTGCGGGCCGCGGCACAGATCGCCCCAGATGCGTTCACCGGTACGAGGATTGAGGTTGTCGTACGCGGTGAGCTCTCCCCCGCCGACTTCCATGACCTCGGGATCGTCGATCCCGGACTTGTCGTCGATCAGTTCGAGTTTGTAGGGCTCGTTCGCCAACTCTTCCCGGGCCTGATCGACCGATTCGTACACCCGACGCGAGAACCGCTGCCCGGCCTTGACGATCTGCTTCATCTTCTTCTCGAGTGCAGTCAGATCCTCGGGGGTGAACGGCTGCTTCACGTCGAAGTCGTAGTAGAAGCCGTCCTTGATGAACGGGCCGATGCCCAGCTTGGCATCGGGGAAGAGTTCCTGGACGGCCTGAGCGAGAACGTGCGCAGCCGAGTGCCTGATGACGCTTCGCCCGTCCTCGGTGTTCGCCGGGACCGGCTCGACCTCGGTATCGGAGTCTGGAGCCCACGACAGGTCACGGAGCTTGCCCTCCGGATCTCGCACGACGACGATCGCGTCGGGACCCTTGTTCGGCAGGCCGGTGTCGCGTAGCGCCGTACCTGCGGTCGTTCCTGCCTGCACCGAGATGCGGGCGGGCGAGACGGCGGCGACAACGGGCATGCTCACAGCGATGTACTCCTCGATCGGTTCATCTGGCCAGGAAGGCCTCCGACAGCCTATCGGCAACGGGCCACCGCGCGGCCCTCAGCGCGGCGCGTGCGTCACAAGGGACTCTCGAGCCAGGTCCAGTCGAGGCCGAACCAACCTCCGACCAGCGCGAAAGTGCCCAGAAGCCACAGTGTTGCGAGCACGACGACCGTCGTGAACAACACGCCGAGTCCCTTGACGACGATCGACTGCTTCGAGAACCAGGCCATGAACGCGTCGTACCTCTTGCGGACGAAGCGCAGCGCGCCCTTGGCCCACTCGAACTCCGAGGCCAGGATGCCCAGTCCTGCGAACACGATCAGCCAGCCGGGGCCGGGGTACGGAATGGCCAGCACACCCAACGCCAACACCAGAGCTCCGACGACACCGACAGTGATCCGGTAGGCGAGATCGAGCGACTTGTTCTCGGCGATGCGAGACCGAAACCGTCGATGCTTCTTCGCCAGCTGCTCTGCCGGACCACTCGAGTCCGCTGTGCTGGTCTTGCCGTCCGCCTCGCGGGACGTGGATCCGTCGGTGCTCACCGGGTCAGATTACCGGGACGGAACACGAAAAAGCCCGCACCGACAAGCGGTGCGGGCTTTCTTCGTCTGTGGTCCCGGCTGGGATCGAACCAGCGACCTTCCGCGTGTGAAGCGGACGCTCTTCCACTGAGCCACGGGACCGAACGAGGCAAAACATTAACACGAGGTGTCGCAGTGGATCGAATCGCCTGCTCCGGCTCGTCGATGTCGCATTCGACGCCTGCATCGAGCGCAGACCTCGCTCCCCCGGACCCGGCCCGACCCCATCTTTCACACGGTTCACAGCCGCCAGAGACCCGAATTCTGGGGCTGACCACGAGATTTGTGAGTTTCACTCCCGTTGGGTTAATGTTTTCCCCGCACCACGGAGACAGCAACTGCCCAGCAGTGATTGCCTCCGGGGTATGCGGATGTGGCGCAGTGGTAGCGCATCACCTTGCCAAGGTGAGGGTCGCGGGTTCGAATCCCGTCATCCGCTCGAGGGTCTCGACCCATGGTGGAGTGGCCGAGTGGTGAGGCAACGGCCTGCAAAGCCGTGCACACGGGTTCGATTCCCGTCTCCACCTCGCTAGTGCATCGGTTGTGAAGGCCGATGCGAGGACATGCGCGATTAGCTCAGCGGGAGAGCGCTTCCCTGACACGGAAGAGGTCACTGGTTCAATCCCAGTATCGCGCACCACAGTCAAAACAAAGGACCCCCTTTCGAGGGGGTCCTTTTTTGTGCCTTACCCAGTCTCGGTGGTGATTCACGCCATAGAAGTGCACAGTGGAGACGACGCACACACTTCGATGGAAGGACACTCACGTGTCGGACGATGCTCGCAGTGCACCCACGGACGAAACACCCACCGACACGGCCGGCCCCGGTAACGCGACCGACACCGAAGAGCCTCAGGTCGACGACGCCACACTCGAAGAAGCTAAGAAATCGGTCGAGGGACTCGACGACCGATACCGACCCGGCGCTCGGCCCACTGTGGCGCTCCCCGGAACCAACGGCACCGTCGCGGGTACAGCCTTTGCCGACATGGTCGACGACAACGGTGAGATGGTGGATGCCGACGATCAGGATGCATCCGACAGCTCCGAAACAGACAGCACGGACACCGATCACGCCGGCAGCGACGAAAAGGTAACGTCCTCGACCGATGGCTGAACACGACGTTCCCGACGCCCCCGCCGACATCGAACTCGGCGGGGGCGTCGCGTTTCTTCACACGCCGCCGATCCCGTCGCGCGGAGGGCTCGCTCTCACTCACGGTGCGGGCGGCAACTGCGGGTCGGTGCTCCTACAGAACATTGCGTCGGTGTGGGCGGCGGCCGGCTTCACGGTGTTGCGGTTCGACCTCCCGTTCCGAGTCCGCAAGGCCAAGGGTCCTCCGCATCCCTCCCGTTCCGAGGAGGACCGGATGGGGATCGCCGCGGCCGTCGATCGACTACGTGCAGAAACCGACGGGTTCGTCGTGTTCGGCGGGCATTCGTACGGCGGCAGGCAGGGATCGATGATCGCGTCGGAGCAGCCGGGTCTCGTGGACGGTCTGGTGCTGACGTCCTATCCCCTGCACCCACCGGGAAAGCCCGACAAGCTTCGGACCCACCATCTGCCCGACCTACGTACCCCCACTGTTGTGCTGCACGGCACCAAGGATCCGTTCGCTACCACCGAAGAACTCGGGGCGGCGTTCGCGCTGGTTCCCGCGCCCACACTGCTGATCGACATCGACGGTGCAGGCCACGATCTCGCACCGGCGAAGTACGACGCAGCGCAGCGGACTCTCGATGCTGCTGTCTCACTGTTCGAGTCGCTGCCCGCCGATCGGCCGGGCGTCGTCCCGCTCTTCGACCCGTCACGCTGAAGTGGTGTACTGACGTTATGCCGACCTGGGGATGGTTCATCGTTGCGCTGGTCCTCGTCGATACCGCGGTGCTCGCGGCCTGGTTCCTCGCGCGTCGAAAGCCGGACAGATCGCGTGCCACGTCCCAGAGCCTGAAGCTGGTAGGACTGGACGACGGTGCGCGAGCAGAAATTCACCGATTGTTGGCCGCCGACAAGAAGATTCAGGCCATCAAGGTCTTCCGTGATCGAACCGGTGCCGGATTGCTCGATGCCAAGAACGCAATCGAGACGATGCAACGCGGAGCACCGTTTCCTCCCCCGTCGACCATTCTCGATGCAGCGAGTTCGGGTCCCGTGCGATGGGACGACCTCCTCCCCCGATTGACGGCACTCAAATCGGAAGGCAAAGCGATTGCGGCGATCAAGCTGCTGCGCGATCGAACAGGACTGTCGTTGCGGGACGCGAAGAATGCCGTCGATCAGCTGTGAGCGTTCGTGAGGCGGGCCCGGCGGATGCGCACCGAGTCGCCGAGCTGGCCGCACTGACCTTCCCCTTGGCCTGCCCACCGGGAACGCAACCCGGCGATATCGAGACTTTCATCTCGAACGTGTTGTCGGCCAAGCACTTCGAGGCGTACATCGTCGACCCGAACAGGACCGTACTGCTCGACGAGTCGGCCGAGGCACAGGTACTCGGATACGCGATGCTGGTGTTCGGCACTCCCACCGACTCCGGCATCCGCTCGGCGCTGTCCCACGAGCCGACGGTAGAGATCAGCAAGCTGTACGTCCGACCCTCCGAACACGGCGGCGGAGTCGCAGCGCGCCTGATGACGTCGGCGCTGGACAGTGCTCGTCGGCACGGCTGCCGAGGGGCGTGGCTGGGCGTCAACCAACAGAACGTCCGCGCCCAGAAGTTCTATGCCAAACACGGATTCGAGATAGCCGGCACCAAGACGTTCGTCGTCGGCGACCGGACGCACGACGACTACGTCATGCAGGTGCAGCTCTGAGCCTGCCGCGACCGAAGCAGGTCAGCCGACGGCAGCAAAACGAGACAGCGCGAGCAGACGGGACGTCGCACGGAGGTACTTCTTCCGGTAACCACCCGCGAGCATCTCCTCGGTGAAGATCTCGTCGAGCTTGCCACCCGAGGCCGTCACCGGAATACCCGCGTCGTACAGGCGGTCGGCGAGGACGACCAGTCGCAACGCAATTGCCTGATCGGAAGCCGGGTGCACGTTCTTCAGGAACACCGCGGGAATACCGTCCAACAATTTGCCGTAGCGCGACGGGTGCAGCGTGCTCAGGTGCGCCAGCAGGTCGTCGAAGTCGTCCAGGGTCGCGCCCTCGATACCGTCGGCACGCTCGACGAGCTCGGCCTCCGACGTCGGCTCCGGGGCCGGCGGCAGATCGCGGTGCCGGTAATCGGGACCGTCGACGCGGACGGACTCGAAGATCGAACCGAGCTTCTTGATCTCCCGCAGGAAGTCCTCGGCTGCGAAGCGGCCTTCGCCGAGCTGGCCGGGCAGGGTGTTCGATGTCGCCACGATGGACACGCCGCGCTGCGAGAGCTCCGACAGCAGTCGCGAGACCAACATCGTGTCGCCCGGATCGTCGAGCTCGAACTCGTCGATGCACAGAACACTGTGGTTCGAGAGCTCTTCGAGAGCCTTGTTGAAGCCCAATGCACCGACGACGTGCGTCAACTCCACGAACGTGCCGAACGCCTTCGGTTCGGGGACGCTGTGATAGATCGAGGCCAGCAAGTGGGTCTTACCGACGCCGAAGCCGCCGTCGAGGTAGAGCCCCGCACCGGTGGCCGGGGTCTTCTTACCGAACAGTCCGCGCTTGCCCTTGCCGCGAATCTTCTGCACCTTGTTCGCGAATTCCTCGGCTTTCGCGACTGCAGCGGCCTGCGTCGGCTCCTTGGGATCGGGAATGTACGAGGAGAAGCTGACGTCGTCGAACATCGCCGGCGGAACCATCTGCGCGATCAGCTGATCGGAGGGGACCACGGGATTTCGGTCGACAAGGCGTGCGGGCATTGATCGAGCGTAACGACGTGGTCTCATGTGACTCATGCAGCTTCTCGATATTGGGACCTACTTCACATCGGAGCAGGCCGCCGCAGCGCTCCCCGCCATCGGAACGGAAGTGGACGACGACGGTCTGCGATCGCTGTATGCCTACCCGACCGATGTGGGCCGACCGTGGATCCGTACCAATTTCGTCTCCAGTATCGACGGGTCCGTCACCTCCGACGGTGCCTCGGCCGGATTGGGCACCCCGGCAGACACCCGGTTGTTCGGCATCCTGCGTGAGCTGTGCGATGCGGTGCTCGTCGGTGCCGGCACCGTGCGCGGAGAGAACTACGGCGGGGTCGCCCTGTCTCCCGATGTCATCTCTCGCCGGCAGGCGAACGGTCAGGAATCGGTGCCGACCATCGTGGTCGTCACCGCCTCCGGCTCCATCGATGCGCGGTCTCGCCTACTGACGGACACAGTGGTGATGCCGGTGGTGCTCACGTCCGCCGCGGCGGACCGCTCTGCGGTAGGCGAACTCCGGACGGCCGGGGCGACGGTGCTCGAGGTGTCCGGCGAATCGGTGTCGACCACCGACATTGTCGAGTCTCTGTCCCAGCTCGGGTTCGGTCGCGTGCTGTGCGAGGGCGGACCAGGACTGTTCGGTCAGCTGGTGTCCGACGGGGCGGCGGACGACGTGTGCCTGACGATCTCACCGAAGGTGATCAGTGGGCCTGCCGGCCGCATCGCCCATGCCGCACACGCCGCCGATACGTCCATGCAGCGCGCACTCGTGCTCGGCGACACCGACGGCACGCTGTTGACCCGCTGGGTGCGGCCGTGACGAGAGACGCGGGCGCGGCAGCGAAGCAAAAGTAGATAGCCTCGCACCGTGACGCAGAAACGTTCGTTGCTCGCCGCAGTACTCCTCGTCGCCACGGTCTGCGCGGCCTGTGGAGGCGGCCCGTCGATCCGTCCCGAAGTGGCGGTGGAGCAGCGCTCGCCCGGTCAGCCCGCCGAGTCGTCGCCCGCAACCCCGCCCGAACCGGCTGCACTCGATGTTCCGACCACCGACCTCGATTGGTCCGAGTGCACCTCGGCCACTCTCGGGATGTTCGGGCTCACCGCCACCACGCCGGGCCTGACACTCGAATGCGGTGAGTACGAGGCCGATGTCGACGCCAGCGGTCAGATGTTCGGCACCTTCGCCGTCGGGGCGCTTCGGGCCACGCTCGACCGGACACCCGTCGATGCCGGGCCCCTGGTGTTCACGTCCGGTTCGGATCGTTCGTCCATCGCAACCTTGGCCACGATGGCCGCCGGCCCACTCGCCACGCTGCTCGAGGCACATCCGATCGTTGCCGTGGATCGCCGCGGCATCGGACGCTCGACGGCCGTGGACTGCATCGACGACACACCCCAGGCGCCTACCAAGGCTGCCGTCGATGCCCTGGGACAGTTCTCCAGATCCGACTCGGACTCCGTCGACCGCGCGGTCGACGCCGGCCGAGACGCCACCATCGAATGCACCGACACCCTGCAGCCGCAGGAACTCGCCTTCGGCACCGGGTACGCCGCGGACGATCTCGATCGGCTTCGACAGTTGTGGGGCGTGGACCGGATCGGCCTGATCGGAGCGGGAAACGGTTCTCTCACCGCCATGGCCTACGCCGCGAAGTTTCCCGACAACGTCGCGCGTCTGATCCTCGATTCGCCGACGGGCGTCAACGCCGACCAGGCAACGCTCGCCGAGCAGCGAACTCAGGGCAAGGAAGCGGCGTTCGCTGCCTTCGCACAGCGTTGCGTCGCGCTGAACTGCTCGCTCGGAAGTGACCCGACGGCCGCAGTGGCACAGTTGATCAAGCGCGCCGCCGGCGGCGAGTTCGCACCGCTGTCCACACACGAAGTTCTCGACGCGATCACCTTTGCCCTGGCTTCGACCGCGGGAGACGCGTCGACGCGGGCGAGAGATCTGTCCTCGACGCTTTCCGCTGCCGCCGCCTCCGACACGACTGCGCTCGCAGCGCTCGCCGAACGAGGCCGGGCGGCGTACAGCACCGACGGCCAGTTCGTCGCCCGCTGCACGGACGGGCAGCAGTGGCCTTCTCCGCAGGGCGTCCGCGACCTGGTGCCGGGGTGGACGGACCGCTACCCGATCTACGGAACCGATGCTGCCCTGACGGCATTGCTGTGCTCGTCCTGGCCGACGGCTCCCTCCGTCCCACTACCCACCTCGCTGGACGTTCCGGTCCTGGTTCTGTCCAACGCCGGCGACCCGATCGTCGGCAACGGCGGCCTGTCCTCGGTCACCGGCCTGATCGGTGCGACGGGTGCCGCCGTCGCGTCGGCCGCCTGGCAGGGCAGCGGGCATCCGAGCATCGGCGGGTCGCAGTGCCTGCAGAGTGCTGCTGTCACCTACGCCCGAGACACGGCGCTTCCGACCGACGGCACCGTCTGTCCGGCCTGACTCGACTCCTCGGAGGGTCGCGAAAGACACGGGCCCCGCGGGGTGTCCTGAACGGGCGCACCGACCGTCTCGGGTACCGTTCGCGGGTGTCACTTAGCTTTCTGGAGCCGCGTACCGGGCGGACCACCGCCGAAGTAATCAAGTACGCGCTCTGGCCGATCGCCATCATGACCGTCGTGCATCGGGTGGTGATCAGGGCGGTCAACGGCGATGTCACCAACGACTTCAACCCGGTGTACAACGCAGCTCTCGCGTTCCTCAACCGGCAGCCGGTGTACACCGCGAACTTCGATTCGGTCGATCCTCATTACCTGTACCAGCCGAGCGCGACGATGCTGCTCTCCCCCATCGCAATCATCGACCCGGAGCGCTCGCGCTGGCTGTTCATCCTTGCCAGCACCGTGGCCATCCTCGTCGCGCTGTACATCTTGTTGCGCATCTTCGGGTTTCGGCTGGACTCGGTGGCTGCACCCGCCCTGCTCCTGGCTGCCTTCGTCAGCGAGACGGTGACGAACACACTGGTGTTCACCAACTTCAACGGTTTCGTTCTCCTCGGCGAAGTGGCGTTTCTCGGTTTCCTGTTGCAGCGCAAGGATTTGTCCGCCGGTGTCGCGATGGGCTTGACCCTGGCGATCAAGCCGATGCTCGCACCGCTGCTGCTGCTCCCCCTGATGACGAGACAGTGGAAGGTGTTCATCACCTCGATCGCCATCCCGGTGGTGATGATGGCCATTGCCTGGCCGTTGTCCGTCGATCCCATGAATTTCATCGATCGGACGCTGCCGTACCTGCTGCAGACGCGTGACTACTTCAACAGCGCTGTCGTCGGCAACGGCCGTTACTACGGAGTGCCCGAGTTCCTGACCCTCGGCATCCGCGCCGTCCTGGGCATCATGGTGTTGGTCTCGCTGTGGTTGCTCTACCGGTACTGCCGAGAAGATCGACTGTTCTTCTTCGCCACCACCTCCGGCCTGATCCTCACCGCGCACTGGCTGCTGGGCTCACTGGGCCAGATGTACTACTCGATGATGCTGTTCCCCTTGCTCATGACGGTCGTGCTCAGGAACTCGCTACTCCGGAACTGGCCGGCCTGGCTCGCGATCTACGGGTTCATGAACGCCGATCGTTGGTTGTCCGGACGGTGGATCGAAACCGGACGGGCCCTCGACTATCTCCGCACCACCTTCGGTTGGGCGCTGCTGATCGTCGTGATCTTCGGAGTGCTCGTCGGACGCTGGTTCGCCGCGAGATCAGAGGGACGGCTCGACGAGGGAATCGAGCCCAGCTACCTGTTACCGACCGCGTCACCAGCGAAAACGGCATAACCTGGCAAATCGTATTAGCGTGTCAGCATGAGTTCAGCAACAGACAACAATGCCGCTCCGGCCGTCCAGCTCACCGACGCGCAGTGGCGGGAGAAGCTGACACCCGAGGAGTACGCGGTTCTGCGTCAGGCCGGTACCGAGCGCCCGGGCGTCGGCGAATACACCGACACCACCACCGAAGGCATCTACGAGTGCCGCGCCTGCGGAGCCGAACTGTTCCGCAGCACTGAGAAGTTCGAATCGCATTGCGGATGGCCGTCTTTCTTCGACCCGGCCGACAGCGACGCCGTCATCCTGAAAGAGGACACCACGCTCGGGATGCGCCGCGTCGAGGTCGTTTGCCGCAACTGCCACAGCCACCTCGGCCACGTTTTCGAGGGCGAGGGCTACCCCACCCCGACCGACCAGCGGTACTGCATCAACTCGATTTCTCTGGTGCTCAAGCCTGCATCCTGATCGGTCCGGACATCCCGGGGATCGCCGCGCACTCGGCGAACCTGTGCTGAGGATGCGTCGAAACCGAGCCGCGAGCTCCGGAGATTACCTCTGCTTGACCCGATCGTTAGGGTAGCTTTGGGGTTGTGGCCACGTCGATCAAGACCTTTTGGTGGCGCCAGGTGAAAATCACCGGCGTCACACCCAATTTCGGTGACGAATTGACGCCGGGACTGGTCGGAACATTGTTCGGGCAGAAGTGTTCCT
>CAFBLX010000092.1_pt1 | contig 11789 bp, 14 predicted proteins | sample 7268311 | NCBI WGS metagenome assembly CAFBLX01 (sample SAMEA6814046, study PRJEB35770) | freshwater metagenome | biome: Freshwater; feature: Freshwater reservoir; material: water | place: Czech Republic | collected 2017-05-23 | depth 30m m | reverse complement strand
TCGTCGCTGTCCTGGAAGCGATGAAAATGGAAAACCCCGTCACCGCCCACAAAGCAGGCACCATCACCGGCCTGAGCGTCACCGCAGGCGACGCCATCACCCAAGGCACCGTCCTCGCAGAAATCAAGTGACACCGACGTTCGATGCCGAACGGATCGACCCCCGGGCGACTTTCGGCATCGAACGGCGGCGCGGATAGCGCTACCCTGTAGCAATGTCCGAGCTTCCGGAAATACGTATCGGTACCGCTGATCGGGAGAAGGCCCTCGATGTGCTGGGTCAGCACTTCAGCGAGGGCCGCCTGACGGTTCCCGAATTCGACGAGCGCAGTGCCACAATCGCATCCGCGACGACGCGTGGACAGCTCGAATCGGTATTCGTCGACCTCCCTGCCGCGTCCGGCACTGCGTCGGTCGCTCGATCCGGCACCGACGCACCGGCCGTGAAGGACCGCGGAATCGATTGGGCTGCAGTGGTGATGCCGATCGTCATCTTCGGATCACTTGCTCTGTTCTTTCTCACCGATTTCGACCAGAAGTGGCTTTTCTTCCTTCTCATTCCGCTGGCCGGAGCCATCCTGTCTGCGGTAGGACATCCGGCGGACAAGAAGAAAAAGAAGAAGAAGCGTTGAAAGCGCTGCTGTTCGACGTCTTCGGCACCGTCGTCGATTGGCGCACGAGCATCGCCCGCGAGGTCTCCGAAATCTGCGGTCCGGGAGTCGACAGCTATCGGTTTGCCGATCGGTGGCGGAGCCTCTATCAACCGGCCATGGAACAGGTGCGGTCCGGTGGGCGACCTTTCACTCGGTTGGACGTACTGCACCTGGAGTCCCTGCGAACGGTGCTCTCCGAGTTCGAGATCGACCTGGATGCGGACGCCACGACCGCACTCAATTTCGCGTGGCATCGACTGGAGCCGTGGCCCGATTCCGTTCCCGGGCTCACGCGGCTGCGCACCGAGTTCGTCGTAGCACCGCTCTCGAACGGCAACATCTCTCTGCTGCTGGACATGGCCAAGAATGCCGGCCTTCCCTGGGACGCCATCCTCGGCGCAGAACCGGTGCAGGCGTACAAGCCCATGCCCGACGCCTACCTGCGTACCGCGGACATCCTCGGGCTCCGTCCCGACGAGTGCATGATGGTTGCCGCCCACAACAGCGACCTCGCCGCCGCAGCCGAGTGTGGCTTCGCCACCGCATTCGTCGCCCGCCCGCTGGAACACGGCCCGACGCAGACGTTCGACCTTGCTCCCGAAGCAGAGTGGACCTACAGCGTCGACTCGATCGTGTCCCTTGCCGACCGACTCAACTGCTGACAGACGCGGTTCAGAATCTCGCCGCCGGAACCAGTCGATCGGCCAGCCACCTGTTCACTTCTGCGTGCGATCGGAATCGCACGATCGCCAGGTCCGGTCGGCGCATGTTCAGTCGCTGAACGCGCGCGGCCGTCATCCGATGCGTGTTCCAGGCCCACCGGACGACGTGCTCGCGATCGAAGAATATGCGATGCAGCGGTGGCTCGAAGTTGCCGTTCCACAGCACTGTTCGACCGACCCGACGACGGAGCGTGCGGAAGACGATCTGCCGCATCACCGTTCGACGAGGCAGATCGAGCCACAGGCAGAGGTCGGCCCGATCGGCGAGTCGATCCCGCACAACGCTGTACTGCCACTCGGTGACCCAGGCTGGGCGGGTGATGAACTCGTCCACGTCCTGCTCGAACGTGGCACGGGGCGTCCAGTCAGGCCCGTGATAGAGGCTGTCGATCTCGATGTGTTCGATTCCCAGAATCGATCCGAGACGAGCCGACAACGTGGTCTTACCGGAACCGGATGTTCCTGCCACCACGATTCGCGAGGGGCGACGCGATACCGCGTCGTTCGGTCCGAGAATCACGACTGTTTTCGCCCGCTACGGTTGAGCACAGAGCGCTACGATCGCGTCCGCCATGTTGCTCACGAAGTGTCGACGCACCGTTTCGGGCAGCCGGTCGAGTGAGAGGTACGGGTTCAGGTCTTCGAGCTCGACCAACAGCAGCGTTCCGTCGACGGTGCGGCATGCGTCCACCCGCGTGATTCCGTGGTCGATGTCGTTCCAGTCGACGAAACGTTGCGCGAACTCTTCGTCCTGAGCAGTACTCGAGTACGGCTCCAACTCCCAACGTCGGCCGGGGTCCGGGGCGTACAGGGCGTATTGCACTGTGCGGCCGATGAAGTAGAACGACACTTCGTAGACAAAATCGATCCGCGGCTGAATCAATGTGCCCGGCTCGACTTCCGACAGTTCGGCGCGTCCGATCTGACGCATGCCGATCGAGTCGGCACCCCATTTCGGTTTCACCACATAGTTATTCACCTCGGGTAAGCGCGAGACGCCCCGCAAATCGTCGACGGTAGGTATGACCGGAAAACCATCTGCAAAAAGATCGACCAGGTACTGCTTGCCTCTCTGGTCGCCTTTGCCGGTCAGCTGGGTGAAAACCTTCGTGCCGTTCTCGCGCGCACGGCGAGCAAACGCGTCGAACGCGTCCTGGTATCCCAGCACAGGCCCGGAGTTCCGGATAACGACAGCATCGAATCCGTCCATCAGTGCCAGCGCATCGAGCGGGTGACACAGCGCGATGTCGACCCACTCACGAAGCTGCGAAGACAAGAAGATGTCTTCGTCGCAGTAGCGTCGGCCCCTCGACAGATACGCCAAGTCGGTCACGAACAGAACGCGTGGACGGGGTGCACACATCGGGCAGATCCTACCGATCGATGAGGTAGCCAGTAGGACATCAGCTGCATTGCCTGTCGCGTTCCTGCGCTATCGGTCTCGAGATGTCACGATGTTCGCTTGCGCGCCATCAGAAATGCTTGCGGCGTCGATTCGTATCCCACCGGAGCCCGGTGCACACGGATGTCCAGCTCGAAGTCGGCGTCGACAACCATCTGTGCAATGGCGTCGGGGTCCAGTCGATACGCGTCGTACGAGACCGAGTGTCCGTACACCTGTTCCAGTCGGACTCGCTCGTCCCCGGATTGAAATGCCAACAGCAGCAGTCCATCCGGCCGCAGCACCCGGTGCAGTTCGGCAAACACCTGCGGCAGCTGGGCCGGCGGGGTGTGGATGATCGAATACCAGGCGACGATTCCCGAGACGGTGCAGTCGCCCATGTCGAGCGACTGCATCGCGCCGACGACGAAACGCACGTCCGGAAATTCACGACGCGCAACGTCGATCATGCTGGGCGACAGATCGATTCCGGTCATGCTCAGACCCAGGCGTCGTAGATGGCCCGCGACGCGCCCCGATCCGCATCCCACGTCGACTACGTCCCCAGCGTCGACACGCTCGGCGAATGTGGCCAGCAACGCCTGTTCCAGATGCTTGCCGTCCAGCTCGTCGCGAACCAGGTCCGCGTAGCTTTCTGCGACGGTGTCGTATGCCGCCCTCGTCATCGAAACGTGCTGCTGTTCGGCCACAACCGTCACGGTACAGACTCGCCCGGTTCGGCCAGGTACGAGCGCGTCAGCATCTCGAAGAAGTGGCCGGTGGGGTCGCGAAAGTACACCCGCGACCACCGTCTCCAGGAATGCCGGTCTACCCTCGTGCGCGTTTTGCGCCCCTCCAGGTACGTAAAACGCGCACGAGGGAACCCGTTCGATGGTCTCCTTCTACGACAGCGTTGTCGAGGAGAGGATCTCAGCATGGTCGGCCGACTTCTGTTCGTTCACGGTGCCGGCGGCTACGTCGACGACACCGAGCTGGCGCAGGGGTTGGCTGAGGCGCTGCGCCTGGACCTGGTCATGCCGGAACTGTCCGACAGCGATATGGGTTACGAGGCCTGGGCTGTGCCGGTTCGGAAGCTGCTCGACGACGCAGGACCTGCGGACCGCGTTGTCGCGCATTCTTTCGGAGCCACGATCGTGGTTCGGGTCCTGGCCGAAACGATGCGCGCCCATCCGGAGCGAGCCACGCTGCTGGCCATGCCGGACTGGAGTCCGCAGGGCTGGGACGTGGCGCAGTACGCGCTCACCGGCGAGCCGCGGACCGACCTGACGTTGCTGCACTGCCGAGACGACGAGGTCGTCCCCGTGTCGCATCTGGCAATGAACTCGAAGGCTCTGCCGTCGGCGACAGTGATCGAGTTGCCGACCGGTGGTCACCAGTTCGACGGCGTGACCGAGACGATCGTTGCCGACATTCGGTAGCTACCGGTAGTCGTGGTCGATTCCCGTTGCCCATTGCGAACATTCGACGGCGATCACGTCGTCCCTTCCCCGCAGGAAGTCCCGCGCCCCGGAGTCTCCCGACGCCGATGCCGCAGCTGCCTCGAGGTGTCGACGCGCCAGAACGACCGGATGACCTGGGCGGCCGTCGAACACTGCCCTCGCCAGACCCGTCCGCGGTGCGGCGTCGAGAACGGCGTGGACGACCTCCGGTCCGACGTCGGGTGTGTCGACCACGTGAACCACCACGTACTCCGCGTCCGATGCGGCCGCCAAGCCGGCGGTGAACGATGCGCTCATTCCCTGTTCCCAGTGGGGAGCGTGTACAGCGGTCGCGCCATCGGGCACAGTCACGTCGACTGCGCCCAGCACAACGATCACCTGGTCACAACCACCATCGGTCAGTGCCTGCACAGCCGTGCGAAGCCACAATCCGTCGTGCGCGAGCACTTTGGGCGATCCGTATCGCGTTCCGGCACCTGCGGCCAGGACCACTCCCACGACAGCGTCGGACATCGTCGCTCCTTCAGTCGTACTGCCGAGTCTTGGATGATCGCACAACACGCGCCTCGAGCGCGGCGGAAACTTTGTGCTCGCTCGACTGGCGGCGGCGGTCGCAATGACCGATTCTTGGTGCACTTCTCCTGCAGCGTCGCAGGAATCCACCCTGTTGCGTCCGCGAGGTGCCCACCGATGTCCGTCAAGCCCATCACACGTAAGCGCGTCCATCCCGTCGACGAAGTGCTCCCTGTTCCGAAATTGGCGGCGTACGGGTTTCAGCACGTGGTCGCGTTCTACGCCGGTGCCGTTCTCGTACCGATCATCATCGGCAGTGCAATCGGGCTGACCAACGAACAACTGATCCATCTCATCAACGCGGACCTGTTCACCTGCGGTATCGCGTCGATCATTCAGTCGGTCGGGTTCTGGAAGATCGGTGTCCGGCTCCCACTTCTGCAGGGCGTCACGTTTGCCGGTGTGTCGCCGGTGATCGCGATCGCAATGGCCAACGGCGGCGGCACCGAGGGGTTGCTGTACGTCTACGGTGCCGTCATCGTCGCCGGTCTGGTCACGTTCTTCATGGCACCGTACTTCAGTAGGCTGCTGCGCTTCTTCCCACCGGTGGTGACCGGAACTGTCATCACGATCATCGGCGTCGCGTTGCTGCCGGTAGCGGTCAACGATGCGGTGACCAATCCTGCGACACACGAACAGGATCCGACCAACGGTCGATGGATGGCGTACGCGATCGGCACGCTGCTGATCATCGTGCTGATCCAACGGTTCTTCAAGGGCTTCATGGCCACCATCGCCGTCTTGCTCGGTCTGGTCATCGGCAGTGCCGTCGCATTCGTGTTGGGGGACATGAACTTCGACGGCACCGCGGAAGCATCGTGGGTCGGATTCACCCAGCCCTTCCTGTTCGGTGTGCCCAAATTCAGTGTCGTCGCCATCATTTCGATGATCGTCGTCATGCTCATCATCGCGGTCGAAACCACCGGCAGTGTGTATGCGACGGGTGAGATCGTCGGCAAGCGCATCAAGAAGGACGACATCGCTGCCACGCTGCGGGCCGATGGAGTCGCCACCGTCATCGGCGGCACGTTCAACTCGTTCCCGTACACGGCATTCTCGGAGAACGTCGGCCTGGTCCGACTGACCGGTGTGCGTAGTCGGTGGGTGGTCGCCAGCGCGGGCGGCATCATGATTCTGCTCGGACTGCTGCCGAAGACGGCGGCCGTCGTCGCCTCCATCCCGCCACCGGTACTGGGCGGTGCCGCACTGGCCCTGTTCGCGACGGTCGCCGTCGTCGGAATCCAGACTCTGTCGAAGGTGGACTTCACCGACCATCGCAACTTGATCATCGTCGCCACCAGTCTCGGACTGGCGATGCTCGTCACCATCCAACCCACCGTTTCGCAGGGCGTACCGGATTGGCTCGAGATGCTGTTCGGCAGCGGAATCGTCCTGGGTGCCGTCTCTGCCATCGTCCTCAACGTCCTGTTCTTCCACATCGGAAATCGTGGTCAGGCCGTCGCCGGCGGTCCGGGTGCAGGTATCACCCTCGACCGGGTCAACGAGATGTCGGCCGAGGAGTTCGCCGCCACGTTCGGCGGTCTGGTGCAGGGCACCCCGTGGGTAGTCGAGCGTGCGTATCAGCAGCGCCCGTTCGCCGACGCCCACGGTCTACGTGAGGCATTCCAGGAAGCACTGTTGGCCGGTACCACCGAGGAACAGATCGAGCTGATCAACAGCTACCCCGACCTCGGCAGCGAGGATGCGACGGGCACCCTCAACGCTGCCGATCACGTCGGATTGTCCAACCTCGAGGAGGACGAACACGAGAACATCGTTCAGCTCGCCGCCGAGTATCGGCGACACTTCGGATTCCCGTTGGTGATCTGCGCCCGAGAGACCGAACGCTACGATCGGGTTCTGGCCAACGGATGGTCGCGGGTGGAGAATGCGCCGTCGGCGGAGCGATCTTTCGCGATGATCGAAATCGCCAAGATCGCGAACTATCGGTTCGACGATCTGGTTGCGGACGCCAACCCCATCGCGGCCGCGCGGTTCGGCCGGATCAACGACTTCAGATAGCGAGCGAGATGTGCTGCACGAATGGATAGGACTCGACGGGTTCAACAAGCTCTCCGATCGACAGGCGATGCATGCACTGTTCGAGTGCTGCGCGTCCTCGATCTGGGCCCGTCGAGTCGCCCAGGGTAGACCGTTCGCCAGCCGAGACTCTTTGTTGGACAGAGCAGATCGGGTACTTGCCGAGCTGCCGGAGGCCGAGATAGATCATGCACTCGACGGCCATCCCCGGATCGGGGGCACTGCGGACAACCCGTCGTCGAAGCGTGAGCAGGCCGCAGTGACCACTGCAGGCACCGAAGTACGCGAGAAGCTGGCGGCGGGAAACCGCGCGTACGAAGACAAGTTCGGGCACGTGTATCTGGTGTGCGCGACCGGCAGGTCGGCCGAGGAGTTGCTCGCTATCCTCGAGGAGAGGCTCGACAACGATGCCGAAACCGAAAGACGGGTGCTCCGCGTGGAACTGGCCAAGATCAACCGAATTCGCCTCGGCCGCGTGCTGGGACCGACGCAGTGACCGGGCTGTCCACGCACGTGCTCGACGCCACGGCCGGTACACCGGCGGTCGGCATGCGCGTGCGGCTGTTCCATTCCGAACAGGGCGAGATATCGACGGCCACCACCGACGGAGACGGCCGCATCGGTGAGGTGATTCCCGGACCTGTCGAACCGGGCGTGTACCGGCTCTCGTTCGACACGGAATCGTATTTCGAGGCGACCTCGACCCCGAGCTTCTACCCCGAGGTGTCCGTCTCCTTCACCGTCACCGACCCCGACGCCCACTATCACGTGCCGTTGTTGTTGTCCCCCTTCGCATATTCGACCTACCGCGGGAGCTGACATGACCGACCTGACCGGAAAGATCGTTCTGGGAGCCAATCAGTACGGCAAAGCCGAGAACCGGGTGGTGCGGATCTATCGAGATTCTCCGCGGCACGAGATTCACGACATCAACGTATCGAGTGCGCTGCGTGGCGATTTCTCTGCCGCACACCTGGCCGGCGATCAGTCCGCCGTTCTGCCCACCGACACCCAGAAGCAGACCGCGTACGCGTATGCCAAGACCAAGGGTCTGCTCCACCTGGAGAGCTATGGGCTCGACCTCGCCCGTCACTACGTCGACGACGTCGAGCCCGTCGACGGTGCCCGTATCGAACTCGAGGAGTACGCCTGGGCGCGTGCGGTCGTCGACGGCGTCGAGCACGACCACACGTGGACCCGCAAGGGCGAGGAAATTCGCACCTCGGCCGTCACGGTCGAGGGTAAGGGCGAGGCGCAGCGAACCTGGGTCGTCAGCGGTTTCAAGGAGATGGTGATTCTCAAGTCGACGGGTTCGGAGTTCCACGGCTTCCTCGAGGACGATCTGACGATTCTCGAGCCCACGACCGACCGAGTGATGGCGACGTCGCTGACAGCGCAGTGGCGCTACACCACAACCGATGTCGAGTGGGATGCGGTGTACGCGGGCGTCAAGGCCGCGATGATCGAGCGATTCGCCAACCTGCAGTCGCTGGCTCTTCAGCAGACCCTGTACGCCATGGGCGAGGCGGTACTGGAGAAGTATCCGTTCATTGCCGAGATCTCGATGTCGGCCCCCAACAAGCACCACTTCGTCTACGACTTGGGCAAGTTCGGTATCGAGAACAACCTGGAGGTGTTCAACGCCGACGATCGGCCCTACGGTCTGATTCAGGCAACGGTCGAACGAGAGGACGCTCCGGACGCCGGAAGTGCTTGGCGCACATACTCCGTCGTCGGGTAACACAGTGCGCTCACGTGTGCAGTGCCGCAGACCATTCCACCAGCGGGCTCAGAGCACGCCAGGCGTCGCGTACTTTCGTTGCTGCCTTGGGGCTTTCGAGCCACGCGGGTGAGCCGAAATGTTTGCCGGCAGTCAACGTCTTGTGCCGCAGCAGATCGATGCGCGGATGGTCGACCTCGTAACCCCGCGGCTTGGTCTTGAGCGTGTCGCCGCCGATCTCGAACCCGGATTTCGTCAGAGTCGCCAGCAGCGCCTCGAGTTCGGCTCCGCGTACGTCGTCGTCGACGGTCTTGCGGAAACGCGCGATCGAGTCCGGGGAGCTGTTGTAGAAGCCGCCTGCGACGAACAATCCGGCGGGATCGATCTGGACGTAGTAGCCGAGGCTGTCGCCCCGTGCGACGAACCCGCCCTGGTGACTCTTGTACGGGGTCTTGTCTTTCGAGAATCGAACGTCCCGGTACGGCCGAAACAGTTTGGCGCTACCGAATTCGGGTTCCAGGTACGCCAGCAACGCGGTCATCGGTGCCTTGACGGCACTGTCGTAGACGTCCTTGTGTTCGTTCCACCAGAGTTTGCTGTTGTCGGCTTCGAGGTCTTCGTAGAAGTCCAGGGCGGTGAAGGGGATTCCGGTGAAGCCTGCAGTCATTTCCCCATTATGCAGCGCCGTGGGCCGACGCCCGAGGCATGGATTGCAGGGCGAGGTAGACATCCAGTCTGTCCGCAGTGGAGCCGAGATCTCGCCCGAGCAGTTCCTCCACGCGTTTGATGCGATATCGGACGGTGTTGAGATGAACGTGCATCGACTCTGCGGTTCGATGCCAGGACCCTCCGTTGGCCAGAAACTCCCGCAGCGTGTCGGTCAGGTCGGCGTCGGTGCGTCGGTCGTGCTCGAGCAGCGGCGCGAGGACATGCTCGACGAACGATTTTCGTACGTCGTCGGGAAGCGCCGACATCATCGATACTGCCGAGGTCGGCTTGGTGCCTGCGGTGACCGTCACCGCCGCGGATCCCTGCCTGCTGAGTTCGAGAGCGTGACGAGCCGACCTCAGTGCGCCGTCGATGGTCAGCCCGGTGGCCACGGCGCTCACGCCCACATGGATTCGGCTGGGTCCGATCCCGGAGCGCAACCGGGACAGCCGAATGCGGATGGTCTGTGCGAACAGTGTGTCGTCGGTATTGACGACAGCGACGATGTCGCCGTGTGCGCTGCATCCGACACACCCACCGCCGAAGGAGGTCAGGGTGTCACCGACGACGGATCGGAGCATCTCTCGCAGGTCGACGCGACCGCTGTGGGCAACTCTGACGACGACGAGCGGCCTGTCGGGGTCGACTCCTGCCTGGCGCAGCCTCGTCAGTGCCTCGAATCCGGTGCTGTCGTGTTCGATCAACGCCACCGCCTGATCTGCGATCTCACGCCGCACCAGCCGTCCTTCTTCACGCCGGGCACGATCGAGCGCGGCGATGGCTGCGAGTTGCCCGAACGCCTCGGAGACGTCGGGAGAGAACGAATCCATGTCTCCGGCCACAGCCAGGAACCATCGCGTGGTGCGCTGTACGAGCGATGGCCCGACGCCGAAGACACTGTAGGTCGAACCGTCAGCCAGAACGGTTGTCGTAGGAAGCGTTTCGGACGAGAGTGCCGCGTGCGTCAAGGTGTCGACATCGGCGTCGGACAAAGCAGATGCCTCGGTGACCAACCGACGCCCGGTGGCGGTGTAGATCAGGCACGCCATTCCCGTTTCTCTGGAGATGTGCAGTGCCAGTTCGTCGAGGGCTCTGCCGTCGGCGACCGCGGTGAGCAACTGGCGTTGGCGCACGAGCGAATTGTTCAGCGAGGCAATTCGATCACCGGTGACCCGGCCGACGAGAAGTTCGGTGACCTCACCGAACGACACCGTGTCGGGAACAGCGAGGAGCGGCAGACCGTGTCGCTCGCATGCGTCGACGAGATCGAGCGGAATGTGTCCGAGCAATCCCTCCCCCGCGGCCAATGCCGCCGCACCGGATCCGGCCACCGATCGAACGAACACTTCGCTGTCGTCGGGCGTGCGCCGCCATACGAGTCCGGTGATGACCAACTCGCCGCCCGCGATGTATCGGGACGGGTCGGGTAGGTCGGTGGTGAACGTCCACCGCAGGGTACGTCCGAGGGCGTCGCGATCGGAGGTGAGCAATCGGATGCCCAGGTGCGAGGCATCGAGTAGGTCTCCGACGTACATCGCTGAACCTCCCGCCTCGTGTGTTCGGCCGTGCCGGAGGCAAAGATAAGCGCGGGTTGTTTCCGCCGAGTTTCGGGCGTATCGCGTGAGCACCGAGATCGGTAACAGAAAGTCACTACAGTTCGAGAAGGCGCACCGGGCGGTGAATCCGGGCCGGCGAGAATGAGGTGAACGAAGCCATGGATCTCGGCACTGTCGATCGTGTTCTGCTTCCCCGCTCGCGTGCGGATCTGCCGCCGGGCAGCGCGGACGCCGCGGTAGTTGCGGGCGGCACGTGGCTGTTCTCGGAGAAACAGGACCACCTGACCACCCTGATCGACATCACGGCCCTGGGATGGGAGCCGTTGATCGTCGACGAGAACGGACTCGGGATCGCAGCGACGTGCACGATCGAGACTCTGGCTCGTTTCGAGTCCGCCTTCCCCGCAACCACTCTGTTCCCTCGGTGTGCAGCCGCCCTGCTGGCCTCGTTCAAGATCTGGAAGACGGCCACAGTCGGCGGAAACGTAGCGCTCGCCCTGCCCGCCGGAGCCATGATTTCGTTGACTGCCGCCCTCGACGGCGTCGCAGAGGTGTGGTCGGCACACGGCCCCGAGCACGACTACCGTCTGCCGATCGACCAGCTGGTCGTCGGCCCCCAGACCACGGTGCTCCGACCCGGGGATGTGCTGCGCAGCATCGACGTTCCGCGGCACGCCCTCGAGTCGAGAACGGCGATGCGCACGCTGTCGCTCTCACCTCTCGGCCGATCGGCGGCGGTGGTGATAGGACGCGTCGACCCCGACGGCACATTCGTGTTGACCGTTACCGCGTCGACCGTTCGTCCGTTCGTTCTTCGGTTTTCGGCCGTACCGACGGCGCACGAGCTCGACGACGCCCTTGCCGACACTATCGGTCCGCAGCACTGGTACGACGATCCCCATGGTGCGCCGGATTGGCGTCGACACATCAGTTGCGCTGCGGCGCAGTCCATTCGTGAGGAGCTGTCATGATCGTCG
>CAFBLX010000090.1_pt1 | contig 11901 bp, 6 predicted proteins | sample 7268311 | NCBI WGS metagenome assembly CAFBLX01 (sample SAMEA6814046, study PRJEB35770) | freshwater metagenome | biome: Freshwater; feature: Freshwater reservoir; material: water | place: Czech Republic | collected 2017-05-23 | depth 30m m | reverse complement strand
TATAAAAATGGTATTAATGTTTATGATCGTGCTTCAGTTAAACCAATGTTTACACAAATTTTTCCTGCATTGCGTGATGGAGATATACCCGCAGGATCTATTGATAATGTTCAAATCGGTTGGATTAATAATCGTTTGTGGGTTTCTGTACCGTGGACAGATGTGTCAACTCCTCCAAGGGGTATGACTTTTGTTTTAGATCCATTTTTAAAATCTGGTGGGTCGTGGACTAAATATACTTTACAGTTGGGTCCATACGCTACAGGCGGTCGTATTGATGATTCTCTAGCATACATTTATGGAACAAATCGCATATTTAAATTAGATGTAATTGACCAATATTACGATAATTTGGGTACTGGTTCAACTAATGTCACTATTGACGCTTATTATCGAACACGTTTTATTGATTTGGGTGAACCTGCACTTAAAAAACATTGGCGACGAACAGATATTTTAATGCAAGTTGCGCAGGGTTACACTTTGCCTGTTGTTTCTTATTCAAATTATGATCCAACTATTCCTATAAAAAACTTTTCTTTTAGTTCTGTAGCAAGTGCCAGTTCTGCCACTAAAGGCATATGGGATAATGCGGCTTCTGATTGGGATGCAGCATCATGGTCAAAATCTGGAGTTTATGATTATATGGATCGTGGTTCCCCCTTGGGTGTTGCCCGATCTGTTTCTTTAAAAATTGGTGGCAAAGTTTTAACTAATGCTGCCACAGGCAGTACACGGGCCTCAACTTTTTGGGGTGTTGACGCTTTAATATTTAAATATGTTCCTCGGAGGATCAGATGAGTACAACTGCTAAAACCTATACTTTTACTGCTGGCACAGACATTAAATCTAGTGAAGTTAATCAAAACTTTGATGACATGATTGGGTATGTCAATGCCGAAGTGATTGTTCGTGATGGCTCTAAGGCGTTCACTGCTATTCCGTCTGGTCCTGGTACTAATCCTACGACTGCTAATCAGTTTGCTCGGAAGCAGTATGTGGATGACAGGGAGGCTGTTGTTACAGCCGCTGCCACAACGTTGGGAGCAACTGTTACTGCCAACACAGCGTCGATTGCTACCAACACGACGGATTTAACGAAACGTCCGACAATCAATAACAATGCAACAAACGTCAGGATGATTTCGCAGGCAACGTCTGGAACTACGGACGCTAACGGGGATTTATATGTTGCTTTTCCCTCAGGATATTTAACGACTTGTACGAATGTTGTTGCTGTAAGTGCCAACATCAATGCAGCGTCAGTTCAAATTTCAACAACTTCTTTAATCAGTTTCACCAATGCTGGTTTTACGGTTCGAGTTTTCAGGACCAAGAGTGTTGATTATCTTGGCAATTATTACCTTCAAGCCAGCCCCAGTGAGGGAGTTGCAATCAACTACATCGCTACTGGAACATAATGGCAAAGTGGTCGAACCCGATCCCTGCTGTACAGCCCGCAGATCCTCCGATTCTGCGTCGAATCTTCACGTCTATTGAGGACTGGTCAAATACGGTCGGGGTCGGTGCAACAGGTCCAGTCGGCCCCATGGGGGCCACAGGAGCGACGGGTTTAACAGGCTCAACAGGGTTAACTGGAGCAACTGGTTCTACTGGTGCCGTAGGTCCGACAGGTCCAACAGGGTTGACTGGTGCAACGGGTCCAACGGGTTTAACTGGACCGACGGGCATTACGGGAACAGCGGGGGACCGATATTCAACGACTTCAACCACGACCCTGACCATTGCTGCTAGCGGTTCAATTACTTTTACCATTGGGACTGGACTCGCATATACGGCTGCTCAAGCAATTGTTATCTCCTATGATGCGTCAAACCACATGCACGGAACGATAACTTCGTACAATTCAGGTACTGGTTCCGTAACTGCTTCCCTCCAATACAAAACTGGTTCGGGAACCTACTCGGTATGGGCTATAAATCTTGACGGAGCAATCGGACCAATAGGTGCTACTGGCGCTACTGGTCCACAAGGCATTGCTGGAACAAACGGGACTAATGGAACCAACGGAACCAACGGTTCCGCCGCTACAATTGCTGTCGGAACCACCAGTTCAGGCACCGCAGCAGTAACCAACAGCGGTACGTCTTCGGCAGCGGTTTTTAACTTTACTGTTCCCATGGGTGCAACTGGCCCCGTCGGGGCTACGGGCGCAACAGGACCGACTGGTGCAACTGGTTTAACGGGACCGACTGGTTCGACGGGTGCTACTGGTCCAACGGGTTTGACGGGTGCTACTGGTCCAACGGGTGCGGCGGGTGCAAACGGCACAAACGGCACCAATGGAACAAACGGTGCAGCAGCAACTATCGCCGTAGGAACCACGACAACTGGCGCAGCAGGTTCTAGCGCATCAGTCACTAACAGCGGAACAACTAGTGCGGCAACATTTAACTTCACCATCCCTAAGGGTGATACGGGTGTTGGTACTCCTACGGGTGCTTTGGTTGCGTATGCCGCCGCTACGGCCCCTACAGGATGGTTGAACTGTGACGGTTCTGCGGTTAGCAGAACCACATACGCCGATCTGTTTGTGGTTTGTTCCACAACCTATGGGGTAGGAAACGGCACAACGACTTTCAACCTGCCCGATCTTCGAGGTCGTATCCCTGTTGGTTTGGACAATATCGGTGGAACCGATGCAGGCCGTCTGAGTGTGGCGAACACTTTGGGTGGCTCGGGTGGTGAAGAACAACACACGTTGACATCAGCGGAAATGCCGATCCACACACACGTTCAAAACTCTCACAACCACACTCAAGATACCCACAACCATACTCAAAACTCACATAATCACACCCAGAACGCTCATGGTCATACGGCTGGTAACTACCAGGGAACGCAAATTACCAACTCGGCTGTGGCTGCGGGTGGTTCTTTTCAATCTATTGCGTTAAGCGGTGGATATTCGTTTGACACCATTACGGTGTCAAACAATACAGCCACCAACCAAGCCACTACTGCTGTCAATCAAACTACCGTAGCCACCAATCAGGCCACTACAGCAGTTAACCAAAACGCTGGTAGCGGTGGGGCGCACAACGTCATGCAGCCCTATGTGCTGACCTATTACATCATCAAAACCTAGGGGATAACGGGACATTATGGGGTATATGTTATGAGCAATGTCACAAACTATCTGTCTCCAGAGGAGATAAACGCCTACCAGACACGATCAAATCAATATGATTTGAACGCTCAGCGGGGATTGGCGCAAAATCTGTATACCCGCACTCAAGGTGATATTGATTATGGTCGCGGTACAACCAAATTAAATCAATCGTGGGACCAAGGTTTTAAGGGCCTCCCATCCTCTTACGGGCACCGTGGTGTACTGCGTTCAGGCATATATCAAGATGCCCTACAAAATCATTTGTATGATCGTCAACAGGCTTTTGATGATTATTCGCTGCAAAATCAGCGTCGTCTTGATACTTTAAGCCAACAAGATCAAAATTTAGAATCTCAACGTAATGTCGGGCAACAGCAAATTGAGTCGGAACGTTCGGCTCGTCAGGCTGGTTTGGCTGCACGGTTGCGGCAAGTACAAGGAGTAACAGGATAATGACAGATCCAAGTTATAATGACTGGCAAGGCATGAGCAGCAGTCAACGGATGAAACTTATTAATGCCGACCCAAATTTGGCTTTTCGCATGCAGGCTGCTCAGGGGCAGTCATCTACTGATAGTGCTTCTCCTTTTCGTTTTGACGATCCGAATAACCACAACCCCATTCCAGGAACTCCTGCAAATACTTACGGATTGACTGAAGGTAATTCTTACGGTGTTGGTGATGATCGTACTGATGCTCAAAGATATGATTATAACGCTGCAATGCGTAATGCTTATGGAAGGGAAAATTTCAATTTTTCTTCTATTCCTGGTTATGAGGGTTGGTATGATCCTGTAGCAGAAGAACAAAAACTTCGAGATGCTTTTAATAAAAACAATAACAATGGCGACGGTGCTGCTGCTGCTGCTGCTGCTGCTGCTGCTGCTGCTCAAAGGGCAATGATTGATGCTATTAATCAATCGTATGATACTCGTCGTGGTGGGTTGGATCAGCAAAATACTGCGGCTACAGCAAATTTGCAAAACATTTTAGGTTCTTTTAGAACGAATGTTCAAAACAATCAAGCCAGTTATATGCAGGGTTCTGATTCAATTCAAAAAGCAATGGCTGAACGTGCTGCGCAGGCACAGGCTGAAGCGAGTGCCCGTTCAGGGCAGATTCAGGGAATGTTGGCTGGTCAGGGCGGTAATGCTTCTGCTATTAATGCTCAGGCTATGGCCAATCAGTCTGTTGCTAATCAAAGTGGTCAGGCTTCAAAAGACCTTAGTCAACGTTTTGATCAGATTTCTCAATCTAATCAAAAGAATGTTTTAAATTCTGGGGATCTTGTGCAGCAGGGTGCGGCTGGTCAGTTGCAAAACCAATACACGGATTTGCTTAATGCTTTGGAACTTTCTCGTCAACAGGATATTTATAATGCGCAGAATCCAAAATCTAGTGGTAGTGGCGGTGGCGGTAGTAGCCAAATGAGTGCCGCCGATCGTGCTGCACAACGAGAGCAAAATATTGTTGATTCAGCATACATAAATGGCACTTCTTCGGGTCTAATGAATGCTTTGTATGCAATGAATAAAGAATATGCTATGTCTATTGATAATAAAACTTACGATGAAAGTGTTTGGAAAAATGCTGGGTTTAATGATGAAGCGTCTTATAAAGATGCTATAGTCCGTCAAGCAATTGCACCTTATGTTTCTCAAGAGGCAATGCAAAAAGGCGATTTTGAAAGTTATATCTACGATAGATTCCATAGCAACGGTCAATAAAGCATGGCAATTATCGATCGCAAATATGAAGCAACAAAGACTGCCCGTCGAGTTTCAGCCAATGGCGCTCAACAAAAATCGGCATCAGGTTTATATGATGCTAATTTGAGTGGAAAAATTGCTTCTATTGTTAGCAGCAATGCTCCAAGCAAATATAAAGCAGAAGCGTTAAAAAACGCTCCTAACGCTAAAGAGGGAGATTCGTGGTTAACGACAGCATTTAATCTTTTAGGTAAACCTAAAAGTATTGTTGCTGCGACTTTGCGACGTGCTGTTGACCCTAATGCTAATTGGGCTAAAGATGTTCAAAATAATATTGGTTTTGGAAAGATTATTGAAAAGTTGCCTTTGCCCGAAATCCCGTATCTTACAGATACGGTTCGTGGTGCTTTAGGTTTTGCGGGCGATGTTGTTTTAGATCCTTTAACATATCTTGGTGTTGGTCTTGCTGACGATGCTTTAAAGATGGGTGGCAAGGGTGCTGGCCTTTTCATGAAGGCTGCTAAATATTCTGAAATGACTGGTGCGGTAGATGATGCTTTAAAGTTTGCTACTGCTGGTCAAAAAGCAGCAAAAGGTTTATCTAGACTTTCTACTGTTGAACGTGGAGTTTTAAAAGATCTTGCGGTCAGCGAAGCAAATCGTCTTGGCACGAAAGCCGCTTTAGGTTCTGCTGCTTTAAAAGATAGTGGTGGTTTGTTTTGGAATGTTCCTGGCACGGGTGGGATTAGCAACAAATTGCGTCAAACGGTTGGTTTGGGTGCTATTGAAAAGAAACAAATTAAACTTCTTGGACAATCTGATGCTTTAAGTGCTATTCCTCGCGCTTTGCGTAGTGGTGAGGAACTTGCTCGCGGGCATGGTTTAGGCAAAGCACTTGGTAACGCTTTTAATGATCCCGAAAAACTTAAACTAATTAACTCTTTACGACGGGGAGATAATCCGTTAAAAGCCGCTGATGCTTATATTGGTTTAAAGGCGATGCAATCTTCTCCTGTTACTGAAGCCAAATTTGTTCGTGAAGCGGCATCACGTTTTAACGAAATGGTTGACGAACTTGATAAGGCTGGCGTTGCTTATGATGATGTAACGCGTGCTGCTGGTGGAGACAACAACGCTTTTCTGCGTCTTGAATCTGCCATGGGTACTGAGAAGGCTGTACAGGCGCAAGAGTTCAGCCGTAATCTTGGCCGAATGTATAATGACATTTTGGGTGTTGCCGAAGGCGAAGTTGGGGCTATCCCCATTCGTGATTTTCATGCTGCCACAATGCGATCTGATGAATTAAAACAAAAACTTCTTCAAACAGGCGGTAAAGATACTTTTGATCTTCCTGGTGCCGTTAAGGGTGGAAACTTTGAAAAGAAAGCAATGGCTCCTGGCGACACTTTCTTAGAACAAACGTTGCTTGCTCCTTCTGAACATCCTCAAGGTCTTTCCATTCCTGACCAGATGGAAAGTATTTCTAAGGATTATTGGGGTGCAGATTATGTAAAAATGTTTAATCAAGATTTTAAGGAAGCAACTAGAGCGCAAATTAGTGCTATGGGTCGTCGTATCCGTGTTGCTTCTGTTGAAAAGAATCTTCGTGATGCTGGTGTTGCTAAGGATTTGTTTCAGACTGTAGAGACTGCTTCTGCTGCTATTTCCAGAAAAAAACTTAACAAACTGCTTACCAAGTTACCTGCTGTACAGCAACAGAGTGTTCATGCTTATTTGGAAGTTCAAAACTCTCAACAGGCTTTGGATACTGCTGAGGCTTTGGTTACTGGTTCTAAAGAGCAGGCTGCGGTTTGGCGTTCTGAGGCTCGTATTTCTCGTTTGTCGGATACTTTGTTGGGTGAGAATTCCTCTGATCCTGTTCTTAAAGGTTTTCATACTCAGTTGCGTAACGCTAAAACTGCTGAGGAAGCGGCTTTGGCTATAAGTTCTATTCAGGATGAGGTTATCCGCCAGTTCCCTGATGAGGCTAATCAGATTTTGCGGCCTTTGCGTGAGGCTTTTGCCGAAAGTCAAAAAAACATTTCTGAGGCTTTTGGTAAACAACAAAAGTTTGGCAAAATACTTGATGAGTTGCAGGTTAACCGTGCTAAGGCTGTTGAGTATCATGCAGCGCGTTCTACACGAATTAACCAGTATGCGGATTTGTTGGTGCAACAAAAAGATTTGCGTGTCATTACTAATCGCATGTTGGATGAGATTGCTAATCCTGTTAAATATGGGACTGCTGATCGTGATGCTTTAACTCGTCAAATGCAATCAACTGTCAAGGGTTTGAACGATCAACTTGAGGCGACACGCACTATGCGTGCAATGTTAGAAGCGCCTGAGTTGATGACGGGTCCTATGCGGACAAAGGCTTTTGCGGCTAGTGATGTTATTGATGAAAAAACTGGTCGTATCGCTAATGCGGGTGTTGTCAAGGGTTCTACTGTTGGTAAAAACGCTTCGGGTGGTGACGCTGATGTTGCTTTACTGTATTTCTTAGAACACCCTAATTTGGATCAAAATGCTGTTGGTCTAAAAAAACTTGTTGGCGAGTCTGTTACTCTTGAAGACTTGAATAATAGGCAGATTGCTGCTGTTATTAAGGAAGCAAATCGTCTTACGGATGATTTGCAACGTCAAGTTGAAACCGCCAGTTCTGCTTTGCAGAAACGTCTTGCTACGTCTCCTCAAATGGGTGTGAAGCAGGCTCGTGCTAAATTGGACGATATTGCTGCACGTTTAGCGGGTTTGGGTCAGGACGAGTACGTTGCGTATTTGGGTGACCTTAAGGCTCGTTTGCCTGAGGTTGGTGCTAATGGAACACTTCGTGATCCTTTGTTGCATGAACAACAGCAAGTTGCTTTAAGGTGGGCGGGAGTGCAAGATGTTTGGGAAAATCTAAACGTAAAGATGACTTCAGACAAGTGGCAGTATTATCAAACGAAAGTATCCATTGAAGGTGTTATGGATAATTATCTTTTTGATCGTGCTCACAAAATTTTGCAATCAGCAGAACAGGCGGGGGCATTTGATAATCTTGACCCACAAATAGCGGATGAGATTTTTCATTATTATGACCAATTAAAACCGATAATGGAACAAAGTCAACAGTCACCTAGGGGTGGAGAAATAAAAGACATATTTAAAATATCTAATAATGCGTCGGTTGACGCATACAGCACAAATAGTCCAGAAGATGTTTTTGAATCTGTAAGACATTTAAATTCTCTTATTGAAGAAAATTTGCCCGATTACGTAGTTGAAATTAATAATTTGGGCGAGAGGGGCATTTTTGGTATGCCTTGGGTAGATAAGAAATTTTATCATGGTACAAATACAGAACAATATTTGAATTTAACAAAAACCAACATGGGTGGCACAAATTACGCTAATGCGGATTCTATGGCTGGATCGCATTGGACAATGAGGATGGATGTTGCTAATGGATATGCTTTTGACTCCATGGATACGGTGGGACAACGGGCAATAACAACTGTTGCTGATCTTGCACCACAAAACCCTATGGTTTATGGACCGCATAGTATTGACACTTTAATGGGAACACCTTTTAATTTTGATTTTGTATTTAAAAATAGAGGTGAGTGGGTTGGCGGACGTGCTGTTTATTATGGCGATGTTCTTCGTGATGCCGTCAAGAACGGAATTCTTGACAGAAAATTTGCTAATGAATTTCTTACAAATAATGAACAAAGAAAATTTTGGAGTGTTGTTCATGATGTTTTTGAAGAAACTGGCAATGCTGACGAAGCCCTGCGCCGTGCCGCTAGTTCTTGGGAAGATCCTTTATTAAAGAAAAACCGTACTCTCCAAAGCCGTCTTAGAATGATCGATGGTTATAAAAATATAGATGGTTATGACAATCAAATGGTTGATTATATCGCTAGAGAACTTTTTGCTTCAGGAAAGGGTGGCTTAAAGCATCCTTTGTTGAAGCGTTTGCCATCAGATTTTATTGAACGAAGTACTTTGGGTTATAATGCAACCTTAAAAGCAATGGGTTATGACTCAATTGCTTATCCTCTTGGCAGAGAATTGGGTTGGTCTATTATTGCAATTGATCCAGCCATTGTTAAAATTCAGGATGTAAAACCACTTGGTAGGCCTTTAAGTCAAGCCAATAAAGTTATCCAATTGGAAGGGCCTGGTGGAAAACTGATTGAAGTTACCCGCCGAGGAAAAAAGGCTTTTGGTGTTGATTTGTTTGATGCCCAACGAATTGTTGGCAAAAAAATGCTTGCCGAACAGGATGCGTTAATAGCGTCTATTGATGATGCAGCCCAAAAAGTTGGTACTGTTTTAGATCAGGCTACTTCCGATTGGAAAAACGCTGATCTAAATCTTTATAATGATCGTGCTGCTTTGCAGTCAGCAGAATCTAATGCTCAACAAAAATTTGATGATCTTATTAGCGAACGGTACATTAGTTACAATAGCGAAGTTGATTTGCGTAAGCGTGCTGTTCGTTTTGGTGAGTTGATTGAGAAACGTACTGCCATGTTTGAGGCTGAGATGGCTCAGGCTCAGGCGCAAGGCAGGGATGCTTCTAAGGCTTTGGGGGATTTGCGTGCAGAACTTGGTGTTCTGCAACTTGAACGTGATTTAGCAGCGGCTTCAGCAGATTTGGCTAAATCTAATAAACAGGTTTTGACCATAGAGCAGGCTGCTGTCAAGTTGCGTAACCAAAAAGCGGCAACACAAATTGTCAATGTTTTGGAAGATGGTTTCAGGCAACTTGGTATGGGCAGTCAGGCTCCTGCGGATATTGTTGATGCTATTGCTGCTATGGCTAAGATTCGTGATCCCAAGCAGGTTGGTGTTTTCTTAAAGACTTATGATTTTGTTACACAGGCGTTTAAGGCTTGGGCTATTACTAGCCCTGGTTTTCATTTTAGAAACTACATGGGTGGCGTTTTTAACAATTTCCTTGCTGGTGTTGATATGGGAAGTTATAGCCAGTTCCGTAAAGTCGATAGGTTTTATCAAAAGGCTTTGGCTGATGGCCTTGAACGTACTGCTGCTTATGCAGAGATTGGCAAGAAGTATGGTCAGTTAACCCAAGAGGCTTATACGGTTGCTGAACGCAGTTTTGCGTTTAATGCTCCTGGGCAAATTGGTTCTACTGGTTTGGATTCTGGTATTGGTAGTTCTGCTGGTAATTGGCGTAAAGCGTTAACTCAAAAAGGTGAACGTAGTTTTGTTATTGATAATCCTGCTACTCGTTTGAATCTTCATGCTTCTGAATATGTGGAACGTCAGTTGCGTGGCACTTTGGCGTTTGATTACGCTATGAAGGGTGCTAATAAAGATGAGGTTCTTGATGCTGTTTACAAGTTCCATTTCAATTACGAAGATTTGTCCGCAAACGAGCGTAATATTGGTAAGAGGGTAGTTCCTTTTTACACTTGGACGCGAAAGAATATTCCTTTGCAGTTGGAAATGTTGTTTCAACAACCAAAGTATTATGCACGGATTGGTTATTTTAAAAATGAGATGGAGCAGTACAGCGATCAGGAATCTTTGATGCCTTCTTGGTTTAATGATACTTTGAGTATTCGGATGCCTTTTAAAAATCCGATGGGTGAGCAAATGTATATTCAGCCTCAGTTGCCTCCAACTGATTTGTTGAATTTAACAAATCCTCGCAGTTTTTTGGGTATGCTTAACCCCGCCATTAAGGTGCCTGTTGAGTCCGTTACTCAAAAGAAATTGTTTAATGACATTCCTTTTAAGGAAGGTCTTACGCCTGTTCCTTCGGCGTGGAACAAATTGGGTATTGGCAAGATTATGGAGATGGCTGGTAGGGCTACTACTGATAAAGATGGCAACATTGTTGCTAAAGACAGCGATATTTATGCTGTTGAATCGTTTATACCTTTGTTGGGTAAAGCGCGTCGTTTGTTCCCTTCTGATAGTCAGGCTTCTGAAGCCAAATACAGTAATCGTGTTGCTTTGTCTTGGGCTAATATGGTGTTTGGTCTTGGTTTTACAGCCAATACTCAATCGGATCAATCGGGTGAGTTGTACCGCAGAACTAAGGCTGTTGACAGTTTGAATAAGAAACTGTCTACTCTGGGTTACGGTGGTTACAAGACTTTGACAAAGGATGTTGCTACTAAGGCTAAACCTGCTAAGGGTGAGAAGTCTCCGTTTTTGATTGTGGCTCAACCCAGTAAAGCCAAGGGTGGGGCGGGGCCGTCGTATTCAATGGCCCCAGAGGGGCAAAGTGGCAATCAGGCTCTTACGGCGGCTTTAAGTAAATTGAAGTCAAGTAATAATACGTCTACTGATTTGCAAAAGATGATTGCCAATCTTCAGAAAACCAGTAAAAAGTGATGGATACGATATTCCGTATCATTGAAATTGCTGTTGTTCCTATTTTTGCTACAACGGTTGGGGCTTGGGCTTTGATTCGGGCAAACCGCAAAGAAATCCACAGTTTAGATAGTCGTAATACTGAGCAGCACAATGAAAATGCGTTATTGTTAAATCATTTAAGCCGTCAGATTGGTGGTATTGACGGCAAGGTTGATCGGCTAGATGAGCGGCTTGGCAGCGTCCAGCAATGGGCTGCCGAGCATGAAATCACCCACCTCATTGAGGATTCTGCCCTGTAAAGCCTGTTCTGTTCGTGCGGGTGTTCTATGGCTCGTACAGTCGTTTGATGGGGTTTGGGGTGTAATCACCCCACCCGACAGGCTGAAATCGCTTAGAACGCTTCCTAGAGGCTGGTTTGGGTGGGACATTTCTCCCAATAGGTGTGGACGACGTAGACGGATTTTTACAAGCACAAAACTTTACAAAGGATGGGTCACGGACCCCGAATTTGTGGGTGGTCCACGACGAGGAATATCCCGAGCGACCCGATGCCGCATGGGATGTCGCCCGATACTTCGCAGGGGCCAATGCCCCCCGATCCTCAGCCCATGTTTGTGTCGATGACCGCAACGCCATCGGCTGTGTCGATTGGCGTGACATTGCATGGCATTCAGGTCACGGTGCCACCAACAACCGCTCTATCGGTATTGAGCATTC
>CAFBLX010000089.1_pt1 | contig 11910 bp, 12 predicted proteins | sample 7268311 | NCBI WGS metagenome assembly CAFBLX01 (sample SAMEA6814046, study PRJEB35770) | freshwater metagenome | biome: Freshwater; feature: Freshwater reservoir; material: water | place: Czech Republic | collected 2017-05-23 | depth 30m m | reverse complement strand
CGTGGGTTTCGGAAATCTCTCGGAGAGCGCCCGGTCCAGCGTTTGAAGGCATGAGAGAAGTTGGCGAGGTCGCTGTATCCGAGTTCAGAAGCGATCTCGCTGACCGAAACCGAGCGATCGAGGAGCCGTAGCATCGCGCGTTCGTACAGCAGCGATTGGCGCACCTTTCTGTAGGTGGTTCCTTCTTCGGCAAGCCGCCGTTTCAACGTGCTGCTGGACATCGACAATGCTTGTGCAACATCATGGTTGGTTCGCTGTCCGAGGTCCTTTTCCAACAGTTGCCTCACCTTCTCGGCGGATGACATGGACCCACTCCGATGGGCGAGTGTCCGCTGCAGATCAGCGATAGCGAGACGATATGCGAGAGGGTCCGAGAACCGACAAGCCTTGTTTAGTGTGTCCTCGGGTACGTGGACGAAGGAAATCGGAGCGTCGAAGAACCGGCGATTCGCCGGACCTTTGTCGTGGCTCACCTCGGTCGGCTCCGGCCAGCTCAGATGGAGTGTCACCGGCGATATGTCACCGGCGAGCATGTCCAGCAGTCGTAACAACGCCGACCCGCCGTAGGTGATGACCAAGCAGTCCAGTGCGGAATCGCCTGTGTGCGCAGTGAGCCCGACGATCAGACCGTAGTCGCCAGTGTGGAACTGCGATTTCAACGCCGTGGAGATCAATGGCAGGTATGTCAGGAGATCGACGATCTCGGCGACCGAACCAGCGCTGATCAAAGGTGAACTCAGGGGCCCGAACGATGTCAACTGGGCCTGCTCGGCAAACGCAAATCCGAGTCGAGTGGCCTGGGCGATATCGAGTTCGGGATAGACCTCCCGAAACCACCGTATCGGCGCCTGGACGTCATGCTGAATGAGCGTCGCTTCACTGGTTCCTTCGCGGTGCATGATCGCGCGAAGGCGCGCGGCGGCGTCAGGGTCGAGTGCGCGGCGTTCGAGCAGCTGCACGAACGCAAGCGGTGGCACGCCCTCATCGCTCAGCTTCACGGTGATTCCTTTGACCCGAATTCACAAGTTTATGACTCCACCGAACATAGCCGTCACCCGCGTTTGCGACGACACTTTCGTCAATCACGCCGGAAAACGAGGTGGTGGCAAGCTGGACGGATTCTTGTCCGGAAGTTCGTTTGTCTTGAGAATGGGAATATTGCGTGACACCGACGCTAGCGGCGCTACACCGACGCTAGCGGCGCTACACCGCTGTCGCTACGGTCGACCGAATCGAGTCGTCTTGCTCAACTCTGGATTGGCTTGAAAATCTTGGAACCCCTCGATGTACGGAGCGAGTAGGTCTGCGATATCGGTGGCGGTCTGGGCTGCGTCAGTCGGGGGCCGTGAGACATACGCCAAGGCCATCTGAACGATGGACGTGCTCAGGATATCGGCTTGGCGTTTCGGGGCTTGCACCCAGCATCGCTGAAATGTGGCAGAGAGGTGATCTGCGGCTCGCTCGACAAGCTGGGTGCTGTGAACAGTAATGAGCCGCAGGAGGTCTGCGGATGCGTCTTCTTCTCGTAGCGATCTGACCAATGGGTCACGTTCGGAGACGGCGAAAAACGCAGCCAAACCTCGGCCGAGCGCCAATCTGATATCACCAACGCAAGTGTAGAGTCCATCGTCCACCACACTGACCAGCTGATCGGTCAGTCGTATCGCGTAGCTCTCCGCCACACCGCGCCGGGACCCGAACTCGTTATAGATGGTCTGTCGAGACAAACCGGCTTCCTTCGCGACCTCGGACATGGTCACGGACTTCCAGCTCTGCCGCAGCAGGAGAGCGCTCAATGCGTCTAACGCGGTCGCACGAAGGAGAGTGCTTGCCGCTGTCCGGTAGCCACCATCAGGGCGCGCAGTGTGGACGGAACTCATGAATAGAAGTCTAGGCGCGTTCGGACATTGGTGGTGGGGGATGATGTCGCTGTCGCCAGCGCGTCGATGCTGCCAGAGATGCGACCAGTGGCGTTATCGGCGGGCGAACGAACCAGGCGCAGCGGTGAGCCGAACACCTACGAAGAACTCATCTGTTCTTTCGGTAGGTTTCCCGAGCGGCGTACAGCGAACGCAGAGCATGCAACTCGGCACAACTGCCGGCGTGTGGCGTCAGAAAAGCTCTCCATTGCAGAGGTCGGCTACGCACACCCCTCGTCTGCGTAGCTCGACCTACATCTGGCTGGTTTTCACGTCGCGAATATTTCGGCGTTCGATCAGACTCGCGCACCCATGGTAAGTCAACGAAATCCACGCGGGTGCCAACATGAACAGTAGGAGCGGTGTCAATGTGAAGAATACAAAATCCAGCACGATACCTCGATTTCCACTGCATTCATGGAGGCCTGAAGAAGCCGTCGTCGTGGTGTCGATCGTACTGGATCGGCACCGTTCTGTGATATGTCCAAGTTGGCCAAAGTCGCAAGGAGTCCTTGTTCTTTATGCACAACTCATCCTTCCCTCTTTGACACATGAGGAATGGCTATCGTACAACTAGGTCGTATCGAGTTCGCTCCCGTACTTAAAGGAATCAACCTTGAATCGAGCATTGGACCGTCTCGCAGTTCGTGGTCGGGTGCTGGTCACACCCTGCCAGGGGGAGCCCGAACTGTGGGACTACGAATCCGATCCACCCTACGAGACGGTTGCTCAGCGAGCTGCGCGTCATAAAACTGCAGCGGACTCTTGCATGAAATGTCATATACTGACCGACTGCGAGCAGTATCTTGCTACTGATCCTTCGCCAGTCGGAGTGTGGGCCGGTCGAATCTTGGAGACGTCCGAAGGATCTGTCGAATCAAATGCGGCGAACATTGCGACAAGTGAAGGAATCGAGGGCAAAGAAATGGATATCAATGACCGAATCAAGTCGCTTTCACCGAATGCGGCATTCGATATTCTGATAGCAACAATCGTGAATCAGCATGGCAATGGAGTCTGACGAACGTGGCGCTGGAAACCTGGAAGGTTTGAGCCGGGTCGCAGCCACCCTGCTCAAACCGTCAACCGTGCGTCTACTGAGCCGAGCGGTATGGGTAATTTGAGTACTGTGCTGGGTGTCCACCACGCGGCATCCAGCGCAATCCTGAGGTTCATGAGGATGCTGGCATCGTCCAGCTTGCAACCGCACTCTTTCGCTGCTTGTCGGATGCGGTATTTGACCGTGTTGCGATGGATCGTCATGTCGTGAGCGGTCGCGGTAACGCTACAGTTGTTTGCCAGGTAGACTCGCAAGGTCTCGCGGAGCCAGCGGTTCCGCGCACTGTCCAGAAGCAAGCCTCCGAGTGAGTCTTCCGCTAGATCCCTTAGGCTTTCCGGATCTTCGAGCAGAAGAGTGATGGCTGCAACTTCCTCGAAAGTTACCACCGGACTGATATCGACCTTGCCGTCCGAAACCACGCGGGCCGCGCGCTCTGCCTGCCTGGCTGTCTTCCGAAAACCATTTTCACCACTCTGCACGGTTCCAATTGCTGCTCGAATTCGGCCGTACTTCTGAAGAACGTCTGTAACGCTTTCAAGGCAAATCCTTCCGGCGTGAATTATCGGAAACCAAACCAGGGATCGGGCATCGCCTTTACTGTTGACTTGCGGTCGACCGATCGTACCGAGTCTGACGTTAACGGTATCTACGAGCTGGTGCCAGGACTTGCTCGGGAATGGTTCCCGGTCATTCGTCCAAAACTCAATGGCAATATGGTTTCCTGTGAGATTGTAATATGAATCGATTTTGTATGCGTCCAAAGGATCTGTGCATGATGGCGACATTGCGCGTTCGAGTTCCGTGTTTACAGAACTATTTTCTTCACGTATCTTCGATTTCTCCGCTTCGTATTCTGAACATGCGTCCTGACACACGCGGTCTATGAAGACGGCAGACCTGCTGACCAGATGCGCAAGTTGATTCGCGGCCAACGTGTGCGTAGCTCGCGAGAGCGAGAACAGGACATGCTCAAGAAATCTCGATTGGCCCAGGTGATAAGCGCGGGCGAGCGCCGTCAGCGGGACATGCGTGTGTGCGAGAACGCGAGCATGGCACAGGGCGGCATGCGGAGCTCGCAAGTTGTCGTGCTCAGTCCTGTCGGCCAGGAAGTCGATAGCCGCATTGATGTTGGCTTTCACGCTGGTGTGTAGAAGTCCGGTTGCGTCTGCATTGCCGTTCATTTCATGGATTGATGCACTTATGAATGAAGAGATATTCTCGGTCAACTCTGCCTTCCTGTCCTCCATCTCGTCCACAAGTGTTTCCATCAAATGAGTCGATACCATTTTAGTGTCATACCTACCCTGGTAGTTCAATTCTGGAGCGGCACGCCATTTCGGTGACGATCGCTGCGGATCTAGCTTGTCGATCTCGGGGCTTGCCCCGCCGCCTGTGCACCTCGGCTTCTCGTCAGAGCCCTCCTTGCTGGCTTCTGACGCACCGGCTCCTTTCGGTTCGGCTCGCCGGTGACGGAAGCGTCAGCGGCTTGTGGTTGATGAGCTGCATCACTAGTATCTGTACACGCAGGCTGCATCTGTCAATTAATTGGACAAAAAGCCATCGTCTGTATAGTAGTGTGCCTGTGTAGGCAGGCGGTCGGCTTTGGTCTCACCGTCGAGGGGGCGCACTCTTGCGCTGGGGTCCAGGCCCCTGGGGCGAGGAGCAGTTATCCGGTTTGAAGAACCAGAAGGAGACGCCATGGCGACGCCACCGAGCAGTTCAATCGATTACGACGTTCTGATCGTCGGTTCGGGCTTCGGCGGAAGTGTCACCGCGCTGAGGCTGGTGGAGAAGGGGTACCGCGTTGGGATCCTGGAAGCCGGGCAACGCTTCGAGGACAAGGACTTCGCGAAGAACAGTTGGGATCTCAAGCGTTTCCTGTGGGCACCGAAACTCGGTCTGTACGGCATCCAGCGCGTACACCTGCTGCGCGATTGCCTCATCCTCGCCGGTGCCGGAGTGGGCGGTGGATCGCTGAACTACGCGAACACCCTCTACAAGCCGCAGACACCGTTCTTCGAGGACAAGCAGTGGGCGCACATCACCGACTGGAGCAGTGAGCTCTCGCCGTTCTACGACCAGGCCACCCGCATGCTGGGCGTGGTGCGCAATCCGCACATGACCCCTGCCGACGAGGTGATGAAGTCGGTCGCCGAGGACATGGGCGTCGCCGACACTTTCATTCAGACACCGGTGGGCGTGTTTTTCGGTGACGAGCCCGGCAAGACCGTCCCGGACCCGTACTTCGGCGGCGCAGGCCCCGAGCGCACCGGTTGCATCGAATGTGGTGAGTGCATGACCGGTTGCCGCCACGGAGCCAAGAACACCCTGCTCAAGAACTACCTCGGTCTCGCCGAGCGCGCAGGAGCCGAGATCGTGCCGATGACGACGGTGTCCGGCCTGCGCCCCCGATCCGACGGCACCTGGGATGTCGACACCGAGCGCACCGGCGCTCGGCTCCGCAAGGGCAAGAAGACGTACAGCGCGGCAAATGTCGTTCTGGCAGCCGGTACCTGGGGCACCCAGAATCTGCTGCACAAGATGAAAGACACGGGCGCTCTGCCCAAGCTGTCGGACACACTCGGCGAACTGACGCGTACCAACTCCGAGTCGATCGTCGGAGCGACCAAATACGAGGTGGACCCGTCGATGAATCTCACGCGTGGCGTTGCCATCACGTCCTCGTTCCACCCCAGTCCCAACACCCACATCGAGCCGTGCCGCTACGGCAAGGGTTCGAACGCGATGGGCATGCTGCAGGCCCTGATGACCGACGGCGGAGGAAAGATTCCGCGTTGGCTCAAATTCGTGTTCGCGATGATCGCGCATCCGATTCAGTTCGTCCGCGTCGTCAATGTCCGGCACTGGAGCGAGCGCACCATCATCGCGCTGGTGATGCAGAACCTGGACAACTCGATCACCACGTTCACCAAGCGTGGGCCGTTCGGCCGCACGATCTCCAGCAGGCAGGGCCACGGGGAGCCGAATCCGACGTGGATCCCCGAAGGCAACGACGCCACCCGGCGGATCGCCAAGAAGATCGGCGGCCTCGCGGCCGGTACCTGGGGAGAGCTGTTCAACATTCCGCTCACCGCCCACTTCCTCGGCGGCTGCGCCATCGCCTCGGATTCGGCGCACGGCGTCATCGATCCGTACCACCGCGTCCACGGCTACCCGACGCTGAGCGTGGTGGACGGGGCGGCCGTGTCGGCAAACCTCGGGGTCAATCCGTCGCTGACCATCAGTGCGCAGGCCGAGCGGTCCGCCGCACTGTGGCCGAACAAGGGCGAGCTGGATCTTCGTCCGGCACAGGGGCTTCCGTATCAGCGGCTCGATCCCATCGCCCCCAACTCGCCCGTTGTTCCGGTGGACGCTCCGGGTGGACTGAGATTGCCTATCGTCGAGATCCGAAATGGCCATCTGGTCGCCGGTGAGACGGCTTCGCGGTGAAAGAAGTACTTGGTGAGCGCGCATTTCGAAACAGGAGCCCATCCGCTCGATGCCTTCGTGCGGAGCGCAGAGTTGTCGCACTCCACATCTGGAGTGGACTCAGGTCGGATCTCTGGGGCGAACCGTCTGACCCGAATTCACAAGTTTTTGACTCTACGTAACATGGCCGCCATTCACGTTTGCGGCGACACTGTTATCAATCGCGAAGAAAATTGAGGAGTTGACATGGCAGTTGTAACTTTCGTCGCCCACGATGGTGGGAAGCACGAGGCGGGCTTGGTCGAAGGTCGATCGTTGATGCAGATTGCAACCGACAATGCTGTGCCGGGGATCGATGGAGACTGTGGGGGCGAAACGGCCTGTGGCACCTGCCATGTGATCGTCGACCCGCAGTGGTCAGGAGAGGTGGGTCTGTCCGGTGCCAACGAGGAGGAGATGCTGGCTATGAACCCCGAGCGTGAACCCACGTCTCGGTTGTCGTGCCAGATGGTGGCCTCGGAAGCGTGGGATGGCCTGATCGTTCGAACACCTGAATTCCAATTGTGATGTGTGAAAGGCAGGCACGACAGCATGAAAGTTTCTGAGTCGATCACCGACAAGGTCCAGTCGACCATCCCTATAGGGCTGCAGATCCAGGGCGCTCATCTGTACGACAAGACCCGACGGTGGGTGACTGGCACGAATGGCAAGAAGATCTTCGTCGAAAGTCCCATTCCACCGGTCGAGGATGTCGAGCTCGCCGACATCGACCTCAGTAACCCCTTTCTTTACAGACAAGGGCGGTGGCAGTCGTACTTCGAGCGCGTGCGGAACGAGGCACCGGTTCATTACCAACCCAACAGTCCGTTCGGCCCGTTCTGGTCGGTCACGCGCCATGCCGATATCGTGGCCGTCGACAAGAACCACGCTGTGTTCTCGGCCGAACCGTTCATCGTCATCGGCGTCCCGCCCCGGTTTCTCGATATCGAGATGTTCATCGCGATGGACCCGCCACGCCACGACAAGCAGCGCGCTGCCGTCCAGGGGGTTGTCGCACCGAAGAACCTCCGGGAGATGGAGGGACTGATCCGATCGCGGGTACGGGAGGTATTGGACGACCTCCCCCTGAACGAGCCGTTCGACTGGGTGCAGAATGTCTCGATCGAGTTGACAGCTCGGATGCTCGCAACTCTTCTGGATTTCCCCTACGAACAACGCCGCAAACTCGTCTACTGGTCCGATTTGGCAACCTCGATGGAGCAAGCCAACGGTGGGCCCTCGGACAACGACGAGGTGTTCGAGGGCATGCGTGACATGGCCCGTGGCCTCAGCGCTCTCTGGCATGACAAAGCAGCCAGGAGGTCTGCAGGGGAAGAGTCCGGTTTCGATCTGATCACCATGTTGCAGAGCAACGAGGACACCAAGGATCTGATCGATCGTCCGATGGAATTTCTGGGCAACCTCGTCCTGCTGATCGTCGGTGGGAACGACACGACGCGTAACTCGATGAGCGGTGGCGTTCTTGCGTTGAACCAATTCCCCGACCAGTTCGAGAAATTGAAGGCCAATCCCGATTTGATCCCCAACATGAACTCGGAAATCATCCGATGGCAAACACCCTTGGCGTACATGCGCCGAATTGCCAAAGCCGACACCGTTCTGAACGGACAATTCATCCGCAAGGGTGACAAATTGGTGATGTGGTATGCCTCGGGTAACCGCGACGAACGCGTTTTCGAGAATCCTGATGATTTCATCATCGATCGTGCCAATGCGCGCAATCACATCGCGTTCGGATTCGGTGTACACCGGTGTATGGGCAATCGGCTGGCCGAAATGCAGCTGCGGATTCTGTGGGAGGAGTTGCTTCCCCGCTTCGAGAACATCGAGGTCGTCGGCGACCCCGAGTATGTTCAGTCGAATTTCGTGCGGGGCATCAGCAAGATGATGGTGCGCCTGACGCCTACTTCCAGCGCATGACATCGCAACGGGCGATCATCGTCGGCGCAAGCCATGCTGGGGCACAACTGGCAGCTAGTTTGCGCCAAGAAGGTTGGACAGGCGAGATCGTCCTCATCGGTAACGAGTCCGCCACTCCCTATCAACGCCCCCCGCTGTCGAAGGCATACCTGGCGGGCAAATGCGTACTCGACGATATCGCCATTCGCAGCACGGACTTCTACTCCAAGCAAGGTATTCAGCTCCTGAACGCGCAGGTGGAGGCCATCGTTCGGTCGGAGGGCGACGTCGTTCTCGACACCGGGGAGAAGCTGGCCTACGACAAGCTCGCGCTGTGCACGGGAGCCCGCCCTCGTCGGCTCACCGTTCCCGGGGCCGATCTCCACGGGGTCTACTACCTGCGCACCGCAGCGGACGTCGAGAGGATCCGTATGGCCACCGGCCCTGGCCGGCGGGTGGTGATCGTCGGAGGCGGCTACATCGGACTCGAGACAGCGGCATCACTGCGCGCACTGGGCGTACAGGTCACAGTCCTCGAGGCAACTGGGCGTGTGCTCGAGCGGGTCACTGCTCCCGAGGTATCGACGTTCTTCGAGCGGATACATCGCGAGCAGGGAGTCGACATCAGAACGAACGCGATGGTCGAAGGCCTGTCCGGTGACCGTGAGGTTCGTGAAGTCAGTTTGGCCAGCGGGGAATCGATCCCCGCAGATCTGGTCATCGTCGGTGTCGGCGTCGAGCCGAACACCGACCTCGCCGCCGATGCGGGTCTTGTCATCGACAACGGCATCGTGATCGACGATCACACTCGGACCAACGACCCCGACATCATGGCGGCGGGGGACTGCGCGAGCCACGACATGGCCCGTTACGGCCGTCGACTACGGTTGGAGTCCGTCTCGAGCGCAGGAGAGCAGGCCAAAGTCGCGGCCTCGACCGCCTGCGGGAAGTCCAGAAAAATCGAAGCGTTGCCGTGGTTCTGGTCAGATCAGTATCACTTCAAGCTGCAGATCGCCGGCCTCAACACTGGATACGACGAAGTGGTTCTCAGCGGTGACCCCACCCGCGACAGTGATTTCAGTTGCTTCTATCTCCAGGCCGGTGAGCTCATTGCCGCCGACTGCATAGGTCGCCCGCGCGAGTTCATGTACAGCAAACGGGTGATCGCCCAGCGACTCCCCGTCCAACGCGAAGACCTGATGCTCGGCGGACTCGCGCGCAACTGACCGATCCTTCGGTCGTTGTGCACACAACAGCAACCGGTTTGCTCAGAAAAGGGAACATCAGCGATGACCATGACAGACCGCCCGCCCGGAGCACATACTACGCAGCCACCACACGCGTACCTGGGAGCAACGGACTTCCTCGACATCGAGCACGAATCCGTGCGGGCGTTCACCGCCGCGGCAATCGGAGATGCGAGCAGCGACCGTGACAAGGCCAGACGCCTCTTCGCCGCCGTCCGCGACCAGATCTGGTACGACCCGTACACCGTGTCGGATGATCCGGCCCACTATCGAGCGAGCTTCGTCCTCGAGACCGGGCGCGCTTACTGCGTCCCGAAGGCGGTGCTGTTGACCGCAGTGTGCCGGGCGGCGGGTATCCCGGCACTGCTCGGCTTCGCCGACGTCCGAAATCACCTGCAGACCGAGACGTTGCGCGCGCTGATGGGCGGCACCGACCTGTTCGTCTACCACGGCTACAGTCGCCTCTACATCGAGGGCCGGTGGTTGAAGGCCACGCCGGCATTCAATGTCGAGTTGTGCGCTCGTTTCGGCGTGCCGCCAGTGGAATTCGACGGCGATCGCGATGCTCTCATGCATGCCTTCACCGCAGACGGAGCTCAGCACATGGAGTATGTCCGCGAGCGAGGAGTCTTCGACGACCTACCCTTGAACGCGATCTTGACGGTGCTTCGGCACGCCTACGGCCCCACGATCTTCACGGGCGCTCACCCACTCGATGATGTTTTCACCGGCCGCACCCGGCCGGACGAAACTCCCGGGGATCGAAACTCGCCGCGGGAGTCTCGATGAACACAAGCGGTGAGAACATACGCGCCGAACCCCGTATCGCGGCCGACTGCCGATCGGTCGGAGCTCTCTCCGCGAACAATCGCGATCGTGAACACTCGGACCGCCTCGGACACCTTCGAATCGGGTGAGCCGATACCTGCTGGCAGAGCTGTGCCACATGACTGTCTCGTCGCCGCGGCCGTGGTAAGGCCGACACCGGAAGTTGCACCGAACAGACGAGACCCGTTCTGCCGCTGGGGTTGCGGCTGCGGGCGATGAACGACCGATCCGAACGCCTCCCCGGGCACGAGACGACGCGCGATACCCATATCCCTCTCCCGTGTGCGCAGCCGCTACCGCGAGAGCGGGCCGACAGGCGTCTACCGACGTCTCTCATCTATGCAAGGAGCGCAGCATGACGAACAACGCACCTCACACCCCCGCCAGGACCGTGGCGATCACAGGTGGAGCTCGCGGCATCGGCTATCAGACAGCGAAGGAGTTGATTCGACGAGGCCACCGGGTCGCCATCGGCGACATCGACGAGGCACGTGCGAAGGAGGCCGCCGCCGAACTCGGGGTGAAGGTCGTCACCCGACTCGACGTCACCGAACCTGACTCGTTCACAACGTTTCTGGACCTGGTCGAACGTGAACTCGGACCCCTCGACATCCTGATCAACAACGCGGGCATCATGCCTACCGGCCACGCCCACGAAGAGGACGATGCAGTAACCCGGCGGCAAGTCGAGATCAACGTCCTGGGGGTCATCTTCGGGACCAAACTGGCTCTTCAGCGCATGCTGCCGCGCCGCACCGGACACATCATCAACACTGCGTCATTGGCCGGCGAGCTCGCGGTACCTGGTTTGGCGACCTACTGCGCTACCAAGTTCGCAGTCATCGGATTCACAGAGGCCGCACGACTGGAGTACCGCAAGTCAGGGGTTCGACTGTCCACAGTCCGCCCGACGTTCACCAACACCGAACTCGTCGCCGGAACCGCCGGCGCAAAGGGATTACGCAACGCCGAGCCGGAGGAGATCGCCCGCGCGACAGCAGATCTGATCGAGAATCCACGCCCCTTCGTCCGCGTCACCCGTCTCGCAGGCGCAATGGTCGCGGCGGTGAAATTCGTCCCTGGGCGTCTGGCGACCGGACTGGGTGCGGCCCTGAACACAGATTCGGTGTTCCTCGCGGACGTGGACATGGCTGCTCGCCGAACGTATCTCGACAGAATCCGGAACAGCTGAGCGTGCCGACACGCGCGCTCGACCAACCACCCGAAAGGCAGTCACAGTGACCCCCACGACTCTGATCGAGAACTATCCCCACCGGATGGGAGGGCACTGCGGGTCAGGTGCAATGCGAGACCTTCTCCAGTGGCACGGTCTGGGATGGGACGGACCACCCGACGAGGGGTTGGTGTTCGCACTGGGTGGTGATCTGGGTTTGTCCTACCTGCGATCGGACGACCTGGTCCCACCGATGTACCTGGTCGGCCGCGGTGCCGACTTCGAGATCGACTT
>CAFBLX010000088.1_pt1 | contig 11940 bp, 9 predicted proteins | sample 7268311 | NCBI WGS metagenome assembly CAFBLX01 (sample SAMEA6814046, study PRJEB35770) | freshwater metagenome | biome: Freshwater; feature: Freshwater reservoir; material: water | place: Czech Republic | collected 2017-05-23 | depth 30m m | reverse complement strand
TGGCACTCCCGCACTCGAAGGTGTATTTCGGCGATCGCTTGGTGGACGCGCAGGACGCGACACTCGGGGTCGCGACCTCGGCCGTCCTCTACGGCCTGAGTGTTTACACCGTGTTTCCGGTGCAGATGAACGGAGATCGGCGCACCGCTTTCCGGTTGCTCGATCACTACCAGCGACTCGTCGAGTCCTGCAAGATCATCGGCATCGACACCTTCGCGACGCAGTGGAGTTTCGAACGGTTCGTGCAGGTGACGCAGCAGGTCGTCGCGGCCAACGCCCCGACCGACGAGGTGTACGTGCGGGCAACCGTCCACGTCGACGAGTCCATTCCCGGAACACGGGTCCGTGGCCTGCACACGACAGTGTCGATCTTCCTCTACGACGCCAATCCCATTGTGCCGCAGGACGGTATGAGGTTGAAGACCAGTGTGTGGCGTCGCATCCCCGACTATGCGATTCCGTCGCGCGCGAAGGTCAACGGGGCATACGTCAATTCCGTTCTGGCGAAACAGGATGCCATCGACAGTGGGTTCGACGATTGCATTTTCCTCGACATCAACGGACACGTCTGCGAGCTCAGTGCCGCCAACATCTTCCTCGTCCGAAACGGAGTGCTCGTCACACCCGACGTCACCAGCGACATTCTCGATGGCATCAACCGTCGAACGCTTCTGACGTTGGCGCGCGAAGAAGGAATGACGGTTCAGGAGCGAACCGTCGACCTCACCGAGCTGTACATCGCCGACGAGGTCTTCGTGTGTGGCACGTCGGCCGGGGTTGCCCCGGTATACGAAATCGACGGCCGCGCAATAGGAACCAAGGAAACCGGACCGGCGACGCTCACTCTGCGGAAGCGTCACCAGGCTGCACTCACGAGCGACGAAGTGCACGGCTGGGTGACGACCCTCTAGCTACGCCGGGCAGGTCGATGCCAGCCCGGCGATCAGGGCTTCGGATGCGGGTTCTAGCAGCGGATCGGTGCCCGGGGTCGGCGCGGCTGTGGTCCAGGCCAGTGACACCTGACGGGTGCCGTCGGGACTCGAGAACTGAAAAGTGCGATATCCGAAGCCGTTGCCGCGCTGGCCGAACAGCAGCTCACCGGACTCTGGATCGCAGGCGTCGATTCCCAGCAGCAATCCGAGGCCGTAGCCGGAGGGGCTGACCACCTGCATGTCGTCGACCATGTTGCGAGGTAGCAGTGTGCCGTCGAACAAAGCACGAAAGAACGTGTTCATGTCCTCTACGGTGGAGACCACTGCAGCAGCGGAAGACCAGATACTCGCGTCGTATTCGGTGACGTCGGTGTAGATCCCGTTCTCCAGCACGTAGCCGTGCAGTGCATCGCCGGCGATATCAGTGTCGGTGGGGTAGGTGGTGTCGGTCATCTGCAGAGGTTCGAAGATCCTGTCCTGCAACGACTGTCCGACGGGCTTCCCATCGAGATCGGCCACGATCCGCCCGAGTAGAACGTAGTTGGTGTTCGAGTAGCTGAACTCCTGGCCCGGTTCACTTGTCCACGGCATGGCCGATGCCTTCGAGATCAGCTCATCGTCGGAGACGGAATCATCGGCGCGAGAAGCGATCTGCTGCGCCGTATCGAGTCCGGTGAGGTAGTCGGGTATTCCGCTCGTGTGGTCGAGCAGTTGTCGGACGGTGACGGACTTGGACAGCAGGCCCGGAAGGAGTTCGTCGACCCGCTGATCGAGCTGCAGCTTTCCCTCGTCGACGAGCTGCAGCACCACCGCCGCGACCATCGACTTGGTGACGCTTGCAATGCGCACCGGATCATCGGCACCCGCCGGCTCGGTGCCATCACGCTCGACGAGTCCTGCCGCTCCCGACCAGGAATCCTCGCCGTCGCGCACCTGCGCGACAGCGGCGACGGACCCGGCCGCTACCAGCGCGTCCAGAGCCGCCTGGACGTCGTCGGTCCTGATGTTCCCACTCGACGTCGTCGTAGTGGTCGCCTGCACGGCTGAGGGCTCGTCGGACGACGTGCATCCACTGACCAGCAGGAACGTCGAGACGGTGAGGGCGGCGAGGACTCGTAGCTTGCTCATGGATTCGACACTAACGTCCCGAAACGGACAATTTCAGTGTCAAATGTCAGTGATCCGCGATGCCGGTCACTTCGCGCTCGAATTCAACAGAACCTCGGCCGCAGTCTTTGCTGCAGAGGCGGATTCGGCCAGTTCGGTGATGGCGGCGGTGGTTTGAGCACCCTCGGCGAGAAGTGCGATTTGCAGACCGACGGTCGGCTCGCATCCATCTTCGACGGCCAAGGCGGTGACGTACTCGATGAAACGTTTCTTGTGCTGATGCGCGGCGTCGGCGACCTCGGGCATGGTTGCGCCCAGTTCGCCGAAGGAGTTGATGAACGCGCACCCGCGAAAGTCGTCCTCTCGAAACCATCGATCCAGGAAGTCGAAGATGGACAACAGCTTTCCGCGCGGCGTGTCGTGTCGGTCCGCCTCGGCGCGGATCCCGTCGTTCCACTGGGCAGTGCGGCCACGGAGGACCTCGGCCACGATGGCCGTCTTGGACGGAAACAGTGTGTACATGCGTTTGAGAGAGATTCCCGCTGCGGTGCGCAGCTCATCCATGCCGACGGCCTGGATGCCGCGCGCATAAAACAATTCGTCCGCGGCGTTCACCACCTGTGCCCGTCCGATTTCCGTAATGGTCATCGCTTACCCCTTGCCGAGAGAACCAACGTTCTCTACAGTAGTCCACACACGGAGAGAACGACCGTTCTCCCGCTCGATGTTCAGGACACAGGAAGGCAGGATCATGGCGTACATCAACGTCGGAACCGAGAACTCCACCCCCGTCGAGGTCTACTACGAGGATCACGGCTCCGGCCAGCCGGTTGTGCTCATCCACGGCTACCCGCTCGACGGCAACTCCTGGGAGCGCCAGTCGCGTGCGCTGCTCGATGCCGGCTACCGCGTCATCACCTACGACCGCCGTGGATTCGGGCAGTCGAGCAAGCCCACCGTCGGCTACAACTACGACACCTTCGCTGCAGACTTGGACAAGGTACTCACCGAGCTCGACCTGAACAACGTCATCCTCGTCGGATTCTCCATGGGCACAGGAGAACTGGCTCGGTATGCCGCGAAGTACGGCACCGATCGCGTCGCCAAGTTCGCGTTTCTCGCCTCGCTCGAGCCGTTCCTGCTACAGACCGACGACAACCCCACCGGCGTTCCGCAGTCGGTGTTCGACGGCATCGAGACCGCAGCGCGCGAGGATCGTTTCACCTGGTTCGAGAACTTCTACAAGGACTTCTACAACCTCGACGAGAACCTCGGCAGCCGCATCAGCGAGGCCACCGTGCGCGCCAGCTGGAACACCGCCACCACCAGCGCGCCCGTCGCGGCCTATGCCGTCGTGCCCACCTGGCTCGAAGACTTTCGCGGAGACGTCGAGAAGGTCCGCGCATCGGGCAAGCCGACGCTGATCCTGCACGGCACGGCCGACAACATCCTGCCGATCGACTCCACCGGCCGCCCGTTCCACGAGGCGTTCCCGGAGGCAACGTACGTCGAGGTCGACGGCGCACCCCACGGGCTGCTGTGGACACACTTCCAGGAAGTGAACGACGCGCTTCTCGCATTCGTGAAGTAGCACCGACGTCGTACAAGACGCAACAGAAAGGGACGGCACCGCGGCCGTCCCTTTCGCGTCGGATCAGACCGCGACCACTCCATCGTGATCGCTGTAGACGATCTCGCCGGGGGTGAAGGTGACGCCGCCGAAGGTCACCGGCACGTTCTTCTCGCCTGATCCCGTCTGCGTGCTCTTGCGTGGGTTCGTCCCCAATGCCTTGACGCCGATGTCGAGGGTGCGCAGAATCGCCGAGTCCCGCACAGCGCCGTTGACGATGACGCCTGCCCAGCCGTTGTCGACACCCCGCCCGGCGATGATGTCGCCGACGAGCGCGGTGTGGATGCTGGCGTCGCCGTCGACCACGAGAACGCCGCCGTTGCCGGGCTCGCTCAACGTCTGCTTGACCAGCAAGTTGTCCTGGAAGCAGCGGATGGTGGTGATGGGTCCGGCGAACTCGGTGTGCTTGCCGAACTGGATGAACTGGGTGTCGCAGCTGCGGATGTCGGGACCGATCTCGTCGGCCAGATCAGCGGTTGCTTTGAATTCCACAGGTGAAGTCATGCGCAGAAGACTAACGTCCGATCGTCAGCCGCGGCCGTGACGTCGCTCGTAGTCGTCCCGGGTGCGGTCGACACGGCTCTGCGCCTTGGCGTTGATCAACTGGGGATCGAGGCCGTGAATGAGTAATCGGTGCCGCCGATAGACGTTCATCAGCGCTATCGCGAAGTACACCAGCGGAATGAACAGCAACGCCATCATCGCCAGCGACATCCACAGTGGGCCGGGAATCAGCAGGAACAGCAGCAGCAACGGGATGACGGGAACCGTGAATCGAGCCAGGTAGCGCACCTGGGCCCCGTTGCCGACGAGGTCGTTTCGGACCCAATCCTGCATCGACGGGGGCAGGACCCGACCGAACGAGTACCCCAAAAATTGCGCAGGACTGGGCTTCGTACGTTCGGTCGTCATCGCGCCATGTTAGTCCTACATCAGTTGGTACAAGTCACCGTTGACTGCAGATAATCTCATATGTGACGATAGCGTCAGTTCGGACCGGGTGGTGTCGACGACAAGGACGTAGATCGTGATCGACCGCAGAACCTTGCTCGGCGCGCTCGGTGCAGCCACGCTCTCGGGCGTCGCCCTGTCCGCAGCGACCGCGTCGGCGTCACCGACGCCTGCCGCCGGGGGAGTAGTGGACGTGCACTCGCACATGGTCCCCGACTTCTACCTGCGGGAAGCGCTCGCGTCCGGCATCGTCTTTCCCGACGGCATGCCGAAGTGGCCGTCCTGGTCGGTGACCGAGCATCTGCAGATGATGGACCGGTGTGGGATCGACAGGGCGATCCTGTCCGTGTCGAGCCCTGGGGTGCACTTCGGCAACGACGGCCAGGCTTCCGATCTGGCCCGACGGGTCAATGACTTCGGAGTCGGAGTTGTCCAGGGCCAGCCACGCCTCGGATTCTTTGCGTCGCTGCCCCTTCCGAACGTCGTCGACTCGACGGTCGAGGCCATTCGGGCTCTCGATCAGCTCGGTGCCGACGGGGTCACCGTGATGTCGAACGCCGGCGGCATGTATCTGGGCAATGCGGTGCTGACGCCACTGCTCACCGCGCTCGATGCGCGTTCGGCGGTGGTCTTCGTGCATCCCACCTCGCCGCCGAACGCAGCTGCGGTAGCGCTCGGTAGGCCCGCTCCGATGGTCGAATTCCTCTTCGACACAGCGCGAACCGTCATCGACTTGATTCTGCTGGGCGTGGTCGATCGGTTCCCTCACATCCGCTGGGTGTTCACTCACGGCGGTGGAGTACTGCCGCTGTTGGCAGATCGGGTCGACTTCTTCCGGACGCAGGTCGGTCTCGGTACCCCGTCGACGCCGAATGTACTGCAGCGCTTGTGGTTCGACCTCGCCGGTACGCCGGTTCCGCGGCAGCTGCCGGCGTTGCTCTCGACGGTCGGACCCGATCGTCTGGTCTACGGCAGCGACTACTGCTTCACCCCGATCGGCGCGGTGCAGGAGCAGCTGCGCTCGCTCGACGCGGGAGCCGCGGACGGTGGACTGGAGAACTGGCGCGCCGTCACATCCGGCAATGCCCGCAGTTTGTTGAGTGTTTGATGCGTACGGGAGTTCGATGGAAGCGCAAGCACTACAACCGTTCTCAGAGCACTGGGATTGGCAGATGAATGCCGCCTGCCGCTCGCGTCAACCCTGACGAGCAGCGTTCGCCCGGACATCTACGCCCCGGTTCGGAATCCGCACCCCCTGCAGGAGGCGCGGATTCCGAAAAGGGGTGCGGATCGAGACGAGTCAGCTCTGACGAGCGGCGTTCGCGACGATGACGTCACGGAGATACTGCGCCAAACCGTCGGCGATAGCGTTGTAGTGCTTGGCAAATCGCTCGTCGGCGATGTACATTTCCGCCAGGTTCACCTGCATCTCGTAACCGCAGTCGTAGTACCGCTCGATCGACGCGCGATGACGTTCGGCCAATTCCCCGGCTTCGTCGGAATCCGGCGACACACCCCGCTGCATCGCGGCAGCGAGATCGGCTTCCAGGAGGTCCGTCTCTTCCTTGACGGCCTTCCAATCGTCCTTGGTGAACGACGCCGTCCGCTGCTGAGACTGCTTCCACTCGTCGGTTTCGCCCCAGCGCTGCTCGGCCTCCTCGGCGTATTCCTCGCCGGGCCAGTTGTCGCCGAAGATCTCTCGCTGCTCCTCGGGAGTCAATTGCATACCCATCTTCTTCGCCTCCATCATCTTGTCCACGGCCGCAGCCATTGCGTGCAAGTGATCGATCCGCTCGCCGAGCAGGTCGCGCTGCCGCCGCAGATGCGCCATCGCGTCGACGGCCGGGTCGTCGAGCAACGCTGCAATGACCTCGAGCGGGAACCCGAGCTCGCGGTAGGTCAATACCTGATGCAGCCGTTCGACATCGGCCGATGAATACGTCCGATAGCCCTTGGGAGTTCTCCCCGACGGCACCACCAACGCGATCTCGTCGTAGTGATGCAGCGTTCTGACGCTGACACCCACCAACTTCGAGACCGCGCCGACCTGCATGCCGACCTGGACGTCAACCGAACTGTTCGCGGACGAATCACTCACGAAGGACACTGTGCTGCCTCCCGTGGCGTGAGGGTCAAGACGAAAAAACGATTCGTTATGGACCTCTAGCGAATCACACGTTCGCAACCCGAGGTCGGCACACCGGCCAGGCGTTGCGCCAACCAATCGTAGGCACCGGGACGGCCGTTGGTCTGGGCCAGTGAATGGTCGCCGGGCACCTCTTCCAGATGTACCGACGCTCCTGCTGCACACCACTGATCCTGCACGGCCTCGGCACCTTCTTTGGGAATGAGGAAGTCCTGCAGGCCCTGGTAGATGTACACCGGCGCGTCCGGCTTCGTCTGGCCCATGCGGTTTTCCTCGACGACGGCCGTGGTGATCGTATGCGCGAAGACGTCCGGGACGTTGGAGAGATTTCGCTGGTCCAACAGCAGTAGTCCGCTGTAGGACAACACATCCACGCATTGATCCTTCTGTGCCAGCGCCAGTCGCTTGCCGTTGTCGTTGGCGAGCTGCCGCATCTCCGGGTACTCCCGGGACAGTCCGATCGTCGCCGCAGTGAACAAGCCCGACCCGATCTGACCGTTCAACGACGTCTGCAGAATCTTGTAATCGGTGGGCGGACCGCCGAACGCGACTCCGGCGATGTTCAGCTCGGGTGCGTACTCGGGTGCCAACTGCGCCGCCCAGCCCGAGGCGATCGCACCGCCGGAATATCCGGTGATGCCGATGGGTGCATCCGCGCTCACGCCTGCAGTCCGGGAGGCGCGCAGACCGTCGAGCACGGTGTGCCCCGACACGAGACCGGCCGAATACGCCTGACGCGGCCCCTGATAATCGGTCATCACCACGGTGTAACCGCGGCCGAGCAGGATCCGGACCTGATCGATCTCTTTGTTGTTGCCCCGCGGGAGGGTGTACGACGGCGCGCACGTGTTGCCGAGTGAATCCGTCGCCTCGTTGTATGCGATGACGGGGCGATCTCCACCACCGGTCCACGGCGCGGTGGGAGTCAGCACCGTCGTCGCCGCTGCGATGGGACGATTCTTCGAATCGGTGGAGCGGAAGAGTAATTGGACGGACGAGGCCTCGGGCGTCACCGCGACATCGCGTCGAGCGAGGACAGTGCCGGGCACGAGATTCTCGTATCCCGCCGGCGGATCGAACCACGGATCGCCGAGCGACGAGGGGAGATACGCAGCCGGATCGCTCGGCGGAGCAATGAAATCTTGGACCGGATCTGCCTGCGCAGACCCCGCGAATGCCACCATCAGTGCTGCTGCTCCGGCCAGAACTAGTGCCTTGCGCATGGATTCCCCACCCTGTTGCTTCCGAACGCCCCGACGTCGGAGTAGACCACCGCCCATCGTGCCACAGGGCCAGGGAACATCGGCCCTGTGAACTGAGCCGAAGACCAGGTAGGTTGTCTGTTACTCCGAACACTACTCATCAGTAGGGATGCAAAAATGCCTGCTCCGTCCACTGCGACCTTTTCCCGGCTCGCTGATCTCATCGCCATTCCCGACGCGGACTCGCGTCCCACCAAGACGATCACCGAGGTGTTCACCGGTAAGGAGCTGGCGACCATTCCGGTCGGTACGGCTGCAGATGCCCTGGCTGCGATCGCGCGCGTCCGTACCGCTCAGGCGGCCTGGGCCAAGCGTCCGGTCTCCGAGCGCGCAGAGATCTTCCACCGCTACCGCGACCTGGTGCTCGCGCACCGCGACGAGCTCATGGACATGGCGCAGGCCGAGACTGGCAAGTCCCGCGCCGCCGCCCTCGAGGAAGTCCTCGACATCTCGATGACCTCGCGGCACTACGCACGCACGGCCGCCAAACTGCTGGCCCCGAAGAAGGTCACCGGCATGCTTCCCGTGCTGACCAAGACTCGCGTTCGGTACCAGCCCAAGGGCGTCGTCGGAATCATCTCGCCGTGGAACTACCCGATGACCCTCGCGGTGTCCGACGCCATTCCGGCGCTGCTGGCCGGTAACGGCGTCGTGCTCAAGCCCGACAGCCAGACGCCGTACTGCGCATTGGCCTGCGTCGAGCTGCTCTACAAGGCCGGTCTGCCCCGCGACCTGTTCGCCGTGGTCCCCGGCCCCGGCTCGGTGGTGGGCACCGCGATCGTCGAGAACACCGAATACGTCATGTTCACCGGCTCCACGGCCACCGGTCAGCTCCTGGCCGAGCAGGCGGGGCGTCGACTCATCGGTTTCTCCGCCGAGCTCGGCGGCAAGAACGCCATGATCGTCGCGAAGGGCGCGAACCTGCGGGAAGTATCCGACGCGGCAGTGCGCGCCTGCTTCTCCAACTCCGGTCAGCTCTGCATCTCCATCGAGCGCATCTACGTCGAGAAGTCGATCGCCGCCGAGTTCACCGAGAAGTTCGGCCAGCGGGTACGCAACATGACCGTGGGTGCCGATTACGAGTTCGGCATCGAAATGGGCAGCCTCATCTCCGAGGACCAGATCAAGACGGTCTCGGCGCACGTCGACGACGCCAAGGTCAAGGGCGCGACCGTCGTCGCGGGCGGCAAGGCGCGTCCCGACATCGGCCCGCTGTTCTACGAGCCGACGTTGCTGACGAACGTCACCGAGGACATGGAGTGCGCGGCGACCGAGACCTTCGGGCCGCTGGTGTCGATCTACCCCGTCGCCGACGTCGACGAGGCCATTGCGAAGGCCAACGACACCGACTACGGATTGAACGCGAGCGTCTGGGCCAAGACGAAGGCGCAGGGCGAGGCCATTGCGGCACGTCTGCATGCGGGCACGGTGAACGTCGACGAGGGTTACGCGCCGACGTGGGGCACCACCGGTGCGCCGATGGGCGGAATGGGCGTCTCCGGCATGGGCCGTAGGCACGGAAACGAGGGACTGCTCAAGTACACCGAGCCGCAGACCATCGCGACGACCCGCCTGCTCAATCTCGGTGGACCGCGCGGACTTCCGCCGAAGCTGTGGGCAAAGATCATGCCTCCCTTCGTCAAAGCGCTGAAGTACATACCCGGCCGGTAGTAGTCGGTAGACGGACGAGAAAAGGCCCCGCACTCCCTTTCGGGTGTGCGGGGCCTTTCGCTGTTCTGTGTCGGATCAGTTGACGCTGTGGCCGTTCAGTCCGGCGTTCGCGTAGTGATTGTGGCTGTCGGGAATGTGGTTGTCTCCCAACACCCGAGCCACCTGCTGCTCGCTGAGTCCGAGTCGACGAAGTCGCTCGCACACTGCATCGAAGTCGAGCATCTTGGCGTCGAGCTCCTGTTGCAGCTCGATCACCTCGGCGCGAATGGCCTCGGCCTCGTCGAGAGCGGTCAACGTGTCCTCGGGCTGGGGCAGCAGCAGCGTGAGCAGTCGATCACGGGCATCGGTGCTCAGTCCATCGAAGGGACGCTGACCCGGCTGAGCCTCGTGGCGACCTTCGTTGCGACGCTCGAAGCGACGTTCGTTGCCGTACTGCGCTCCGACGTAATCCTGAGTCGCCCCGAAGGACGGGATCTCGGCGAGCTGTTCGCGACGTTCGGGCTGTGCCTGAGCGTCAGCGTCGAGATCGTTCCGGTCCAGATCGGTCTTGTCCAGATCGGCAACGGGTCCCTGCGCCGGTGCCGACGCGATGTCGATCGTCTTGCGCAGCGGGCGATTCGGAATGAAGACCACTGCGATGAGCGTGACGATCGCAACGAAGCCGGCGATCATGAAGATGCGTCCGGTCGCGTCGCCGTATGCGGTGCGGATGACGCTGACGATCGGAGCAGGCAGTGCCGTGAGGTCGAGCGATCCGCCGCCTCCGGCCGAACCGTCCACACCGAGCTGCGCCAGACCGGCTGCCGACTTCTCGGCGACACGGGTTGCCAGCAGCGAACCGAGAACCGAGACGCCGATCGCTCCGCCGAAGGTACGGAAGAAGGCAACCGTCGACGATGCTGCACCGACGTTCTGCACACTGACCGTGTTCTGCACTGCGAGAACGAGATTCTGCATCAGCATGCCGGTACCGAGACCGACGATGGTGATGAAGATGCCGACCGTCACCAGGCTGGTGGCGTGGTCGATGGTGCCCAGCAGCAGGAATCCGATGACCAGCAAGATGGAGCCGGTGACGATGAACGGCTTCCACTGACCGAACTTGGTGATCAGCTGACCGGAGCCCACGGAGGCGACGAGCATGCCGAACACCAGTGGGATGGAGAGCAATCCAGCTTCGGTGGGGGTGTAGCCGCGAGCAGTCTGGAAGTACTGGCCGAGGAACGTGGTGGCTCCGAAGAGGCCGACGCCGACCGCGATGGACGCGATGATGGCCAGGCCGGTGGTGCGCTCGGTGACGATCTTGAGCGGGATGATCGGCGACTTGTGTCGAGCCTCGACGATGATCGTCAGGACGAGCAGCGCAACTCCGCCGCCGACGAGGTACGCGGTCTCACGAGAGATCCAGGCGTAGTAGTCGGCCTTGCCTGCGAACGAAACCCACACGAGGAGAACGGACACGCCTGCGGTCAGCAGAAGTGCGCCGAGCCAGTCGATGGAGACGTTGTCCTTGCGGACGGTCTTGATGTGCAGCGTCTTCTGCAGCAGGCCGAGGGCGATGACAGCCAACGGGACGCAGACGAAGAAGCACCAGCGCCACCCGAGGGGGCTGTCGACGATGACGCCGCCGAGGATGGGGCCACCGGACATCGATACGGCCATGACGGCACCGGTGTAACCGGAATAGCGGCCACGATCACGCGGGGAGACGATGGTTCCGATGATGGCGATGACGAGTGCCGTCAGGCCACCCATGCCGATGCCCTGCACCACACGTGCGGCGAGCAGCACCGGAACGTTGTGCGCGAAGCCGGCGATGAGCGAGCCCGCGACGAAGATCAGAATCGAGCTCTGGACCAGGACCTTCTTGTTGAACAGGTCGGCGAGCTTGCCCCAGATGGGCGTCGACGCGGCGTTGGCCAACAGGGCGGTGGTGATGACCCAGGCGTACGCGGTCTGCGAACCCTTCAGGTCACCGATGATGGTCGGCAATGCGGTCGAGACGATGGTGGTGCTCAGCAGCGCGGTGAACAGCGCGGCCAGCAGACCGGTGAGGGCTTCGAGGATCTGGCGATGCGTCATCGCATCGGGATCGGCGACTGCCTGATTCGGCGGATTCTCCGCGGATGTTGTCATTGGTTATCTCGCAATCAATTCAATGCGGGCCACGTCCTGGTGCTGGGCGTGGGCGTCTTCGGTGAACGTGTCGTTGAGCTTGCGGATGGAATCGAGGGCATCGAG
>CAFBLX010000087.1_pt1 | contig 12190 bp, 13 predicted proteins | sample 7268311 | NCBI WGS metagenome assembly CAFBLX01 (sample SAMEA6814046, study PRJEB35770) | freshwater metagenome | biome: Freshwater; feature: Freshwater reservoir; material: water | place: Czech Republic | collected 2017-05-23 | depth 30m m | reverse complement strand
TGTCGCTCCGCTTCTCGTGGCGGCCGGCCACACAGTGGTGTGCCCGGACCTCCGCGGCTACGGGCGATCACGCGGACCCGCACCGACCCCGGACCACCGCGCCCAGTCCAAACGAGCCATGGCCGCCGACATGGTGGAAGTGATGACGCACCTCGGGCACGACCGGTTCGCGCTCGCCGGTCACGACCGCGGCAGCTATGTCGCCCTCCGACTGGCGCTCGACCACCCCGACCGAGTCGCCGCACTGAGTCTCCTCGACTGCATCCCCATCACCGAGCACCTCGACCGAACCACGAGCGACTTCGCGACCAAGTGGTGGCACTGGTTCTTTTACGCCCAGCCCGAACTCCCCGAGCAGGCCATCGGTGCTGACCCCGAACGCTGGTACCGAGGTGATCGAGACCGGATGGGCGAGGACAACTACCAAGAGTGGCGTATTGCGATTCACGATCCCGTCGTCGTGCGAGCCATGCTCGAGGACTACCGCGCCGGCCTCACCATCGACGCCGACCACGAGCGCGCCGACCGAGCCGCAGGGCGCACCCTAACGATGCCGACCCAAGTGCTCTGGTCCACCCGCGACGACCTCGAAGACCTCTACGGCGATCCACTTGCCATTTGGCGACGGTGGGCGCCGCAGGTCGTCGGTAGGGGGATCGACTCCGACCACCACATGGCTGAGGACGCCCCCGCCGACCTCGCCGCATCCCTCGTCGACTTCATCGCGCCGGCAACGGGCCGACCACCACCCTGAGCCCGCCGGCCAGGGGCGGGCCGCGACCCGACCCCGCCCAACATTCGGCCCACGCCAACCGATAGCCGTTGTTTCCGGTGTCACCGCACCGTCCGCACCGAATCGTCGACACCGCCGCCATGCCGATGACGCAGCCCGCCGTCCGGCTGGACGTGAGACGAGAACGAGGTAAAGAGATGGCACTTACAGGTCACGGGTGTTGTGGGAGAACGTTTCTCGGTAGAGGCTCGGGCTGATGTCGACATGCCGCCGGAAGTATTTGCGCATATTCGCGGCACTTCCCAGTCCGGAACGTTTGGCCACTGCATCGACGCTGAGGGCGCTGCTCTCAAGGAGTCGCTGAGCCAGGTGGAGGCGCTGGCGTTGTAGCCACTGATGTGGGGTGGTGCCGGTGGTGGCGACAAAGTGACGGGTGAAACTGCGCGGGCTCGTGTGAGCTCGGCGGGCGAGGCTCGCCACGGTCATCGGCTCATCGAGGTGTTCGAGCATCCATGTCACCGTAGTCGCCAGTGAGTCGACGTTCCCGGTCGCGGGCATCGGTGCCTCGATGAACTGGGCCTGACCGCCACGGCGGTGTGGTTGCACCACCAGCGAGCGGGCAAGCCGGCCGGCGACCGCCACTCCGTGATCAAGGCGCACGATGTGGAGGCACAGGTCGATGCTGGCGGCGCTGCCCGCCGAGGTCAGGATATCGCCGTCGTCGACGTACAGCACGGATGGATCGACGGTCACGGCCGGATGGGCTGCTGCGAAGGCGTCGCTCTCGGCCCAGTGGGTGGCGGCGCGGCGACCGTCGAGCAGTCCTGCGCGGGCGAGGACAAACGCGCCGGTGCACAGCGAGACGATCCGAGCGCCACGCTCGTGCGCCTGGCGGAGGGCGGACAGCACGCCACCCGGCACCGTCGAGGCGTCCGCGCACGGCGGGACGATGACGGTACCCGCTCGCGCGAGTGCATCGAGTCGCCGCGGGACCTCGATTAGAAGCCCGTTGTCCATGCGCGCCTGTGCGGTGTCGCCGCACACCGCACACTCGTACCAACCGGCGTCGAGCTGCGGTACCTCGTGAGGTCCGAAAATCTCGACGGCGACCGCGAACTCGAACATTGACAGTCCGTCGTACGCCAGGACGGCTACACGATTCGACCGGCCGTCGGGATTGGCTGTTTCCGAGCGCATGGAGGCATTATCGCCACTGTCGGCGGTGTCTGCGACGGCGCACGATCAAAGTCGTGATGACGACCGAGACAGACAGCGCGCGACTCCGCACACGATTAGGCGCCGTTGGCGCCGCCGCAGGACACAGTCGCTGCGGTGTCCCTGCTCGACGAGCCCGCCCGCAAGTGACCGTACTGACCTGTAACGAGGCCGTGTGACCGTCGACATCGCGGTCCTCCCCGGCTACCTCGCGGTGATAGTGCTGTTCCTCCTGCCACCAGGCCCGGACATGGCGTACATGATCGCGGTGGGTCTCGAGGGTGGCCGGTGGGCTGCTGTTCGAGCGATCCTGGGAATTGGCACCGCAATGACTGGGTACGCGGCCGCCGTCGTCCTGGGAGTGGGAACACTCGCCCGCAATCACCCACCACTGCTCGATGTCGTGACCGCGTTCGGTGCGGCATATCTGCTGTGGCTCTCCGTCACCACGGTGCGCCGTGCGCGAGACCCAGCACAGCCCGGCGCCGCCACCCCCGGTCGGTGGTACACGCGCGGAGTCCTGGTGGCAGCAACCAACCCCAAAATCATGCTGTTCTTCCTCGCCGTGCTGCCCGGGTTCGTCGGCGAAGCGCAGAACACCGTTGCGCAGTTCGCCATGCTGGGCGCGGTGAACATCACGAGCGAGGTCGTCCTGTATGGGGCCATCGGGGTGCTCGCGGGCATATTTCAGGCGCGGTTCACCCGAGCTCCCCGCGGCGCCGCCCTGCACTACGTCGCCAGCGGCGTCTACTTCGCCTTGGGCGCCGTGATCGCTGTCGACACCGTGCTGCCGGCGGGCCAGTAGTGCGAGATCCGCTTGTCACACGGCCGAAGCGCACTCTCGACTAGGTGTGCTGCATCCGGGTCAGCACACCGGTCGAAAACCATTGATCAGGGGTGATCACGTTGCCGCCGGTGTCGGTGACCGGCGCGAGTCGGACCCCGTTGATGGCGTCCGTGATGTCACCGACGGCAAGTCGGCTGCCTGTGAGCTGCGTGAAGTGAGCGTCGATGTGGTCGACGGTGAGGTTCGCCCACGTGTGGCCGGCCCGGTCACCATCAAGGAACACCTGCATCCATGCCGCGGCACGACCTGCCACCGAGACATCCATGTCGCACGCGGGGTAGTACGCACGCCTGTTGGGAAGCGAACTTGAAGAACCCATGCCGGGTCTCATCGCGGTGACCTACCCCTCGAAGTCGAGATTCACCACCGCTCCCATCGACCACTCACCAACCTCGCACGCCGCTGACACCGCCCTGAGGCCACCCAGAATCGGGTGTTAACGCACCGTCGAATGCATCCCACCGAGTCGATGGGCTTCCTCCCGAGCGACCCCCCACGGAACGTTGAGGTAGCCGCGGCTAACGGTCCACGCCGTTCAAGCACATTGCCAGTACGATACGAGAACGTATCTCGCCTAGCGCACCATATTGTTCACTAACGGGCTTGAACGCCAGTCGAACGGTTTGACTCGCTGCTCGTCCCAGAACTCTCTACTCTGACGCACTACGTTGACGCGGCGCGCAATTACAAAGGATCCCGCGAGCTGGTGATTCGCTTGCTTGAGAGCATATGCCGCGCTGTTCAGTCGGGCACCTGTGGTACAGACGTCGTCGACCAGTAGCACTCTTCTTGAGGCCATTGGCCGCACGGCTTCGTAGCCATCTTGAGACGGTTTATTGAAGGATAGCTCGCCAGGCCCTCTACGTAGAATCGTTTCAACCGGAACAGTCAGAGGGAGACTAGTGAGCAGCGTTTCCAACGGATGCGGGCCAGTTCGACTTGACGACGGCACGACCGTCATCACATCTATTGGACCACGCGCCTGCATACGACCACCATGCTCATTGAAGAACCTGGCAACGATCGACTTCACGATTTCATAATACTCAGGCACATAGGGCTCAGCCCTATCCTCGCGCCCCTTATAACCAATCATCCACTCGCGCAACTGAGATGGTTTGGTGAATAGCGACACCAGATCGAGCGGTGGAGCAGGAACCCCCAACACCTGCCGATTCTTGGCACAGTTCCAACACTCACCAGTGGTCCATTTCGTCCATGTGCTACACCGACTGCACGACTGGGCTTGCCCGTCTACCGGCGGAGGAACTAACTCGCTCATCACCGCATCCGAAACAGCGCGTAGATCGTCGTTTAGGAACTCAATCATTCCGAAAGCCCTTCTAGAGTAGAACGGATCTCTTCTGAGTCGTCGAAAAAGCTTGCGACGCCTGAATTCACGAGGTCACGCGCCCACCGTTGATGCGCCAATGCAGAAGCCCACATGAATACGGGTCGACCGTATCCAATCGCCTGACGCACCTCGTGTCTACTGCCGCTCCGCGCCTCACCCGCCATGATGATGCTGACGTCACTTAGCCCGGCTATGACATGGTTACGTTGCAGGAACGACGTTCGGGTCCTCGGAGCCCGAGGGGCGAACTGAGACAACAGCAAGCCAGCGACACGAATGCGTTCCGCGAGTCCAATGTTCTCGGCCGGGTAAACCCGGGTTATTCCAGTACCTAAGACTGCAACAGTAAACCCTCCCGCGTCCAAAGCACCCTCATGTGCCGCAGCGTCCACACCGCGCGCGAGACCCGACACAATGGTGACGTCTTGCATCGCGAGACCTGAGGCTAAGTTACGGGTGTGCTCGATTATATCGTGACCCACTTCTCTACTACCAATAATAGCGACGGATCGCTGAACGGGGATATCATTCGCACTGGCAAACAGCAGTGGCGGTGCGTCCCAACATTTCAGCAGTCTTGGCGGATAACGGTGCCTTTCTGGTGCACTTGAAGCAAGCACCACCCTGAAGGACCCGGCACTGCACAGAGACCGAATCTCGTTCAACCAGTGCTCAACTCGCGGCGCCTCTAGCTCGTCACGCAGGTATCTAACCAGGTCGGAATCGCGCGTAGCGGCCGGCCCTATCAGCTCCAGCTGGCCTGAGTCTCGTAAAATGTGGGTGAGGTCGCTCGGATGAGCAGGCACGAGTTCCAAAGCACTCATTACAACAGCGGCCCGCCGCATGTAGTCGTCTTGCATAACCTCACTCTACGATGCACGTCGAACACAGAAGTCAAGAAGTGCCCTCGGACTCATACATCGCTTGCTTCAGTAACCGCTTTGCTGCACGAGCCGCTACCGTGTGATCCGAATCATCCAGAAGAGCCCAGGTTTTGCGGTCTGTTGGTCGACTCCCGATGGCTGGCGGATCATCGCGGTGTTTCGCCCAGTACTCCCGCGCTGCTCCCCCGGCTGCGGCTAGGGGAACCACTGCAACTCGTCGTTGTACCGCCCATTCGATTTCTTCCGCAGTTCTCGTCCCTCCACTGATCGCAAGTAGCGACCGGCACTCATCAAGCAGACTGTGCACCAGCTGCTCCCGGGTCAAATCCGAATAGATTGCAGTTCCAACTCGCTCCGGGGGTACTTCGGGCGGTTCATTCTTGCCTCGAAAATGAATGACAATCTTGCTGGGATCATAATCCTGTTCCTTACGACGCGTTCTAGCTACATTACGCGAGGTGTACCAACCCGCCGGGCCGCCGAGGCTCGTAATAGTCCAATCCGGCTCGTCCACAAGCATTGTGGCGATTGCCGCACACCACGGTTCGAGAATCTCTTCATTTTGCGAGTCCGTCGCATTCTTGATATTACTACTACCGGAGATAAAGAGGTGCGGAGGTCGGGTCCGCAACACGAGCTCCGCGGTAACATCGCGAATCTCCTCGTGACTATCTACTTCACAGATGGAAATGCCACTGTTCTCAAGATCAGCGGCTTGCAACCTGTACCGTTGCATGTCTTCTGCGCTGTCATTGGGACCATTAGGCGGCTTCATCACCGCAAGATGCTTGTCTCCCGACGCGGTTCCGAGCGTTCGAGCCAGCCTCAGCAGAATTTCTATGTTGGGGTCAGTGAAACTGAAGCCAAGAAAAAGGATGGTGCGACTCATGTAAGAAGACCGCAGGACAGTCCATATTCGGGGGTGCTCGGTCTCATACCGCTCGTAATCAGATCTGGTGATGATTGGCGCCAATTCCCATTGATCAGCGGAATTGATGCTTCCGTGCATCTTGATGATTGCTCGGCGTCGAGACGCGATGTTGTGGACGCTTTGCTCGGCTGCAACAACGACAGCTTCCGGAATTGCCGTTTCCAGGAGGCGATCGTAGTTAGTGGTCCATAACTCTTTGACGTCTAAGCGGCCCAAGTCAACGTGACTTGAACTCGGCACGGGGTCGATACCGGTGATCGTGGTCAATATGTGAGATTCGAGAGCATCTCGACCTCCGTTCGCGGCATCAAGGGCAATAAACTCAGCCACGAGAGGTAGATCACGATGGGCTGGAATCGAGCAACGTTCCTGCATCGGTGCAAGCAATGAGCCCCAATCAGGGTACCCGGCTGCTCGGGACAAACCTGCGCCTACAAAGATAGCTGCGTTACCAGCCAGCACCGCCTGGCCGAAAGTCTCAACGAAGGCTGCACGGGAAATCGGCATCCGGCTAGTATGCCAAACTTATTCTCATCCGGCACCCATACCTTCGCGACACCAGCCTTTTTTAGCACGGTAGCTAACGCGTGCGTGCGCTGACGCGGCGTTCGAAGGCAACTAGTTGCCTGGACCCTGGTCCTTCGAAACCGATCGACCTCTGCTTCGCTGGCCGATTGAAAGTACCCTCCCGGGCGCTGACAGCGCCGGGACATCCTTGTCCCGAGGCCGCAGTGCCACCACGTCCGCGTCCAAGTCGCCCGGTGGTGGGGTCCAGTCGACCCATCTCGCGAGGTGTCGTTCCGACAGGCCGGCCGCTTGTGCTGCGGACGCGACTGCAGATCCTGGTAGGCCAACCTCTGTTCGGCTCCAGTGCTCAAGCGCTTTGCTAAGCCAAACGGGTTCTTCGTTGGTAATTGGTACGGGTTCCGACTTGTTCCAGCCCCGTTTCGAAATTTGCTTATACAGGCTGGTTGCCTGATCCGGACTTACAATACCAAGCTGTTGAAATCTAATAACCAGAGCCTTGATTGAGACACCCCAGGTAGCTTTCAGGTCGGCCAGTGTCGTCAGTGTCATTCGGGACCCACGCTCATGCCAGTCTTCAAGTAGGGGTTCTGCGGGTGCGAGGAATGCACCCGCAAATCGGTGTGCTTGTCGTTCAATTCGTCGAGCTTCGTCCGCCGTCTCGGGCGGACCGGCGTCAGCGTGGAGGCCAAGATGTCCAAGCTCGTGTGCGATTGTGAATCGCTGCCTGTCCCCAGGAAGAGAGCAATACGATTCACCGGCTCGGCTCACACGCGCAAAAGCTACGCCGTCGATACGTTGCGACAGCCCAAGATGACGTCCAAGTTCGGAGGACAGGGGGAGCACTACACATCCCAATCGGTCGGCTGCGCGCATCGCGTTGCCGACGACCGCGCCCTCCGCTATCTCGGCGGCGCTTCGCACCTCAAGCGCGTAGCGCTCGATGGCTTCGTCGTCGTTCACGTCGTCTGTGAATACTGGGATTTTATCCGGAATTCTCTTCAGGCCGAGTGTAGAAATAGTTTCTGATGCCAATAGGTTGTCAGCAACAATGCTTTCAACGGCACGCGCCGGAGCGTCCGCATACGCTCGTAGCCAGGGCGATGTAGCGAGCAAAGCACTAGGTTTCCTGCTCAGAAAACCCACCGTGCATCCGAGCGCCGACGCTAAAGAGTTCAGCGTCGTGCCATCGGGCGCATGCCGACCATTTTCGATCTTGGACACAAGTGAATTTGCGACGCTCGACCCTTCTGAAAGTGCCCGCGCTAGATCGGTCTGGCTTAAATTGTTCGCAAGACGGAGCATGCGGACGCGTTCGCCTGTAGAGGCGGGGGTTGTCACGTGGTGGCCTTTCAAGCGTGAATTAAAACTTTGCTGTCAGCTAGCTTCTACGCCAGTTGCGCCGTCCTCGTCATCGAACCCGTCAAGACCCTCATTTGTAGATGTGAAAGCGCGCGGTGGTTGCGTGTCAGAGAGGTTGATAACGGCTCCAAAATGTAGCGTTACCGGACCTAGTCCCGACCATCCAACGATCTCGGCGGCGATTACCGTCTTCAAGGTGTGGTCGTCATCGGTTACGAAACCAAGTACCCACTTCTCTTCACGAAAGAATGAGTCCGGATCTGCGCGAAGCAGGGAGGACCCGGCACCACAAACCGCTTGGAAGTCACCCGTCTGCTTCATGGTGACTCGTTTGAGGCGGTAGGTGCGAATACATGTATCGTCGTGTGCAATCAGTTCCAACCCACCACCCTCGGTGGAGATCGTGAAGTGTGCGTCGATCGCTCCCCTGCGCGCCGCATCCATCACAAGTTCACGTTCAAGCACCCCCGCGGGGCGCTTCGAAGTTGCGAAGGCTGGGTTGAGCTTCAGCGCTCCGTCGACAGAGTGGGCAGACTCGTCGGTTGTATCCCGCATCTCACGGGCAACGGCCTTAAGCCGACGGATCTCTGCGGCGGAGGGGTGAACCATGCCTGAATAATATTCTTACTCGATTCGCGGAGTCAAGCTCATAGCCCGATGTTTTTCACGGCGTTGCCGATGAGTGGGGCGTTCTCCCGTGCGTAGCGTTCGAGCATGGCAGGGGTGGTGTGCCCGGTTTGTCGCATGATGGCGTGGGCGTCGGCGCCGTTGCGGAAGGCTTGGGTGACGAACCCGGACCGGAGGGAGTGCCCGCCTAGTTGAGAGATGAGTGCGACGTCGTATCCGGCGCGTTCGGCACGGCGTCGGATGGTCTTGTGGATCGCAGCGCCGGAGATCGGTGTGGTGCCGAGGTTGCCGTTCTTGGCGATGGCTCGGAACAGCGGTACGCGTGCGGACACCCGGGGCACTCCCCCGCGGCACACATGGTTCTCGAACGGGCCGCGACCGCGCAGCAGTCGGATGACGGAGGGTCGGCCGCCGGCGTCGAAGGCTGACACAACCTGGACCCACCGTACGTACGCACACGGTGGGCACGTGGCGTGGAAATCGGTGGTCGGGAGGGCCCGAACGACGCCGCGTCCTTCTTGGTCGGTCTTGGTCTTGCGTAGGCGGATGTGTAGTCCGTCCTCGCGGTGCAGACGGACATCGCGGCATTCAAGGTCGGCCAGCTCGGATCGGCGGAACGCGCCGGCGAAACCGAGAAGCAGAAGCGCGGTGTCGCGGCGCTCGTACACATCGTCGGCCCACCCGTCGCATTGGGCGCGGGCGGTATCGACGAGGTGCCGGATGTCGGACACCAGCAAGGGCGCACGTTGAGTGCGGGGTCGATCGCCGGCGGTCGCGTACTGCCGTCGGATGCCCGACAGAGCGGCTGTCACGAGGTGGTGTTTCGTGGGCGAGGCGTGCCCGGTGGCCTGGTGAAAGTGGTTGATTGCTGATGCCCACGCCGACAGAGTGCCGGCGGCGTAGGCCCTCTCCCCCGCCGCGGTGACGGTGTCAGCAGCGTCGACCAGGTAGGCGGCGACCGTGACGGGGTGCGCCGGGAGCGCGACGTGCCCGTTACGGGTGCACCAGTCGGTGAAACGGCGCCACCCGGATCCGTAGGCGCGGCGGGTGCCGGCCGACCGGGACGACTCCACCGCGGCAGCGATGCGTGCGGCCACCGCCGCGGGGATCGCCGGTGCTGCCGTGCTCTCCGAGGGACCCGAGACGGCCGTCAGAGGGCGCATGGGGGCCGTTTCGGCAGGTCGAGACTCCATATCCGCAGCCTAGACCCCCTCCTCCGACACGGTTGAGGTCGAAAAATGTGCTGAACTGGTGATTCAAGACTTACGGTGCGTTAAGTGAAATTATCAGCGCATACATCCGAACAATCGGCACCGACTCGATTGCGGCGCCGGGGCCGCCGACCGAGATGCCGTCCCGACGTCGTCGCGCAATACTGCGAACCGTGCTCAACCACCACCTGCGCTGCAAGGACACCACCACATCCCGTGGTGCCTGCGGCGGTCTCCTGCGACCTGCGGCCCCGATCGATCCCGACGGGCCGTGGCGATGCTCGGTCGACCCGACACACGACATCCGTGGGCACGACGGCTCTGCGCGCTCGACGACGTGACCCTCGAATGCCGGGCCACGACCGCGGCGGCGGTGTGCGAACAAGGGCTCGGGTATCGCCGTTTCATCATCTCGGTGCGCGCGACGTCGTCGAGCGGTGCGGGCTGCGGAGCGGGAGCGTTGCCCCTCGCCACGACTGTCGCCTGCGGGTCGTGATCACTCGGTGACACCGAAGTGATCTCTCCGTGATCAGGGTGCTCCTGGTGCGGTGACCTCGCGCTGTCACAGTTGGCTTACCGGAGAGATCGTCACCGATCGTCCGCACTCTGCCGTTCGATGCACTCGAGAATACGGGTGTCGACCTGAATTTGCGTTTGCGTCAGCAGGAAGGCCCTTCACACCATGACCACCACCCCGATGTTCCTCGACGCGGTCCTCGACGGCCTGCACGACACCACGCCGCGCCACGCCATCGACACCGAGCAGTACTCCCCCGGCTATATGGTCCTGCGCCTGTACGGGGACTTCGACATGACCGCCCGCGTGGACCTCGTCGACACTCTGAATTCCCTCGACCCGGCGACCACGGTGGACATCGACCTGTCCGGGGTGACGTTCCTCTACTCGGGGGCGGCGGCCGCTCTGATCGCGGCCGCCGACACCGCAGGCGGGCGGATCCGCTTGTGTGCCCCGCATCGACCGGTCGCGATGATCATCACCGCCCTCGGCGCCGGCCACCTGCTCGACCACCGCACCGCGGCCTGACCCGAACACCGCACTACCGAATCGCCTCATCCGCGTCCCCGTAAGAGCCTAATCGCGCACTAGTTTCGCGCCGGAACCAGTCAGCATGTCGATGTCCAACGGTCGACCGGTTACCGCCTGCAGCGGGTTCATCGCCGAAGCGGCTACACCGGGGCCGCAGCAAGCCACGGGTCGGCTTTGCCAGGCGAGAGCCTGATCGCGTCCAGCGGAATGTGTTGCGGGTGGTCCGGGCGTCATGATGTGCGCATGCACAAGCACGGCGCTGAGTTTGCACCGATTGCCTACGGGCCACCTGAGCGTGCGGCCGGGTCGGCGGTGCATTCATGACTTGCGACGCTGCCGCGGTGCACGCGAACGGTCCGCAACATGCTTCGGCGGTCCGGGGACGGTTGCTTGTTGTCGCGCTCGCCGCGGCCGTCGGGATGGTGTCGTTTCTGTCGAACATCACCTCGACCGAGCAGTTGTCGGGGCAGGCCGATGTGGTGTTAGCGGCCCGGTGGTCGCTGTCGCGCATCGTCAACGCGGGAGCGGTGTGGGCGGGACTGTCGGTGGCGGCCGGATACTTTGTGCGCAGCAGGTGGGCGGCGGCGGTGTCGGGCGCAGCAGCGCCGACAATGGCGTTGCTGGTGCACTACAGCGCCGGCGCCGTCACCGGATGGCTGGGCACTGTGACCTGGGCCGGAGACAATCTGACGTGGTTCGCCGCGGCGGCGCTACTCGGTCCGCCGTTGGGACTGATCGGATACGCGGCACGGCGGCCGACAGGGGTAGGCATGGCGGCGGCGTTGGTCGTGCCCGCGGGCGCGGTCCTGCGACCGATTGTCCTCGGGACTCTGCGGTGGGATGGGTCGGTGCCGTGGCCGAACGCCCTCGCTGGCCTCGTCAGCAGCGTTGTGCTCATCGTCGCTGGGGTGGCCGGCGTTTGCGTGATCGGCCGGATGCGCCTGCCCCGCTCTTCGGGATAGCCGCCACTGACCGGTGTTGAACCACTGCGCTAGGCACACAGACCGACAGAAGCGAGGTCCGAGCTTGGATCAACTGAGCACACCACGCCGACGTCAAGCAGCCTCGCGACCGATCCTTACCGCTGCCGTTCGCATCGTGCGGATGGACCACAGTTCGTTTACCTAGATCATCAGCAGCTCCCTCGACAGGCGCGCGATGCGCGCAGGGGCTACTTGTGGTCGGCAATCCACTTCTCGATCAGTTCCTCGACGACGTCGCGCATCGTCGTGCCTTCCTTCGCGACAGTTGCCTTGAAGTTGCGGTGTAGCGGCGTGTGGATCAGCGTCGTCATCTTCGTCAGATCAGCACTGGAATCGACGAAAGTTGTCTCCACCGAAGGTGCGGGCGGAGCGCCCTGCGTCGACGCCCCCGACCGGCGCGGACCCAAGGAACTCGACTTGTTGAGGCTCATGACATGGACTCCTCGATCTCGCGGACCACGTCGCTATAG
>CAFBLX010000086.1_pt1 | contig 12203 bp, 11 predicted proteins | sample 7268311 | NCBI WGS metagenome assembly CAFBLX01 (sample SAMEA6814046, study PRJEB35770) | freshwater metagenome | biome: Freshwater; feature: Freshwater reservoir; material: water | place: Czech Republic | collected 2017-05-23 | depth 30m m | reverse complement strand
CACCGGCGGTCCACCGCCGAACATTCGATACAACCCGATCGAAGCGGTGCCCGAGACCTTTGTTTTCACCGGGGACATCTTCGTGCAGACCGGGAAAGCGTTGGTGCAGTTGCCGAGCAAGGTGGAGGCACTGTGGGATTCGATCTTCGGCGGTGAACGAGGGCTCGACACGCCGATGAGTGTCGTCGGAGCAAGTGTCATCGGTGGCCAGGCCGTGGAAAACGACAACTGGCAGACGTTCGTCGGGCTGCTGGCGTCGCTCAACTTCTTCCTCGGTGTGTTCAACATCGTGCCGCTGTTGCCACTCGATGGTGGCCATATCGCCGTGACCATCTACGAGCGCATACGCAACATTTTCCGCAATCGTCGCGGCCTGCCCGACGGTGCGCCGGTGGACTACATGAAACTGATGCCTGTCACCTACGTGGTCATCATTGTTTTCATCGGGTTCTCTCTCTTGACGCTCACGGCGGACATCGTCAACCCGATTCAATTGTTCTAAGTAGACTCGACAGTCGTAGCTAGGAAAGAAGGCCACTGTGTCCGTGTCAGTCGGATTGGGAATGCCCGCACCGCCGGTGCCCGTACTCGCGCCACGTCGAAAGACCAGGCAGCTCCAGGTCGGGTCGGTGGGTGTCGGAAGCGAGAGCCCCATCTCGGTGCAATCGATGTGCACCACCAAGACCCACGACATCAACGCCACCCTGCAGCAGATTGCAGAGCTGACGGCGTCGGGTTGCGACATCGTTCGTGTTGCGTGCCCCACACAGGACGACGCCGACGCGCTGTCGATCATCGCCAAGAAGAGCCAGATTCCGGTGATCGCCGACATCCACTTCCAACCGAAGTACATCTTCGCGGCCATCGACGCCGGATGTGCAGCGGTGCGCGTCAACCCGGGCAACATCAAGGAGTTCGACGGCCGTGTCAAGGAGGTCGCCAAGGCGGCCGGTGACGCGAACATTCCGATCCGCATCGGTGTGAACGCCGGCTCTCTCGACCCGAGGCTGATGAAGAAGTACGGCAAGGCGACACCCGAGGCGCTCGTCGAATCCGCGCTGTGGGAAGCAGGCCTGTTCGAGGAGCACGGTTTCGGCAACATCAAGATCTCCGTCAAGCACAACGACCCCGTCATCATGGTCGCTGCGTACGAGCAGTTGGCGGCACAGTGCGACTACCCACTGCACCTCGGTGTCACCGAAGCGGGACCGGCTTTCCAGGGGACCATCAAGTCCGCTGTGGCCTTCGGGGCCCTGCTGTCCAAGGGCATCGGCGACACCATCCGAGTTTCCCTGTCGGCACCGCCGGCGGAGGAGATCAAGGTGGGAAACCAGATCCTGCAATCGTTCAATCTGCGCCCCCGCAAACTCGAGATCGTGTCCTGCCCCTCGTGTGGGCGCGCACAGGTCGATGTCTACACCCTCGCCGACGAGGTGACTGCGGGACTCGAAGGCATGGAGATCCCGCTACGCGTCGCGGTCATGGGCTGCGTCGTGAACGGGCCGGGCGAGGCCCGCGACGCCGACCTCGGTGTCGCGTCGGGCAACGGCAAGGGCCAGATCTTCGTCAAGGGCAAGGTCATCAAAACGGTCCCCGAAGCGCAGATCGTGGAGACGTTGATCGAGGAAGCGATGCGCATCGCCGAGGAGTTCGAGAAGGACGAGATCGCCAGCGGTGGCGCGCCGGTGGTCACCGTCAGCTGAGCGGGTACACCTGTTCGGCGTCCGGTTTGCCGCTCTGCCACCGGGGGAACACATTGTCTGGAATGATTCGCTTCAGAATCGGTGCGTACGCGGTAGGTGGGTCAGGAGGTCGGTAGGTGCTCAAGCTCCTCGGCGCGAAGCCTCTCGGTAATCGGGACGTCGCGCACGTGCTCCGGGTGCTCGACGCCGACCCCGTTGCAACCTGCATGGTTGCCGCGCGCGTGCAGGAATCGGGCCTCGATCCGAGGTCGTTCCACGGCGAGATGTGGAGCAGAGGCGGTCCGGACGAGTCGCTGTGCTTCTACGGTGCGAATCTGGTTCCGTTGCTCGGTTCCAGCGACGATCTTCGTTCCTTCGCGGACCGCGCGTGCCGTGGGCCGCGTCTGTGCTCGTCGTTGGTCGGCAGAGCGGAGTTGACGCTTCCGTTGTGGGAAATGCTCGAGACGGATTGGGGTCCGGCGCGAGAGGTACGCGGTGAGCAACCGTTGTTGGCCACGTCGGTACCGTCGTCCATCTCGCCTGATCCTCTCGTTCGGCTCGTTCGACCCGACGAGCTGGACGTGTATCTGACCGCAGCCGTTGCCATGTTCATCGAAGAGGTCGGCGTCGACCCGCGACTGAACGACGGCGGTAGGGGATACCGGCGTCGGATCGCCAGTCTCATTGCAGCGCAACGTGCCTGGGCCAGATTCGAGGACGGCCGCGTGGTGTTCAAGGCCGAGATCGGCTCGCAGTCCGGGACGGTCGGGCAAATCCAGGGAGTATGGGTGCACCCGGACCGACGCGGGCACGGCCTGGGTGCATCCGGAACGGCGACCGTGGTGAACTCGGTCGTCCGCCAGGGGCGTACTGCGAGCCTGTACGTCAACAGCTTCAACTACGTCGCGCGCCGGGCCTACGCGAAAATCGGTCTGACGCAGGTGGCGACGTTCACCACGGTGCTGCTGGACTGAGAACGGTCGCTCGATCGGCCTGTCCCGAAACGCGATTCGTTGCCGTGGTCGACGCACCGGCCGTATTACGATGGGGCGCAATGAGATCACGTGATGCGACCTGGATGCGCGGACGGCTGGGCGTGGTGACCGTGATCGGTGCCGTCGTCGGTGCCTGCCTCACCGGGTGTACACCCAAGCCCGACGGTCCGGAGCCCGCAGCTCAGGCATTCCTCGCGGCCTTCGAGGCCAACGACATCCCCGCGGCCGCCGCCGATACCGACAAGCCGGGCGCCGCAGCCACTGCGCTGAGCGAGGCGTGGACCAATCTGCAAGCGGAGGCCCTCGACGCCGAGACGACGTCGGTTCGAGTCGACGGCGACACCGCCACGGTCGGCTACACCTATCGTTGGCAGCTGCCCAAGGATCGGGTGTGGACGTACGACGGCCAACTGAACATGGGTCGGAGTGCGGGAGAGTGGGTGGTGCGGTGGACCGCCTCGGACATCCACCCGAAGCTCGGTGACACGCAGACCATGGCCTTGCGCTCGACGGCTGCACCACGCGCTCGGGTCAACGAGCGCTCCGGCACCGACGTCCTGGTGCCCGGGGTCGTACATCGAATCAAGTTCGACGCGTCGGCCGCGAACAACGTCGTGGCCTCGGCAACGGCGTTGTCGACACTGCTGACACCGTTCGACGCGTCGATCACGGCTCAGTCGATCGTGGAGTCTGCGACTTCCGTCGACGGCGACTACCCGGTGGCGCTGCTGCGAGACAGCGACTTCGAACCCATCTCGGCGGCGCTGACCGAGATTCCCGGTGTCACAGCGTCCGACGAATCGGATCTCGTGTCCACCGACCCCACCTTCGCGCCGGACCTGGTGGGCCAGGTCAAGAAGGCCGTCATCGACGACGTCGACGGCAAGGCCGGCTGGAGCGTGGTGACCAGCAACCGCAACGGCGTCGACATCGACGTCCTCACCGACACCCCGCCCGAGCCGGCACCGTCCTTCTCGATCAGCCTCGATCGAAATATCCAGGTCGCGGCCCAACGAGCAGTGAACGCCAGGGCCGAGCAGGCCATGACGGTGGTCATTCAGCCGTCCACCGGGGCCATCCTCGCTGTGGCGCAGAATCCGGCCGCCGATCGGGACGGACCGGTCGCGTCGGCCGGTCTCTACCCACCGGGTTCGACGTTCAAGATCATCACCGCCGGGGCGGCGATCTCCAGCGGACTCGCGACCCCGGGGAGCACCGTTCCGTGCCCCGGTCGTATCGAGATCGGCGAACGAAGCGTCCCCAACTACAACGAGTTCGCTCTCGGTGACGTGACCATGAGCACCGCGTTCACCCGATCGTGCAACACCTCCTTCGCGAAGCTGGCGAGCGAGATGTCGCCCGACGCGTTGACCGTGGCCGCGTCCCAGTTCGGCGTCGGTCCGGACTACGACGTCGTGGGGTTGCCGACCGACTCCGGTTCGGTCCCGCCCGCGGACGAACTCGTCCAGCGCACCGAGGACGGATTCGGCCAGGGCAAGGTGGTCGTCTCGACCTTCGGGATGGCACTGGCCGCCGCGACGGTTGCCCACGGCTCCACACCGGTTCCCAATCTTCTGGTCGGACGGGAAACCGCCATCACCGGCGATCATCCACCGATAGAACCTGCCATGGTCGACGGGTTACGCGGCATGATGCGCTCGGTGGTCACCAGCGGCACCGCAGAGCGCATCGCCGACCAGGGCGAGGTGTACGGCAAGACCGGAGAAGCAGAGGTCGAGGGCGGATCGCACTCGTGGTTCGTCGGTTACCGAGGCGACATCGCCTTCGCGACTTTGGTGGTACGCGGCGGCAGCTCGGACAATGCGGTCGCCGTCACCCGGGAGATGTTCGAGCAGCTTCCGCCGGGGTACTGAGCGCTGCGCCGGTGGGCCGGGTTCAGCCCGACAGCAGCCCGAGTCGACGACACGCGAGAACCGCTTCGTATCGAGTGTGCGAGTCGGTTTTTCGCATCACGCTGCGGAGATAGGACTTGACCGTCTCGGCACCGATCGACAGCCGTGCCGCGACTTCGACGTTGGTGCAACCGAGCGCGACCTGCGAGATGACGTCGATCTCGCGTGGCGTCAATGCCTGCGAGTCGCCGGAGTCGCTGTCCTGGTTCGCCGTCCGACCGAGCGTTGCTGCCAGTCGCGCGGTGACCGCGTCCAGTCTGTGCTTGACCGCCGCGTCTCCGATCGACCGAGCGAGCTCGGCGAGCTCGTCGTGCACACCGCGCAACTCGGCCGTTCGCGAGAGGTGCCCGTCCGACGTGGCCCGCGCACTCTCCATGAGGCGCACCCTGCGGTCGACCTCGTCGCGGATGGCGATCTCCTGACCGAGGCGCCGGGCTGCGGCGGTCATGATGTCGCCGACTCGATCACCGAGGGGGCCGCGTTCTCGCACCGCCGCGTACATCACCATGCGGGCTGCTCCGGCGACGACAACCGGCACCGCCAGGATCGACTTGAGGCCCTCGCCGAGGACCGGCCGGTCGAAGTGGTGGGTGATCGACATCGACGCGCCGTAATCACTGACGGCCGCGGGCCGACGTTGGTCCATGACCCGGCCACCGAGACCGGACCTGGGCGGGATGGCGAGCCCGTCCAGCCCACGCGTGCGGGTGCCGTGAAATTCGCTCAGGTGCAGCGTTTCCGAGGACACTTCCCCGCCGAACACGACGGGCACGGCGGACGTCGCGGCGACCTGGCGTAGTTCGGCGCGAAGGGCATCGCCGTCCCGGGGGCGCAACAGACTGGAATGGACCACGACGCTTCCTTCCTCGGTTCGGGTACGTCGACGGCGAACGTGACCCAGATCATATCCCGTCGCGCGGTTGCGGATTCGGTGGCCTCGACCAGCAGCGCTGGTTCTTCTGGACACGGATGCGGCGACTACTCTGGACGGCATGTCTGTCACCGCCGAGAGCAAGCCCCGTCAGCCACTCGTGCCAGGCGTCGTCTCGCCCGTCCTCTCCGTGCCGAAGTCGATCGAGCGACCCGAATACGCGTGGAAGTCGACCGTGAACGAAGGCAGCGAGCCGTGGGTGCAGACCCCCGAGGTCATCGAGAAGATGCGCGTGGCGTCGAAGATCGCGGCTCGCGCTCTGCAGGAAGCGGGCCGGGCCGTGGCACCGGGAGTGACCACCGACGAGCTCGACCGTATTGCACACGAGTACATGGTCGACCACGGCGCTTACCCGTCCACGTTGGGCTACAAGGGTTTTCCGAAATCGTGCTGCACCTCGCTGAACGAGGTCATCTGCCACGGCATCCCCGATTCGACGGTGATCGAGGACGGAGACATCGTCAACATCGACGTCACCGCGTACATCGACGGTGTGCACGGCGACACCAACGCGACGTTCCTGGCGGGTGACGTGTCCGAGGAGGCGCGCCTGCTCGTCGAGCGGACCCACGAAGCGACGATGCGTGCCATCAAGGCGGTCAAGCCGGGGCGCGCCCTGAACGTGGTCGGGCGAGTGATCGAGTCCTATGCGCACCGGTTCGGCTACGGCGTGGTGGAGGACTTCACCGGCCACGGCATCGGCACGACGTTCCACAACGGCCTCGTCGTGCTGCACTACGACCAGCCGTCCGTGGAGACCATCATCGAGCCGGGCATGACGTTCACCATCGAACCGATGATCAACCTGGGCACGATCAACGCCGAGATGTGGGACGACGGCTGGACGGTGGTCACGCACGACAAGAAGTGGACCGCACAGTTCGAGCACACGCTCGTGGTGACCGAGACGGGTTGCGAGATCCTGACACTGCCGTGAGCGGAGCCTGCGGAGTGAACAGAAGTCTGATACTGCCGTGAGCGGAGCCTGCGGAGTGAATAGAAGTGTGAGACTGCCGTGAAAGGCGCTCTGTTGGTCGCCGGCACTACCTCCGATGCAGGCAAGAGTGTGTTGGTCGCCGGCCTGTGCCGGATGCTGGCGCGGCGGGGTGTTCGGGTGGCCCCGTTCAAGGCGCAGAACATGTCGAACAACTCGGTCGTCACGTTGGACGGCGGCGAGATCGGCCGGGCTCAGGCGATGCAGGCGGCCGCCTGTGGCCTCGAGCCCAGCGTGCGGTTCAATCCGGTGTTGCTCAAGCCCGGCAGTGATCGGACGTCGCAGTTGGTGGTGCGCGGGCGTGCGGTGGCCCAGGTGAGTGCGAGCAACTACATCGAACATCGGCAGGCGCTCCGGCATGTGGTCGCCGACGAGTTGTCCTCGCTACGTGCCGAATTCGACGTGGTGATCTGCGAGGGTGCCGGTTCACCGGCCGAGATCAATCTACGCGCCACCGATCTGGCCAACATGGGGTTGGCGAGGGCGGCGTCGCTGCCGGTGATCGTGGTGGGCGACATCGACCGCGGGGGAGTGCTGGCACACCTGTTCGGGACGGTGGCGGTGTTGTCACCCGAGGATCAGGCTCTCGTGGCAGGGTTCGTGATCAACAAGTTTCGGGGTGATCCGGCTCTGTTGGCACCGGGGCTCGACCAGTTGCGGGCGTTGACCGGGCGGCCGACGTACGGAGTCGTTCCGTTCGCCGACGGGTTGTGGATGGACGCGGAGGATTCGCTCGGCACCGTTCCCGATGCGCCCGTGGGCAGGCCCCGTCCTCCGCTCGGCTCGCAGTGGCTGCGGGTGGCGGCGGTGCGACTACCGAGGATCTCCAACACGACCGATGTCGAGGCGCTGGCGTGCGAGCCCGGAGTGTCGGTGCACTGGGTCACCGAGCCTTCTCGGCTCGAGGATGCGGATTTGGTGGTCGTCCCCGGCAGCAAGTCCACGGTGTCGGATCTGGAATGGTTGCGGCGCACCGGTCTTGCTCGTGCCCTTTCCGAGCGCGCCGCTGCGGGGAGGCCGGTTCTCGGCATCTGCGGCGGTTACCAGATGTTGGGCCGAACCATCTCTGATTCCGTGGAGTCGGGCGTCGGAAGGGTCGAGGGACTGGGATTGCTCGATCTCGACATCGAATTCGCGGCCGAGAAGGTACTCGTGCAGGTGAGTGGTCGTTCCGTCACATTCGGCTCGGATCCCGTGCGGGGGTACGAAATTCACCATGGACGAGTGGTCCGGAACGACGACGATGCGCTGCTGACGACCGCGGGGGGCGTCGGCGAGGGCAGTGTGCGTGGCGGTGTCGTGGGAACTCACTGGCACGGACTCCTCGAATCCGATGATTTCCGTCGATCCTTTCTCGCCTGGGTGGCAGAGAAGGCGGGTCGCGCGGGATTCGAGGTTGCGTCCGACACGTCGGTTGCGGCCCTACGGGAACAGCAGTTGGATCTGCTGGCCGATCTGGTGGACAGCAACATCGATATCGACGCCGTTCTCGATCTGATAGAGAACGGCGTCGACGGCTCGACGAGAAAGATCGTCACGCAGATGCTTTGAGCAAGCCCATCCAACTGACGGTCGAGAAGATCCCGGTGATCACGAGCGGAACGACCACCAGCAGAAGCACGCGTGGGGTGTCGGTGAAGAACGTCCCGACGTCGGGCCACCAGTTCTGCCACGTGATCACGATCGCGCCGCCTCCGAAGACGACGAGGCCGGCGAGTCCGAGCGTGAACAGACCGTTCGTGCGGAAGCGCCGGTAGACGACTCCGACGAACGCCCCGATGGACCCGATCAGCAGTAGCCCGATCACCAGAGTCAGCCACTGCAGGAGCGGGTTGTCGGTGGCGTAGCGGGCCAGACCGAACATGCGGATCTTCAGCCCGAAGCCGCCGGTCGCGGCTTCGACGACCGACAACAGGTAGACGATCGTGCCGAGGGCGACCGATTGTGCTACCCCCACCAGTGCTGTCGCAGTGAGGAATTCGCGACGTGTGATGCTCAGGCTCAGGGCGTACGGGAAGCACTGGGTGATAGCCGTGACGTAGAAGGCAATAGCGAACCCATACACCGAGAACACGCCGCCGCTGAAGCTGAAATCCGAATCGCTTTCCGGAACGACCGAGAAGATGCCGTAGGTGATCACGAACACTGCGACGAGAATTCCCAGGGGCCACGCGAATGTGGTTGCCCAGGAGGTGTTGTGGACCCGAGCTACGTTCAATATTCGCTTCATGACAAGGCCTCCTCGGCGGTGGTCGACTCGTGGATAGATCCGGAATGGGCAGTGGTTCGATCGATGATCAACTGCTGCAACGGAATCGGTTCGATGCTGAGACCGGACGCCACGCCGAGGGATTGCTGGTGATCGTTCAGTCGCCCGTCGATCGTCGCTCGGGCTGTCGAGCCGAGGGCAGTTCTGTGCAAGATTCGATGCTCTGCAGCGAACCGGTCGACGGCCTCGGTCGGACCGGTGATCTCGAATGCTCTCTCGCGCAGATCGTCCGACTCGGCGTCGAGCAGAATTCTTCCCTTGTCGATGAGAATCACGTGCTCGATCAGATTGCTGACCTCGTCTATGAGGTGTGTCGACAGAACGACCGTTCGGGGGTTCTCCGCGTAGTCGGCCAGCAGCCGGTCGTAGAACATGTGTCGTGAGACTGCGTCCAGCCCCAGGTAGGGCTCGTCGAAGAAGGTGAGTGGCGCTCGGGACGCGAGACCGATGACGATTCCGAGTGCCGACGTCATCCCGCGAGAGAGCTTCTTGATCTTGCGACCCAACGGGAGGTCGAAATCGCGCAGCAATTCGGCAGCGAAGTCGTTGTCCCAGTGCGGAAGAATGTGGGAGGCCTGCGCAATGGCGTTCTTGACCTTCAGATCGTCGGGATACTTCTGGCTTTCCTTGACGAAGCACACGTGACTCAGAGCGCGCGGGTTCTCCCACGGGCGTTCGCCGAATACCGAGATCTCACCATCACTTTCGCGCATCTGGGCGGTCATCATCTGCATGACGGTGGTCTTGCCTGCTCCGTTGCGGCCGAGGAAGCCGTAGATTTTGTTGCGTTCGATCTCGAAGCTCACGTCGTCGACGGCGGTGAACGAGCCGAACTTCTTGGTCAGGTGTGTGGCCGACGCAACGACGCGGCGGAGTTCGTCGGGCGTACCGATATCGTGGATGCTCATCGCGCTGCCTCCCAGTTGTCGAGCATGGTCTTGAGTTCGTCCACGGTCATTCCGAGCTTGCGTGCCTCGGTGACCAGCGGGTCGATGTACTGACGGGCGAACAGATCGCGTCGACGGAACCGAAGTGCGTCCCGTGCGCCTGTGGTGACGAACATCCCGATTCCTCGTTTCTTGTAGACGACGCCGTCGGCGACGAGCTTGGCCAGGCCTTTGCCCGCTGTGGCCGGATTGATGCGGTGGAACGCGGCGAGCTCGTTGGTGGAGGGAACCTGTTCCTCCTCGGCGAGCGAGCCGTCGATGATCGAGTTCTCGACGAGCTCGGCGATCTGCAGGAAGATCGGCCTGCCCTCGTCCATCAGAGCCACCACCGTTGCGGTGAGGTCCGATGCCTCACTGGTTCATTACTCATGTAACTAACCATAGAACCGATGCGTGGTTCTGGCAACAGGCAGTACCGTCGTCCCCATGGAGTTCACGCATGTGAGTGCTGCGGGCGGGTCTGTTTCGATACGAGTAGCAGGACCGGACAGTCGGCACGCCGTGCTCCTGTTGCCCGGGATCGGCGATTCGGTCGATGTCTACGACTCGGTCAGCGAGCGGTTGCACAACTCGGATCTCAAAACCGTTGCGGTGGAAGACATCGACGGAGTGGGGGACGACGCTGTTCTCGCCCTACTGGACGAGCTGAAGCTGTCGTGGGTCCACCTCGTCGGGAGCGGGGCCGGTGCAGAAACGGCCTGGAGGCTCGCGGCCAAGACCTTCGGGAGGTTTGCCAGCCTCATCGCCGTGGATCGTTGCCATCCGGCAATCGCCGACGATCGGGGAGTCGTGCGCGACGCCGAATGCCCGGCAGTCGAGTTGCCGACGACGCTGGTCATCGGCAACTCCGCGATGCGTCCGGCCGCCGACAACAGCGGCCGCTTCGTCTACTCGGACTTCCGGGTCGTAGCGCTCGACGGTGTCGAACATGTCGCGGCCGACGCCCCGGCTGCGCTGGCCACGGAGATAGTGCTCCGCACCAGCCCCTGGTGACCGAAAACTACAGTTCGAGGCCCAGGAGCGCGTTCTCGACCACCTCGGGCAGTCCCGGATGAATCCAGTACTGACCGCGGGCCATGTCCTGGGCGGATAACCCGAAGCTCATCGCCTGGATGAGCGGCTGGATGAGCGTGGGGGCCTGAGCTCCGATGATGTGGGCCCCGAGTATCTTGCCGGTGCCCTTCTCGGCGATGATCTTGCACAGCCCCTCGCTGTCCTCCATCGCCCAGCCGAAGGCGACGTCGCCGTAGTTCTGGACCTTCACCGTGATGTCGAGCCCTGCGTCTCGGGCCTGTTCCTCGGTCATCCCCACCTCCGCGATCTGCGGGTCGGTGAACACGGCAGCGGGAACGAATCGGTGATCGTAGGTACGCAACGCCGACGTGTCGCCGTGCCAGGCGTCCTGCAACAGGTTGTACTGGACCACGCGCGCTTCCTGATTCGCCACATGCTTGAGCTGATACGGCGAGGAGACGTCGCCCAGTGCGAACACGCCCTCGGCGGTGGTGCGGCCGAACTCGTCGACCACGATGCGGCCCTCGTCGTCCAGCTCGATCCCGGCAGCACCGAGATTCAATCGGTCGCCGTTGGGCTGGCGGCCGACGGCCACGAGAAACGCGTCTCCGAGGACCTTGGTGCCGTCCGAGAGTTCGACGCCGTGCAGTCCGCCCTCGGAAATCCCGCGCGTGTCACCGGAGTCGAGGTGAACGTCCCACTTGGCCCGGGCGAGCTCGGTGAAACGCTTCGCGATATCGGCATCCAACGCGCGCAGCAGCGAATCCTTGCGGGCGACGATCGACACCTTCGACCCGAGTGCGGAGAAGACGTGCGCGAATTCGGCTGCGATGTAACCGGATCCGAGGATCACGAGGTGTTCGGGCAGCGCCGGTAAACGCATGACGTCGTTGTTGGTGTGGTAGTCGACACCGGAATCTTCGATCGATTGCGGCACGATGGGACGCGAGCCGGCCGCGATGACGATCCGGTCGGCCGTGATGGTCGTGCCGGTTCCGGTGTCGATGGTACGCGGCCCGACAAAGCTCGCGTGACCTTGGAACAGCGTCACGTTGGGGCTGCCCTCGGCCCGGTATCGCTTACCGCCCTCGGAGATGGGGTCGATGCGTCCGAAGACCCGCTCGACGATGTCCGGCCAGCGGACCGCGTCGACGTGTGCATCGATGCCGTACTTGGCGGAATCTCGCACGGTACGGGCGACCTCGGCCGCGTAGACGTACATCTTGGTGGGGATACAGCCGACGTTGAGGCAGGTTCCGCCGAACGTCGAATTCTCCTCGATCAGGGCGACCTTCTTGTCGTCGAACCTCTGATCGACGATCGAGTTTCCCGAGCCGGAGCCGATGATAACGACGTCGAAGTGCTCAGTCATGAAATGTGTCCGATCTCGGTGTGGTCCTTGCCCGACGCGTGGTCGGTCTTCTCTCCTCGGTGCAACCACTCGAGCCATTCGTCCAT
>CAFBLX010000085.1_pt1 | contig 12335 bp, 14 predicted proteins | sample 7268311 | NCBI WGS metagenome assembly CAFBLX01 (sample SAMEA6814046, study PRJEB35770) | freshwater metagenome | biome: Freshwater; feature: Freshwater reservoir; material: water | place: Czech Republic | collected 2017-05-23 | depth 30m m | reverse complement strand
GTGCGCCGGCCGCGATCGACAGCAACAGGGTGCCGATGCATGCCAGCAGTACCGGCAGCCAGGTATCGCCCAGCGAGCTCAGAGTGTCGCTCTGCACGAGCGTGCCGATTTCGACGCCGAGGATTGCCTGCGCCGCCATGCCGAGTCTGCGGGGGAGCGGCGCTCGCTCGGTTCCGGTCGTCGGAGCCCATCCGGCGAGCGCGAACACGATCGCCACCAACAGTGCAACGAACAACGCAGCCGACGGCACGCCGAGCGCATCGGCCCCGACGGTCAGTGCGACCGTGACGAGAACCAGCAGCAGCCAGCGAATCAAGAAGGTCGCTCGATCTCGCGAACCTCGGGCGGCAGTCCCCACTCGGTACGGCCGAGTCGACTGAGCGGAGCGATGGTCTCGAACTCGGGCAGGCCGTCCTCGGCGAGAAATTCGGGTCGAACCGACACCGCGACGACGCTGCCCATGACGACGAAGCAGTTTCCCACCTCGACGACGCGGTGCAGGGTGGCTTCGATGGCGATCGGGGCCGCGGCTACCCGCGGCGGCGTGACGATCGCACTGGGTTCGCTCTCGATGCCGACGGCCTCGAACTCGCTGACGCCGTGCTCGAAGCTCGCCGAGCTGCCGTTGACCTGATCGACCAACGGTGCCGTGGCCAGGTTGACGACGAACTCGCCGGTGGCCTCGATGTTGCGCAGACTGTCCTTGCGGGTCACGGACGTGAACTGGACGACCGGCGGTTCCACGGACGAGACGGTGAAGAAGCTGTAGGGCGCGAGGTTCGCCACACCGTCGGCCGAGACCGTGGAGATCCAGGCGATGGGCCTGGGGACCACCGACGCGGTCAGTAGCTGGTAGAAGCGGCGGGAGGAGACCTCGTCGGGCCGGAAGACTGTACGCACGCCTCAATACTGTCAAAGCCCGGTTGCGGCGGCCGACCGGAGCATCTGACACTCTGGAAACTGTGAATCCGTCCACCGCTCAGGCCACTGCAGTCGTCGACGAACTGGCGCGCAGCGGGATCGAAGACGTCGTGCTCTGTCCCGGCTCGCGCAACGCCCCGTTGGCCTTCGCTCTGCAGGAAGCCGACGCGGCCGGCCGGCTACGACTGCACATGCGGATCGACGAGCGGACCGCCGGATTCCTGGCCATCGGACTGAGCCTGGGCAGCGGCCAACCTGTCCCGGTGGTGATGACGTCGGGAACAGCGGTGGCGAACCTCGGGCCCGCAGTGCTCGAAGCGAACTACGCCCGGATCCCGCTGATCGTCATCAGTGCCAACCGGCCGTACGAGATGCTCGGCACCGGTGCCAACCAGACCATCGAGCAGTTGGGCCTGTTCGGTTCGCAGGTCCGCGCAACGATCAGCCTCGGGCTCGCCGAGGAAGGACCCAAGCAGAACAGTCAGTGGCGAAGCGCGGTCTCGCGAGTCATCGCCGCTGCGCGCGGTGCGCGCTCGGGCAACGCCGGACCGGTGCACTTCGACATTCCACTGCGTGAACCGTTGGTCCCCGCCCTCGGCGATCCGGGGGCCCGGCCCGAAGGACGTCCCGACGGGATGCCGTGGACCTCGACCACCCAGGCGACCCTCGACGTGCCGGTCGAACTCGATCTGTCGGTCGACACCGTCGTCGTGTCCGGGCACGGCGGAGCCGTTCGTCCTGAGCTCGCCGGGCTGCCGACCGTTGCCGAGCCGACAGCGCCACTGCACGGAATTGCGTTGCATCCCTTGGCTCTTGCGCAGTTGAAGCCGCGTCAAGCCGTCATCACCGGTCGTCCGACCCTGCACCGTCAGGTGTCGGCGCTGCTCGCGGATCCGGCGGTGGACGTCATCGCGCTCACCACCGGCCCGCGTTGGCCCGACGTCTCGGGCAACGTGCTGGCCACCGGCACGCGTGCCGTGACCACCGGCGCACCCGATCCCGCGTGGATCGCCCGTTGCGCCGCGCTGTCCGAGAGAGCCGAAAAGGCTGTGCACCAACAACTTCGAGAGCACCCCAAGCCGACGGGTCTGCACGTTGCCGACGCGGTGATGTCGGCATTGCAGCCCGGAGATCAGCTGGTGCTCGGAGCCTCCAACCCCGTGCGCGACGCGGCCCTGGTCTCGACTCCGATCCCGGGCGTGAAGGTTCTGTCCAATCGTGGCGTGGCCGGCATCGACGGCACCGTCTCGACGGCCATCGGTGCGGCGATGGCCGGAAAGCGCCGCACGGTGGCGCTTCTCGGTGATCTGACGTTCCTGCACGACGCGGCCGGTCTGCTCATCGGCACCGGCGAGCCGAGTCCGGACGACCTGACGATCGTCGTCGCCAACGACGACGGCGGCGGCATCTTCGAGCTTCTCGAACAGGGCGACCCGCAGTACGCGGGTGTGTTCGAGCGGGTGTTCGGAACACCGCACGGAATGGACCTGGGAGCGTTGTGCGGGGCCTACCGCGTGGAGCACCACCTGGTCGACTTGGCCGATCTGGCAACCGAACTCACCGGCCATGCCACGGGAATCAGGGTGCTGGAAGTGACCACGGAGCGCTCCGGGCTGCGCGACCTACACGCAGCGATCCGGGCCCGTCTCTAATTCTGTTGCGCAGCAACCCATTCGAGTGTTTCGCCGGTTTCCTGATCGATCATGTCCTTGATCATCTTGTTGATCAGGTCTTCGATCTTGCCGCCGACGAGCGGAATCTTGACGGTCGACTCACCCTTGACGACCAGTTTCGCTCCGGTGCCGTCGGGGCGAAGCGAGAGGGTGCCGTTCACTTTCGCGGGGAGACCCGTGGTGCCGCCGACCAGCGTGCCCTCGGCGTGGTCGCCTTCGAGCGGACCCCAGTGGTCGGTACGCGAGACGATCAGCTTGCCCTTGATGACTTTCGTGACGAACCCGGGCAGTTCGGACGTGCCGACCTCCTCCGTGATGTCCACGGTCAAGCCGCCGTCGTCGTGCTTGGTCATCTCGTACCCGTCCGTCTTCTTCGCCTTGGCGAAGCGAGCGGCCCACTGGTCTTCACTGGTGAGTGCGGCATGCACGTCAGCGGGCGGATTGGACGATTCGACGGTGAACTCGAAGCTGCGCGACATGAGCACAGAGGCTACCGGAGCGGAGGCGAACCGGCCGCGAAGTAACCTGAATGCTGTGACCGACACCGAGAGGGGCAGCCGAACTCTGCACAGAATCCGGCTGGTCGTGCTCGTGGTCGCGGTTGCCATCTCGGTTCTGTCGGTCCTTTTGGTGGTCGGTGCCTGGCGAAACGACGTCACCATCGACTCCGACAAGGGCGTCGCGACGGCCGAGGTGCTGTCGGCGGGCAAATTGCGTTCGGCGGTCAGTTTCATCACCCCCGACGGCGTGACCCACAATCCCAGACTCGGCGTGCTGTACCCCACCAATCTCGTCGTGGGTCAGCGCATCGAGGTCGAGTACTACAAGGCGGACTCCGACGACAACGACAGCGACAGCGACCTGCTGGTGCGGGTAGCCGGCCGTGACGCCACCGTGGCCATCGTCCCCGCTGGATCGGTCATCGTCGTCACCTGGCTGATCGCCCTGCCGGCCCTGTTCTGGTTACGTCGCAAGGAGACCCAGCGTATGGGGGCCAAGCGCATGGAGGTACAGGATGCGTAATGCCAGGCAGTGGGTCATCGCTGCTGTCGCCGCGGTGGCCGGGTTCGCGTTGGTGAACTTCGGCAACGTCGCGTCCTCGATCGTGATCATGGTGCTCGTGGTGGTGTTCCTGCTCGTCCTGACGACTCCGGTGCTGTATCCCCGTTCTCTGTCCGACGACGCGTCTCGAGTGGCTGCGACCGAAAAATCGGTGCCGCTGATCTACTGGCGTCCCGGTTGCATCTTCTGCCTTCGGCTACGGGTTGCGCTGTTGCTCCGCGGAAAGAAGGCCGTGTGGACGAACATCCGCGCAGATGCAGCTGCCGCAGCGCGGGTTCGGTCGGTGAACGACGGGAACGAGACGGTTCCGACGGTGTTCGTGGGTACCGGACACCGCACCAACCCGAGTCCGTCGTGGGTCGCCCAGCAATTCGTGTGACGTTGGCCCACACGTAACGTCGTCCATGCCTGGGCGACTGCGTGGCCACCCACACTGAGGACCGTGCGAGTAGCCATCGTTGCGGAATCGTTCTTACCCAACATGAACGGCGTCACCCACTCGGTGATCCGTGTCCTCGAACATCTCGAGAAGACCGGGCACGACGCCATCGTCGTCGCCCCCGACAACCCGTCGGGACCGCGAGCGGCGACCTGGCACAACGGCGTCCCGGTCCACCGAGTGCCGTCCGTGATGGTGCCGAAGGTCAGCTCCCTACCCGTCGGTGTTCCTGGCCTCGGGATGGTCTCTGCGCTAAGGACCTTCGCGCCCGACGTCGTGCATCTGGCGTCCCCGTTCCTGCTCGGAGCGGGTGGTCTGGCCGCCGCGAACCGCCTCGACGTGCCTGCCGTCGCCGTCTACCAGACCGATGTCGCAGGATTCGCCGCGAGCTACGGCCTCGGCTTGACCTCGAAGGCCGCGTGGCGTTGGACCAGGAGACTGCACCGCGGAGCGGCCCGCACTCTGGCACCGTCCACCTCGGCCGTCGACGCTCTCGAGCAGCACGGCATCCCGCGCGTACACCGGTGGGCCAGGGGAGTGGACGCGGTTCGGTTCGCGCCCTCGGCCGCGTCGGCCACCCTTCGCGGCCGATGGGGAGCAGGTGAAAAGCTGATCGTCGGGTTCGTCGGCAGGCTCGCGCCGGAGAAGCACGTCGAGCGGCTCGCCGTGCTGGCCGCAGATCCGTCGGTTCAGCTGGTGATCGTCGGCGGCGGACCCGATACGGCAACACTGCAGGCGTTGATGCCGAATGCGATCTTCACCGGGCAACTCGGCGGAGACGAACTCGCGCAGGCCTACGCCAGCTTCGACATCTTCGTCCACCCCGGCGAACACGAAACCTTCTGTCAGGCAGTCCAAGAAGCCCTCGCCAGCGGAGTACCCGTCATCGGGCCCGACGCCGGCGGACCCCGCGATCTGGTCTCGCACTGCCGCAACGGCTACCTACTGCCGGTCGACAAGTTCACCGAGCTGCTGCCCAGTGCAGTCGGCGCCCTCGCCGAACCCACCACCCGCGCCCGCTTCGGCAACGCCGCCCGCCGATCGGTTCTGCACCGCACCTGGCCTGCCATCTGCGACGAGCTGATCTCCCACTACTACGACGTGCAAGGCATCACAGCGCCACGGGTGACCGAAGCAGCCTGAGTAAGCTGGAGTTCGTGGCCACGACATCGCGCGCAACCCTGGAAAAAGAGCCCCACGAGGTGGCGTCGATGTTCGACGGCGTCGCCCGCCGCTACGACATCACCAACACCGTTCTGTCGTTCGGCCAGGACCGCAGCTGGCGCAAGCTGACCCGCCGAGCACTCGACCTGAAGCCGGGCGAGCGGGTCCTCGATCTCGCCGCCGGCACCGGCGTCTCCACGGTCGAACTCGGACGCAGCGGGGCCTGGTGCGTCGCCACCGACTTCTCCAAGGGCATGCTCCGAGCCGGACTCTCCCGCGGAGTGCCGATGGTCGCCGGTGACGCGATGGCGCTTCCGTACGCCGACGCCAGTTTCGACGCCGCCACCATCTCGTTCGGTCTTCGCAATGTCTCCGACTTCGATGCCGGTCTGCGCGAAATTGCCCGAGTCACCAAACCCGGTGGGCGTCTTGTGGTGTCGGAATTCTCCACCCCGGTCTTCGGCCCGTTCCGCACGGCATACATGGAGTACCTGATGAAGGCGCTCCCCAAAGTCGCTCGCGCAGTGAGCAGCAACCCCGACGCCTACGTCTATCTCGCCGAGTCCATTCGCGCGTGGCCAACCCAGGAGCAGTTGGCTCAGCGCATCGCCGACGCCGGCTGGACCGACGTGCAGTGGCGCAACCTCACCGGCGGAATCGTGGCTCTGCACAAGGCAATTCGGCCCTGAGTCCGCGCGCGGCTACGAAAACGGCGGCCGCGAATCGATTTTCAATGACGTGGTTCCCGCGGTTCGCCACGTACGAGCGACGAGGTCGCTGTCGGCCTCGGTGACCAGATTGCCCATGCACCGGACGGCAACTTTCATCAGTGCCCGCGAGCGCATGCCCACCGGGCCCGCTGCGGGCAGGAACCTCGGCACGGTCAGCAGTCCGGCGAGGCGTCGAGCAATGGAGAAGGCTTGACCGTAGTGCTCACGCAGCACAGTCGGCCAGGCGTCGGTCAGGTCGGCGTGATCGAGAAGGTCGACGACCATGCGGCCGCCTTCGAGTCCGTAGTCGATGCCCTCACCGTTGAGTGGGTTCACGCACGCTGCGGCGTCGCCGATGATCGCCCAGTTCACCCCCGCGACGCCGGAGACCGCCCCGCCCATCGGCAGCAGCGCCGAAGCGACCGACCGCAGCTCGCCGGTCAATTCCCATTCCGACCGCCGCTGCTGGGTGTAGAGGTCCAGCAGGGGACGCAGGGCTCCCGGTGCGGGCCGGGTGGCGGTGGCCAGCGTGCCGACGCCGATGTTGATGTTGCCGTCGTTCAGGGGGAAGACCCATCCGTAGCCGGGCTGCAGCGTGCCTGCGCCGTCGCGCAGTTCGAGGTGTGAGCTGATCCATTCGTCGTCGCTGCGCGCAGACGTGATGTACGCGCGGGCGGCGACGCCGAACGCGGTGTCGCGGTGCCACTGGCGTCCGAGTTGCTTGCCCAGCGTGGACCGGACTCCGTCGGCGACGATCAGAGTGCGGCACGCGACCTCGTGGCTGCCTTCGCCGGTCTGCAGCGTCACCGTTCGGACCGCATTTCCGTCGCGGGTGACGGACACCGCTTTGGCACCCTCGGCCATCACAGCCCCGGCCTCGACGGCGACGCGGCGAATACGGTCGTCCAATTCGGTTCGCGGGACGGCGCTGCCCACCGCCGGGAAAGATCTGCTCGGCCATTCGAGCTCGAGTTCCTGGCCGAACCCACTCAGGCGCAACCCGCGATTGCGCGCGGTACCGCGAACCCATTCACCCAGGCCCAACCGATCGAGTTCGGCGACCGCGCGCGGAGTCAGCCCGTCGCCGCACGTCTTGTCCCGGGGAAAGACGGCCGCGTCGGCGAGTACGACGTCGCGGCCGGAACGCGCTGCCCACGCTGCCGCGGACGATCCTGCGGGGCCCGCGCCCACGACCAACACATCGGTCGAGGAGGGCAGGGCCGGGTTGGATGAGGTCACAGATCCCAGTATCCCGATTGCCGCGGTGCTGCGCCGTCAGGGCCTTCGGTCGACCGTTGTCGAGGCCCTGCTCATCGGGGGTGTTCACCGTCGGAGCGGTGACGTCGTTCACTCATTGGCCCTGCAGGCCGCGTCGGGAAGCGACTCGGGCTCGGTTCGGTGAGGGAATAGTCACCTGTGGTGGGCGGCACCGTCGTGCGAGTGTGCACACTAGGTTCACTACGGTAGTACCCGAGCAGCAGTTTCCGTCATCCATCGCCGCTCGACGCCGACGACAGGACAGGGATCAACATCGTGAGTACAGACGACGCGACCGCAGTAACGGTCGTTGCCGGAGTCGACCTGGGTGACCCGGAGCTCGCTCGATCCGTCGCCGACGGTCTCGCGCGCGTCGAAGAGCTGATGATCAGCGAACTGTCCGACGGCGAAGAGTTCCTCACCGAGGCTGCTCTGCATCTGGCGAAGGCCGGCGGCAAGCGATTCCGACCCCTGTTCACCGTGCTGACCGGCCAGCTGGGGCCGTCGCCGACAGATCCGGCGATCGTCACCGCCGCCACCGTGGTCGAGCTGGTGCACTTGGCGACGCTCTATCACGACGACGTCATGGACGAGGCGTCGATGCGCCGCGGAGCCGAGAGCGCGAACTCTCGCTGGGGCAACAGTGTGGCGATTCTCGCGGGCGACTACCTCTTCGCACATGCGTCGCGTCTGGTGTCCACCCTCGGACCCGACGCCGTCCGCATCATCGCCGAGACCTTCGCCGAGTTGGTCACCGGGCAGATGCGCGAAACGATCGGGGCCAAGAGCACCGACGATCCCATCGCGCACTACTTGAAGGTCGTGTGGGAGAAGACCGGGTCGCTCATCGCCTCCTGTGGGCGCTTCGGCGGCACGTTCAGTGGCGGCGATGCCGAGCACGTGGGACGCCTCGAGCGCCTCGGTGACGCTGTCGGCACCGCGTTCCAGATCTCCGACGACATCATCGACATCTCCTCGGCCACCGAGCAGTCGGGTAAGACTCCCGGCACCGACCTGCGGGAAGGCGTGCACACCCTGCCGGTGCTGTTCGCGCTCCGCGAGGAAGGTGCCGACGGCGACCGCCTGCGCGAGATCCTGGCCGGCCCGGTCACCGAGGATGCGCTGGTCACCGAGGCCCTGGAGCTGTTGCAGCGATCACCCGGCATGGTCGCGGCCAAGAAGACCCTCGGCGAGTACGCCGACCGCGCCCACGCCGAGCTCGCACTGCTGCCGCAGGGACCGGCCAACGACGCCCTGGGCCGACTGGTGAACTACACCGTCGAACGCGTGGGGTAGTCGCCCACTCGGTGGTCGGGAACTGCACGTCGGGGTGCCGTCGTTGAATCGGGTAGGAACACCCGGTACGAGGAGGCACCCGTCACGATGAACAGTTACGCCAACGGTGCGAAGACATTCGGCCTGCTGGTCGGGATGTCTGCGCTGATCGTCTTCATCGGTTCGTTGTTCGGTAACTCGATGATTCTGATCGGGTCGATCGTGCTGGCCGTCGGCGTCAACGGCTACGCGTACTTCAACAGCGCGAAGATGGCTCTGAAGTCGATGCACGCGGTGCCGGTGAGTGAGCTCGAACAGCCGGCGATGTACCGGATCGTGCGGGAACTGGCGACAACGGCGCATCAGCCGATGCCGGCGCTGTACGTGAGCCCGACCAACAATCCCAACGCGTTCGCCACCGGGCGGAACCCGCGCAACGCAGCCGTGTGCTGCACCGAGGGCATTCTTCGGATCCTCGACGAGCGGGAACTTCGAGCGGTGCTCGGACACGAACTCTCGCACGTCTACAACCGCGACATCCTGATCTCGTCGGTGGCCGGTGCCATGGCGGCGGTCATCTCGGGCCTGGCGAACCTGGCCTTCTTCGCCAACGTCTTCGGTGGCCGCGGCAACGGGGGAGCCAATCCGCTCGCTCTGCTGTTGGTGTCGATGCTGGGGCCCATCGCGGCCACGTTGGTGCGGCTCGCGGTCTCTCGTTCTCGGGAGTATCAGGCCGATCAGTCCGGTGCCGAGCTGACCGGTGATCCGCTGGCGCTGGCGTCGGCACTGCGCAAACTCGAGCAGGGGGTGCAGCTGGCACCGCTGCCGCCCGAGCCGCGGCTGGCCGCGGAGTCGCATCTGATGATCGCCAATCCGTTCCGCATCGGCGACAAGGCGGGCGCGCTCTTCGCCACCCACCCGCCGATGGCCGACCGAATCGAACGGCTCGAGCGGATGGCCGGCCACCGGCCCTACTGAGCGGAGCCTGCGGCATGTGAGTGGAACTTCGTAGTCTGCTACGAGGTTCCACTCACATGCGGCGCTCTACCGGTAGTTGACGAACTGCAGGGCGATGCCGAAGTCCTCGTTCTTGAGCAACTGTTGGATTGCCTGCAGGTCGTCGCGCTTCTTGCTGCTCACGCGCAGCTCGTCGCCCTGGATCTGCGCTTTGACGCCCTTGGGGCCGTCGTCGCGGATCTTCTTGGAGATCTTCTTGGCGTTCTCGGTGCTGATGCCTTGCACGAGTTTGCCGGTGACCTTGTAGACCTTGCCGGACGCGGCCGGGTCGTTGGTCTCGAAAGCCTTGAGCGATACGTCGCGTCGGATCAGTTTCTCCTTGAAGACGTCCAGAGCTGCCTTGACCTTCTCCTCGGATTCGGACGTGATGACGATGGTCTCGGACTCGCCACTGCCGGACCACTCGATGCTGGTGTCCGATCCTCGGAAGTCGAAGCGGGTCGCCAGCTCCTTCGCGGCCTGTCCGAGAGCGTTGTCCACTTCCTGCCGGTCGACTTTGCTCACTACGTCGAAGGACGAATCAGCCACTTCTCACACTCTCCAGTCGAATCGAAAATTTGTTTCTGCGGTGGTGTCGGTCCACATCCCGCTGGGACTTTATCGGCCCGCTACCGACCGTATCCACCCGGTTTGCGTTCCGGGGGGACGTTCGTTGTATTCTTCTCACCGCGCCGAAGACCAGCACGGACTTCGATCGCAGCACGGCAGATTGCCCGAGCGGCCAATGGGAGCGGACTGTAAATCCGTCGGCTTATGCCTACGTAGGTTCGAATCCTACATCTGCCACACCTGGAACCCCGGCGAGAAATTTTCTCGCTGGGGTTTCCATGTGAAGAGGACATATCAGGGCCGCTGACCTCGCAATTTGGCAGTCGGTGCTCGGAATGTGTAACCTCTTGAAGGCTTCAGCGCACGGCTTGTTCGTGTTCTGAGGTGGAGCCTGCGGAACGAGAGTTCCCGTAGTCACCCGCCCCCTTAGCTCAGTCGGTAGAGCGTTTCCATGGTAAGGAAAAGGTCAACGGTTCGATTCCGTTAGGGGGCTCGCTGGATTGGATGGCTCGACGTCGCGCTCCCGTTCGTGGGATGGTGGACGATGAGCACCTGAGGCGGTGTAGCTCAGTTGGTAGAGCAAACGACTCATAATCGTTGCGTCGCCGGTTCAAGTCCGGTCACCGCTACACAGTAGGCAAGCACGGCAAGTAGCACGCATGAACAGTCCTGATTGACCCAGATCAGATTTACCCGAAAGTAGGCGTCCAGTGGCCTCCTCCACCGATGTGCGGCCCAAGATCACCTTGGCCTGCGAGGTTTGCAAGCACCGCAACTACATCACCAAGAAGAACCGTCGGAACGATCCCGACCGCATCGAGCTGAAGAAGTTCTGCTCCAACTGCGGAACGCACCGGGCTCACCGCGAATCTCGCTAGATTGCACGGCTCGCTGGTTCGCAGTTCCGATCTCTAGTCGGCGCCCGGCGTTAGGTCACTTTTTCTCCCCCTAACGGCTCTTGCGTCCAGGGTAGAAAAGGTTTTCCGTGTCACAAGCTCCACACGATGTCCCGACCATGGATGCATCCGCACACGCGGCGTCCATGGTCGGTTCTCATTTCCGCGTCGACGACTTCTACGAGGTCGGCCGCGAGAAGGTTCGTGAATACGCGCGTGCCGTCCAGGATTTTCATCCCGCGCATCACGACGAGGACGCAGCGAAGGGCCTCGGTTACGACGGTCTCCTCGCGCCCTTGACCTTCGTTTCCCTGCTCGGGATCATGTCGCAGACCCGGATGCTGCAAGAGGTCATCACCGGTTACGACCCGAGCCAGATTCTGCAGACCGACCAACGACTGGAATTCCATCGCCCGATTCAGGTCGGCGATCGAATCTTCTGCGACGTGTACCTCGAGTCCTTCCGGCAGATGAGCGGCAGCGACATCATGACCACGAAGAACATCATCACCGACCAGAACGGTGATCTCGTACAGACCACGTGGACGACCATCGTGGCGCGGACCGGCGGGGAGATCGACGAGAACATCGCCCATGCGGTCAAGGAAGTGATCAGGCATGGCGCTTCGTAGTTTCGACGACGTGTCCGTCGGCGAGGAGCTGCCCGAGCGAGTCGTGTCCTTGACCCGCGGCGACCTGGTGAACTACGCCGGTGTGTCCGGCGATCCCAACCCGATCCACTGGAGTGACGAAGTTGTCGCGCTGGCCGGATTGGACAACGTGATCGCGCACGGAATGCTGACGATGGGCCTCGGTGCCGGCTTCGTCACGTCATGGCTCGGCGATCCGGGTGCGGTCACCGAGTACAACGTGCGCTTCACCAGCTCGGTGTTCGTCCCGGCGGATTCGGCGGCGCAGGTCGAGTTCACCGGCAAGATCAAGACGATGGACGTCGAGGAGCGAACTGCCGTGATTGCCATCGTGGCGAAGTTCGAGGGCAAGAAGATTTTCGGGCGAGCTACCGCAACGGTACGTTTGGCCTGAGCATGTCGATCCGGCAGAAGTAGTTCGTGGCCGGGACGACGGGATTTATCTGTTCCGAAGAGTGTGCAGTACACTGAGATTTCTGGGGTAATCCGGCGCTCTGCGCTGCCCGCGTCCTCTTTCCGAGGTGACGTGGGCTCGAGCGTGTGAGTCGGATCGACACCAGAGCGGCCGAGAAGTTTCGGCCGAAGGGGCGTAGCTCAATTGGTAGAGCAACGGTCTCCAAAACCGTAGGTTGCAGGTTCAAGTCCTGTCGCCCCTGCCCAAGGTGTCAGCAACTGAGAGGAACGACGTGAGCGAGGAGCGCGGTAAGCGCGACGGTCGATCG
>CAFBLX010000084.1_pt1 | contig 12357 bp, 14 predicted proteins | sample 7268311 | NCBI WGS metagenome assembly CAFBLX01 (sample SAMEA6814046, study PRJEB35770) | freshwater metagenome | biome: Freshwater; feature: Freshwater reservoir; material: water | place: Czech Republic | collected 2017-05-23 | depth 30m m | reverse complement strand
TGTGTGGTCGTCGACGGCGGCGAGGATCGCCGCGGCCAGGGGGTGCTCGCTGCGCACTTCCAGCGCTGCGGCCACGGCGAGGACCTGTTCGCGGGTCGCACCGTCCGCGGTGGCGACGTCGATGACGACCGGCTTGTTGCGGGTCAGGGTGCCGGTCTTGTCGAGCGCGATCACGCGGATGCGGCCCAGCGCCTCAAGAGCTGAGCCTCCCTTGACCAGGACGCCGAGTTTGCTGGCGGCGCCGATCGCCGCGACGACGGTGACCGGGACGGCGATGGCCAGTGCGCACGGTGAGGCGGCGACGAGGACGACCAGTGCGCGTTCGATCCATACCCGTGGTTCGCCGAGCAGGCTGCCCACGGCGGCGATGAGGGCGGCGGCGACCATGATTGCCGGCACCAGGGGCCTGGCGATCGTGTCGGCCAACCGCTGAGCCTCACCCTTGCGGGACTGCTCGGCCTCGACGATCCGGACGATCTTGGCCAGCGAGTTGTCCTCGGCACGTGCGGAGACCTCCACCTCGAGAACGCCGGTTCCGTTGATCGCCCCGGCATACACGTCGTCGCCGGGCCCGGCCTCGACGGGCACCGATTCGCCGGTGATCGCCGAGGTGTCGAGCGCGGTGGTGCCGCGGCGGATGGTGCCGTCGGTGGCGATGCGCTCGCCGGGCTTGACGATCATCATCTCCCCGAGCATCAACTCGGTCGGCGACACCGCCTGCTCGAGGCCGTCTCGTCGGACTGTGGCGGTGTCGGGAACCAGGGACAACAGTGCCCGTAGACCTCGCCGTGTGCGGGCGACCGCGTACTCCTCGAGGCCCTCGCTGATCGCGAACAAGAACGCGAGCATCGCGGCCTCGCCGACCTCACCAAGGATCACGGCACCGACCGCCGCGATGGTCATCAGGGTGCCGACACCGATCTTGCCGCGCGCGAGCCGCCGAAGGGTCGACGGGACGAAGGTGTAGCCGGCGACGATCAACGCGAGTGATTCGAGCACCAGGGTCAGCCGATCAGGGCCGCCGATCCAGTCAATGATCAGCCCTGCCGCCAGCAGTGCACCGGCCACCGCGGCAGCTCGGATCTCGGTGATCTGCCACAGCTTGTCGGGTTCGTGCTCCTCGTCGCCGTCCAGGCGGGGTTCGTCGTGGCCGCAGCCGCATGCGTCGCTCATCCGGTCACCGCCGACCCGGCGGGCGCGGTGCCGTAAACCGGGCAGAGTGCCACCGCGTTCCCCGTGACGGCGAGGAGGGTCTCGGCCGAAGCGAGCAGGTCCAACAGTTCCGGCCGGACGAGGGAGTAGAACACCTGCCGGCCCTGGGGGCGACCGACGACCAATCCGCAGTCCCGCAGGCACGCCATGTGCGCCGATACCGTCGACTGTGCCAGCCCCAGCTCGCTCACCAGGTCCGCTACACGCACCTCCCTGCTGGCGAGACGGCGAACGATAGCCAACCGTGTCGCATCGGAAAGGCTGTGGAACAACGACACTGCCGCATCGAAAGTCGACGTGGAACCGCCGGGCAGGCGGCCATCCTTATTGATCGTCATGCAACGATGATAGCATCTAAGCCCGGTATGATCGCTATGCGTGAATGCTCGGCCCCGGTCTCGTCGGCACGAGTCCGATCCTCGTCGTGCCGTACTGAGACAGGACGACGGCACGACGAAGAACACCTCCGTGGTGTGGGACCCGGTCACCGGACCTGCGGACGCACGCGACAAACCGCAGTTGCTCCGTACGGCGCGGTCGAGATCGCCGACTTCCCGATCGCGGTGGCACCTGCTACGAAGGCGCTTTCGATTCCCTACTCGCCGAATCCGTCCGAGACGGCGAGGAGGCCGAGGTCAACCAGCTGCATTGCGGGTCGAACGGCGCGCCGACGCGTCGGGAGTGTCGTCGAGACGATCGAACGCACCGGTCATTGCGGCATGCAGCTCGGTGAGCTGCGCGATCGACTCCTCCTCCCGGGTGATGTGCTCGCGCAGTGTTGGCCGCAGCCCGGTCTTCACAGCGGCGCAGGAGTCGTTCTCCCATGCGCGCAGCATCGTCTTGATCTGTGGCAGCGTCAGTTTCGAGCTTTTCGCGGCGGTGATGAACGCCAACCGTTGCTGTGCTCGTTTGTCGTAGACGCGGTACCCGTTCGGGGCTCGGTCCGCCGGCAGCAGCCCCTCGCTTTCGTGGAAGCGCAGCGTCGTCGCCGGCACCCCGTCGCCGAGGAGAGTTACGAGATCAGATCAGCAGGGCTTCGGCAAGCCTGGTCTTCGTCCGTACGCAATCGTCAAAGACTGCGCTCGCCCTGTCGATTCGTTCTGTACGACGCCGCGCGAGAGGCTCGCCCGGCAAGCTTCCCCCGACTTTCGGGAAGTCGGGGGAAGTATCCTATCGCAGGTCGTCAGCCGGTCAGCAACACATCATTGCGGCGCACATGTCCCCACACATGCCGGTGGCCATCATGATCTGGCAATCCCACCACGTCTGCAGGTTGGTCATCAGTTCGGTCATCGGAATCTCCCTCAATTCTGGTCCCGAGGAGACGGGACATCACGACCATATACTGAGTACGTACATAGATAGTAGATGTCGTGTTACCGACGACCCTAGGATCAGGAGACGACAGGGCAGGAGGCGATAGGTGCGGGTGAACGGATTCGGTGAACTCGAGGCGGTAGTGATGGATCGCCTGTGGGCCCGCGGTGCGCGAAGCACCGTGCGGGAGTTGTTCGACGAATTGGCCGAGCAGCGGGTGATTGCCTACACCACGGTGATGTCGACGATGGACAACCTGCACCGTAAGGGCTGGTTGGAGCGCACCCGTAGGGGCAAGGCGTTCGACTACTGGCCGACGTTGTCTCGCGAGGAGCACAGTGCCCGGCTGATGCGTCACGCGTTCGCTGCGGGCGGCAAGTCGGACCTGGTGCTCACCCATTTCGTCGAGCAGATGAGCGACGAAGAGTCGGAGCGTGTGCGAAGAGCGTTGCGCAGACTGACCGACCCCGGCCAGTCGCGATGACTCTGACTCTGTGCCTGCTGCTCTACGGGCTCGTGGTCTCGGTAGCCGGTCCGCCTGTGCTCGCGCGACTGACCCGCCGGGGCATCGCTCCGCAGCTCGGGATAGCTGCCTGGAGTGCAGCAATGGCGGTGGTGATCCTGACCTGGACCGGCGCGGCGATCATGCTCGTCACCGAAGCGGTGCATTGGAACAGAGACGCTCACTGGGTGTCAGCGTGCGTCGTCGAGGTGCTCCGGTCGATCGACGGCCGTGCCGCAGCACTGCTTCAGGGAACACTGATAGCAGTCTCCGCGGTCGCTGCGGCGGCGCTTCCGTTGGTGGTGTGGAGGGCTGGGCGGGGCATGCTGCGGATGCGAACGCACACGCTTCGCCACGCCCGGACGGCGAGGGTGATCGGCCAACGCCTGCCCGGTACCGACGCGGTGGTCGTCGACACCGCGGATCGGCTCGCCTACTGCGTTGCTGGCCGTCCGAAGACCATCGTGATCACTACTGGTGCCCTGGATGCACTCGTCCCGGATCAGTTAGGCGCCGTCTTGGCGCACGAACGTGCTCACCTAATCGGTCGCCATCACCTGCTGCTCGCCTCTGTTCGCGGACTCGCCGCGGCAGCTCCATGGATGCGGTTGTTCCGCGACGGGGCGACCGAGATCGCCCTGCTGCTCGAGATGTGCGCGGACGACAGCGCTGCCCGCTCCCATGGTCGGCGGGCGCTACTCGGTGGTCTGCTCGCCCTCACTGGTTCGTCCGTCGCTCCCGCGGGTGCCCTCGGCGCGAGCGGAGGCGACGTGCTCGCTCGTGCTCATCGCCTCACCGTCGCTGTGTCCACCCCCGTGCACGCGCGGGCCCGCACCCAACTGTCCTTGATCGTCCTCTCGATCACCGCGAGTCCGATCGTGTTCGGTGCCCTCGCCGCTGCGGGTGTGATCATGTGTGGTCCGATGGGCTCTTGAGTGGTCCTGCCAAGAGCGGGTCGATCGGTCAGTGGTGACGGCAGTCGCCGCGCCGAGCCAATTTCAATCGTGCGCCCTCGTCCGTCGAGCGACGGGTAGAACTGTCCCTCGGGTGCGGGGGCGTCGTTATGCAAGGCGATCAGGTTGCCGTCGGTGTCGACGGTTGCGAACTGCGTCGATCCCTGGTCCGTCGAGACGGGACGGCCCGCATCTGCGGGATGAAGAACGCCCGCACGGGACATCTCGTCGGATCGACGACCGCCGGATTCAGCGACGTCCGCGACTCCGCACTCAAAAAGGGATGCGGGCCCCCGAGCACGGCTGTATCACCTTCATTGTTCGGTGTCACCGAAGGCATTAACAGCACGCCGAACACCGTCAGTGCTTTCAGCAAACCGGCCTCCGGAGCTGTGCCCCATCGACCATGCCGATCAGCTGACTGTATGTCACCGACGATACCAATGAGTACCCCCTGGGGTATCCCGATTCGGGTGTCAGCCGAGGATGGCTTCCCGGAGCTGAGCCATGCTCGGCGCACCCGCCGGCCCGTCACCTGTCATGTACACACGGCAGGCCAGACCGACTGCGGCGGATGTGTCGCCCATGACGTCGACGCCGTCGACGAGAACGGTCGGAGAGCCACGAAAACGCACCTGTTCGGCCATGTCCACCGTGTCCACGCGTTGATAGACGAGCACGGCGTCCGAGTGTTCCGCGGCGAGGAGCTGCAACCGTTCAGCAGTGACCGTCCAGTTCGGGCAACCGTCGAAATACTGCAGGGTGATCTCCATCCACCCACGGTATATCCGTGCTGAAGTTGGCAGCGCACAGGTCGTAGAATTCGATTACGCGGAAGGAGACGGAGTGCCGAACTTCTCCCGTCACTCTCGACGGAAAGGGCTTGCTCATGAATCTGTCCAGTGAGAGTGACGGCACCTCGGCCTGTTCCTGCTGTGGTCGCGATTTCCCGACCGTGAAGTTGCACTCCCTGGCAGGGGGAGCTGCCTATATCTGCCGACGTTGCGGACTGTGGGTTGCGATCCGTCGACGCTAGAGAGAACAGCGTGGGTGTACCGCTCTTCAGTAGGCTGCCTGCACCGATACGTCGTCTCGGCCATGGCGTACCGCCGTACGCAACCGGCGCGCGTCGCCCGTGCGGCTCGATCCGGCCCGTACCAAAGCCCGGGTCGGCGGCGTCCACCGCCGCGACCTTTCGCGGCCATGTCGCGCAGATTCTGCGATTGGTTCCCGTCGACCACGTGAAGAGGCTGTTGCTGCGCCTCGTCCAGCGTCACTCGTACACAGATCGGGTTGTCGGACATGTGCAATGCGTTCACCGACTCGTCGATCGACCCACCGAGCGCGATGGCCAACGCGTAGCGATGCGGGCGAACCACCCGCGGTTGTCCACAGCGGGAGACCCAGAATCTGCCGTATCCGTCGTCGGCAATGGCTCCGATCCGGATCGCACACGGGGACCGATGCGGCCGTGCACGACGTAGCTGCGAAACCGAGCTCGCTCGTCGGCGTCGCCGACTATTGACGGTTTCGGCACCGACCTCCCAACCCACCTAGCAACTACCGGCATCGCTGACGCCTTGGCGAAGAGATCAGGGCCAAGCGAGAGATGGTGTGTATCGAACATCCTCTCCACACGCTCAAACCGATTGATTCACGTTGCGACAGTGTTTCTGTTGGTCGAGTCCGCCGGTGGAGCAGAACGATCTCGGGAGCGCGGACCCGTAGGTTTTCGCTGGCCGGGAATAGACCTATCCCCATAGGGATCGTCGCTCGGTGTGAGTGAAGGTGAAGATGCTTGCAAGCAGGCTGATGGCTGCGGTAACCAGGAGTACTTGAGGTCCGGTGATCGCGGCACCGATCAGAGCCCCGGCTGCGCCTCCGGCTGCGAAGGACCCGAGAAGCATTGCATAGCAAAGCCAGTCGAGGTAAGTACCGCCGCCCAGTAGGTGTCTTTCGATCCCTTGGCCCAGTTTGACGACGGTGCCGGTGACGTAGCTCAGGGGGATGTAGGTTTCTTCTCGTTTCGTGAATGCTGTGTTGAGCGCGCCGAGAGCGAACGCAACCAACAGAATGGGATAGAAATTTACGTCGTCGGACGCCCAGCCGGATATCCCGATATCGATGAGCCCTGCCGCGGCGAGGGCGATGGTCGTGACAACTGTTGCTCCGTGTGGGTGATTGGACCAGTATCGGCGGCGGCAGATCGACGCGATCACCACTCCCGCCAGAAAGGCACCCATCAAAGCCAGCGCCGCCCACGGCGATGCGCCGGGTGCAACGGGCTTACCTTCCGGACTGCCGAAATGCCCGATGACGGCGCGTTCGGTGTTGCCGGTCATGAACGTCACGAAATACCCCGCCGAATGCAGAAATGCGACAGCACCCACCATTCCGGCCAGCGCGGACAGTATCCACGACAGTCGCGCCTCCGCGCCGACGGCTGTTTCGCGGCTGAGTGCCACAGAAGATGTCATGCAACCAAGTCTCCCGGCCGTGTACGGAGCCGCAAGTCGATGAGGTGCAGCTCACTCGGCGGTTCTTCGGTGTTCGTATTCCCTTCGGAAGCAATCGAACTCCCACCTGCACCTCGTCTGCCGACCTCGGTGACAAGCCCACCCAGCGGTGTAATTTGCGTGCTCAAGTAGCACGAACTCGCGGCCCATCCGCGCGTGGTCAGTTCCATCCCTGTGGATCGGTGGGCGGCACAGTGTCCGGATATCAGCCGATGAGTCGGAAGGCTTCCGTCCCGCCGAGATGTGGGAACGCTGGCGTACTGTCCTGCGGTTCTATCGCTACCCCTCGACGCTACTACTCACCGAGCACGTACCGGGGGAGACTTTTCCCGGTATGTGCAGGTGGCCGGTGCGTCCAGGCCCCGTCGCCGTTCCGATCGACCGGTGGGGTCGTGCCGTTTCCCGCCGACCCGATGCCCCAGGTAGCGGTCGGGGCGGTCATCGCTGCTCACCGCTCCGGGCGACTGCCCCGGCGCGATCCACGCCCGCCCCTGTCGTGGCGACGCGGTCGTGGCGAGCGGGAAACTGACGTCACCGGCACACCACCGCACCCGGTGTCAGCTGCACCAGGCTCGGACTACTAGCTAATCGGTGTCGATGCCCGCCGCCGTGCCCACGCCGCTCTGGCCGATGTGCCTGACCTCGTCGATGATCTCGAGTATCGGATCGAGACTCTGATGCACCGCACCCTGGAACTACTAGACATCGAGCCGGACGCCGAAGCGTCCGTCGAATGGGTCGGCGAACAGTGACCGACACGGACGATCCGCCAACGCCAACGCCAACGCCAACGCCGAAGTCCGTGCGCCGACGTCACGGTTTGTCGGTGCCGGGTCGTCCCGCCGCGGGGCCTCGCTTCTTGATCGAGCGCGTGCGATCGACTGCTTCGATGTCCGCATTGATGGTTCGGCGGAGCTTCCTCAGGGTCAGTGCCGACAGCGGCAGGCTTGCTGCAAGTGCGCCAAGCAGTACCAACACGAAGGAAATGTCAAGGCTCGTCAGTGCGTCGACGGCCAAAAGCACTCCTGCGGCGACACACACGAAGAGCAGGCGTGCACCGTTGTAGGCCAGCACATGAAGGGCAAGCTGCCCGCGAGCAGTTGAGGGTGCGCGGAACACCGGCATCGGCCGTCCTGTCGTGCGTAGGGGCTTCCTGGGACCTTGATTCAAATACTATGGTGCATAGTATTTGATGGAGGAGCAATATGAACAGCAGCAGAAACCCCGCCCGAGGCCGACGGAGCTCGACTCGGCGATCACGCCCAGCCGGAGTGCCCGGGGGCGTGCGCGCTCCCTGGGCGGTGATAGGCGCGGGTGTCGTCATCGTCGTGCTCGTCGGTGCGATCGGATACAACCTGGCCCCCCGCGTCCTCGAACGCAATCAGGCCGAGCGGTTCGCGCCGACCGCCGACGACCCGGACCCCTCCCGCGGCATCGACGGCGTCGTCGAGGTCGAGTATCCGGCCGCGCGGCACGTCGAACCAGCTCAGAGAGTTGCCTACGATCAGAGTCCGCCGTTCGGCGGCCCTCACGACCAGACCTGGGCGACGTGTACCGGAGTGGTGTACCCCGTCCCGCTACGCAGCGAGAACGCGGTTCATTCGCTCGAACACGGGGCGGTGTGGGTGACGTACGACCCGAACCGGGTCTCCTCCGACGAGGTCGGTTCACTCGCCGGGCGGGTCGAGGGCGAGCCCTACACGATGATGTCGCCCTACCCGGGCCTGACGGCACCGATCACGCTGCAGTCGTGGGGCCATCGACTCGAGCTCGACAATGCCTCCGACCGGCGCATCACTCAGTTCGTCGCTGCTCTGCGACAGAACCCCTCGACCCACCCCGAGAGCGGAGCCAGTTGCTCGACCATTCCCGGCGCGTTCGATCCCGACAACCCGCCGCCGTTCGACGCCAGCGAGCCAGGACCGGACGCGGTGCCCCTCGAGGAAGACCCGGCCCTCGACAGTGCGCCAGCGCCGATGGGGGAGGGGAGTCGATGACCGTGCACGGCCAGGCCGACGATGCCCAGATCGACGATGCACAGAACGACAGTGCACAGAATGACGCCGCGGAAACGGGACCCAGATCCAGGCCCAGGGCACTGCTCATCGGCTTGGCGGTGACAGCTCTCGTCCTGTCCGGCGTCCTCATCGGCGTACTGCTCACACCGGACAGCGCACGAGTGGCCGTACCGGCATCGAATTCGGTGGATGTGGGTTTCGCGCAGGACATGTCGGTCCATCACAACCAGGCGATCGAGATGTCGGCGATGGCGTTGGGACGCTCGACGGATCCGGTCATCCGGACCCTCGCCTTCGACGTGTTGACCTCGCAGCAGAGCCAAGTCGGCACGATGCAAGGCTGGTTGACACTGTGGGACAGGCCATATCTGCCCGACGGCCCGACGATGACGTGGATGACCGGGGCCAGCTCGACAGGGGGTCACCCGATGGACATGAGCGCGTCCGCGAACGACAGCGGACAGGACGCGACGTCGATGCCCGGCATGGCCAGTACCGCCGAGCTGACGGCACTTCGCCGGATGAACGCCGAAGAATTCGACGGCCGGTATCTACAACTGCTCCGCCGCCACCATCGTGGGGGAATCCCGATGGCAGAGCAGGGAGCAGCGAACGCGACAGTTCCCGCTGTCGCCGCGCTCGCGGGCTCGATCGCCTCCGCGCAAACCGCCGAGGTCGGTCAGATCGATGTCCTGCTGAGCGCACACGGGGTCTCACCGTTGCCGGAGAGCTGACGCCGATATCTAAATACTATGTTGCATAGTAATAACGATTGGGATGACCCCCATGACCGGCATCGGCACGCATGAAAAGGCGTCGAATCGTCGAGTTACTGTGCAAAGCACTCACTTTCGACGCCGAATCGATAGGCGAAACAGCGACGAATGCAGTCGAGAGTGTGACAGAAGGGGCTTGTGGTGTCGATGGGATCACGCAACACTGACCCACGGCCGACACGGCATCCACTGCGATCGTGACCGGCATTCAACGAGAAGGGTGGGGTGACCACGTGAACAACGCGGGAAAGACGACGCCGAGCGGCGGGCGACGTCGCGCATGCCGAGGTGCGCGGACATACGTGATCGTCGGTGCCGCACTCGGTGCGGTGTTCCTGCACGCCCCGGTAGCCGAAGCGAATCCGGGTCAACCGGCCGTGGAGTCCGGGGACGAGGTCGAAGGTCAGCAGACCGCCGACGCCGTCAGCCGGTTGATCCGCCTGGCCGATCGGGCCGCGACAATCGGTACCGATCCGATCGCGGTGGCAGACCTCGCAGCCTTCGCATCCTCGACGTGGGCCGCCGCCCAGGCCGGCGGCGTCATCGCGGACACCGCCGGCCCGGTGTCCGCGTCGGCAGGATGCATCGTCGACGCCATCGCCCGTGGAGTCTCGAATGCCCCGGCGCAGTCCCTGTCCTGCCTGGCCCCGTTGGCGACTCTCGACCCACTCCTGGCCCTTCGTATCGCCGCATCGCTCCAGGTCGACGCCCTCGACCCCGCAGTCCCGCATGACGGCGACCGAGGTGGGGAACAGGATCCGGTGACGGGCAACACCGGCCGCGATTCGCCCGTGCCCGGCACCACCGACACCCCTCCCGCATCCGAGACGACCGCGCCCGAAGATTCTGTTCCTGATGCAGCACAGCAGCGCGGTTCCACGTCCGGTGGCTCGGCCACCTCCCGAGGTACTGCGTCTGCTGTCGCACCCAGCAGCGGACTGGTCACCTCGAATTTCGGCACCCGAAGCGGGACACAACACGGCGGTGTCGACATCGCCGACTCACTGGGCTCACCGATCGTCGCCGCGGCCGATGGAACGGTCATCAGCGCCGGGCCCGCACAGGGCTTCGGGCTGTGGGTTCGGATCAGACACGACGATGGATCGATCACCACCTACGGGCACAACAACGGAAATTCGGTCACGGTGGGTCAGCGCGTCCGTAAGGGCGATCGGATTGCAGAGGTCGGGAACCGCGGTAACTCGACGGGTCCGCATCTGCATTTCGAGGCGACTTCTCCCGCGGGACAGAAGGTCGATCCGCAAGCCTGGCTCGGTGAGCGTGGAGCCAGAATCGGGGTGGGCACACGTGCGCGATGAATGCGCCCGATCAGGCCCTTGCCAGTAAGCGCGATCAGGCGATGAGCTCGCGGCAGTCCCCGAGCGCGGGACGGCCGCGACAGCTCAGGTCCGTTGACTGGTCTCGCTACCGATCTTTTTCAGAAAGTCGTTGTAGGCGTTGAGTTCGCTGTACCCGTCTTCTTCGGCGTGCCGGTCCGCGGCAGCCGATTCCTCCTTTTCGTCCCGGTTCCACCGAATGCAGAAGATGAGCACCACCAGCAGGGCCACCGGCTCACCGTAGGACCACGCAAGCGCCCCGGCGAGCTTCTGATCGGATACCGGATCGACACCCCACTGCGGGGGAGGGGAGGCGAACGTGGCGAGCATGGGGGTGCTCGACATCATCAGGATGACACCGAAGAACACATGCAACGGCATCTCGACGAACAGGTCGAACAACCGGCCCAGATTGCTCTGCCGAACGGGGAGGGGGCCGACGGCGAGCACAGGGATGATGAACAGCAGCCCGCTGGCGAAGAAGAAGATCTCCATCGATACGTGCCCGATGACTGTGATGGCGAGAACATCGAAGATCGACGACAGATACAGCCCGTAATAGCTGAAGAGGAACAACGGGATCGTCAGACCTGGATGTAGTGCGATGCGCCCGGCGCGGCTACGCAACCCCGTCAGCGCCGCGATCAGTACCCACCGCCCGGCTCCGTGATGAGCGGTGGCACGCAACAGAAGTCGTCCGGGCGAACCCACCACCAACAACGGTGGGATGGTCATCGACAACGTCAGATGCTGGAACATGAAGACGCTGAACAGGCTGTATCCGTAGCGTTCGACCTGCAGTCCGGTCACCAGGACCAGCGCCGCGCAGCCGAGCAGAAAACTCGCACTCCGCCACCGTGACCATGCGATACCCCGGCCGCGGATCCGGTAGAGCCCCCAGCAGTACAGTCCGGCCATGACGATGCCGGCGATCGGCAGGATCGGGAGCGGCGGAAGATCGAAGCTCAGCAACGCTGCCAGGGTCGGCGGGCCTTCCGGGGGAGTTACGGCGGCGATGTTCATCGGGCCCCTGTCATTGCTTGTCCTTGCCTCGGATCACCAACGTCAGGGCGATGGCAGCGAGACCGAGGACAGTCAGGCCCACGATGGAGAGCAGCATCATGGTGTTCTGTTTCGGTGGCCGGTCCTCGCTGGCGGACGGGTTGTTCGGATCGTAGGCCTGCGTCGGCGTGGTCGAGGGAGCCGGCGAGGTCGCACCGCCCTGCGATTGCTGTGCAGCAGCGTCCGGGCGGGTGGCGGTCTCCGCGACGTCGACCGAAAAGCCGTACGACCCGGTGATCGGGTGCCCGTCCGCGGAGGTGACGCGGTAGCCGACGGTGTACTGCCCGTTGGGTAGGCCGTCCTCGAGCAGGACCGATACGTCGGGGCCCTCGACCGTGGCCGTACCCTGCGTCCACTGAGTATCGCCAGGACCTACCACGCTGATGGTCGCGAACGATTCGTTGATGTCCTGATTGAACTTGAGGCCGACGCCGATCGGTGCGAACTCGAGCGTCACATCGGCCGGGGGGTCGGAGCTGACGAGTTCACTGTGCGCCGATGCCGGGGCCGCGGAGAACAGTGCTGTGCCGCACATGAGCACGGCGACCAGCATCCATCGTTTCACGTTCGGTTCTCCTCTGGTCGTACTGATTCTCCTTACTACTATGCGCACTAGTAGTAAGGGGGTGTGAGCCTACGGGGGTCGGTCGACCGTGTTACTTGT
>CAFBLX010000083.1_pt1 | contig 12407 bp, 11 predicted proteins | sample 7268311 | NCBI WGS metagenome assembly CAFBLX01 (sample SAMEA6814046, study PRJEB35770) | freshwater metagenome | biome: Freshwater; feature: Freshwater reservoir; material: water | place: Czech Republic | collected 2017-05-23 | depth 30m m | reverse complement strand
GACGACCCCGAACACTTAATGCTATTGGCAGCGTATGTCGACGCGGGTGGAGTTCTGCACGCGTAGCCGAACTCGCGAATCTTGTTGTCTTGCAATGTTTGTCTCCTGCAACCATTATCTCAAGTAACGTGGGGAAAGTAAACTACATCATCCCGATTGCGTACTCCGCGGTCGACATACCGTCGTCCTCCACACCGAACAATGCGATTCGAGTCTTGATCTCCTGCAGTGCATTCCCCATCATGACGCTTCCCCTCCCAGTATTCCGGCGCGGCGTATCCGCACCGGACGATTCGTTGTTCGGCGGTCACATCAGACCGCCGCCCAGCACATTGCCCGCAAGTCCGATCACCACGGGCACGATGCCCAGGCAGATGAAGGCCGGCAGAAAGCACAAGCCCAGCGGTCCGCTGATCAGCACACCGGCCCGTTCGGCCGCTGCCGCCGACGCGTCCTCGGCCCGAGTTCGTTGAATAGCAGCCAGTTCCGTCATCGCCGACGCCATGGACGACCCGGCCCGGGCGGATCGTCGCGCCATCCGTGACAGCGCCTCGGTCTCCGGATCCTTCGCCACTGCGTCCCACGCCGTCGCTGCATCGGCCCCCAGCTCGAGTAGATCGGCGGCCTTGCGCAGAGCGATACCGAATGCGGGCGGAGCGGAGTGGGCTGCGGCCGCCGCGGCAGTCGAGATCGGGAGTCCGGAACGCAAACACGCAGCGAGAAGGTCGAACGTCGTCGCCACCGCGAGCGGATCGGGTCCGGAGTCGTCGACGGCTTCTGCCGTCGAAAGCCCTGCAACCTCCACTCGCGCCAAACCGCCGCGGGCAGCGGGGACGACGATCAAAGCCGTTGCCAGACAAAGCGTGATCGCCCACGTCATGTCGTCACCTTGCCGGTGATCGCGTCGGTCCACAGCAGACCTGCGCAACCGAGAGCGGTTCCGATGAGGAGCAGGATTCCGCCCAGCCCGCCGCCCAGCAGTATGCGCAGCGGATCGGCCCCCATCAGTTGTCCGAGCGCGACCCCAAGAACGGGCAGTCCAGCCAACACCAATGCAGTAGCGCGGGCCCCTGCAAGCGAGGCCTCGGTTCGTTCCCGGAATCGCCGACGTCCGAGCAGATCCTCGCGCACGGCGTCGAGCAACTCGGCGAGTGCGAGGCCGTGTTCGTCGGCCACCCGCCATGCCGCGGCCAAGCGGTCCAGTTCGGGGTTCAACAGCGAATCCGACGCGGCTATCCCGTCGGCAGCGCGTCCACCGAGTCGCGATCTGGACGCAGCACCGCGCAGCGCCTCCGAGGCGATCCCGCCGCACTCGTCCGCAGCCACTTCGCCGGCCGTCGCCGGGTGCGCACCGACCCGCAGTTCACCGATGACCACTTCGACTCCGGTTGCCAACCAATCCAATTCGGCCGTACGACGGGCGCGCACGGTGCGACGGCCATGTCGGTGCCATCCGGTACCGCCCGCCACGAACAGAGCCGCCGCGCCCCACGGACCGCCGATCCAGAACATGCCCACGGCCGACACCGACGCTACAGCCACAGGGAACGCCCACCCAGGAACCCCGACGGCACCTCGACTGCGGCGTGATAGTCGGCGAGAGCTGCTGGGCCACAGCATGAATGCAGCGGCCAGAACGCACAGAGCGGCCGTCATCGCATCTCGCCACAGCGCCGAGCGAGCAGTTCGTGCAGCCCGCGCTGCCCGGGCACGGCGTCGGAATCAGCGGACCACGCCGGCACGATATGGACACGGCCTGTCGAATCCACCTCGACCAATCCGATCTCCCGCAATCGCCGCGTACCGTCGGCGCTGCGGTGGACGTGCAGGACGACCTGCACGGCCGCCGCAAGTTGACTGTGCAGCGCGTCGCGACCCATTCCGCCCAGTGCGGCAAGAGCTTCGAGGCGAGCGGGAACTTCCGAGGGCGAATTGGCATGGATGGTTCCGGCACCGCCGTCGTGGCCGGTGTTGAGGGCCGTCATCAGGTCGATGACCTCGGCGCCGCGTACCTCACCGACGACGAGCCGATCGGGTCGCATCCGTAGTGCCTGGCGAACCAATTGCCGAACCGACACCTCGCCCACACCTTCGACGTTCGGAGCACGGGCCACCAGACGCACCACATGGGGATGCGCCGGAGCCAACTCGGCCGCATCCTCCACACAGACGATTCGTTCGGCTGGGTCGACCTCGCCCAGCAGAGCAGCCAGAAGGGTGGTCTTCCCGGCACCGGTACCTCCGACGACCAGAAACGCCAAGCGCGCGAGCACAATCCGCGCGAGCAGATCGTAGCCCTCCTCAGTCACCGCACCGGACGCCCGGAGCGCGGCGAGTCCCTGGGTAGCAGGGCGGAGCACTCGCAACGACAGGCAGGTTCCACCGCTCGCCACCGGTGCCAGCACCGCGTGCAGACGGACCCCGAAGACTCCCTGTCCGACGCCGGGTAATCGGCCATCGACCCACGGCTGCGCATCGTCCAATCGCCGACCGGCCGAGAGAGCGAGCCGTTGCGCCAGCCGCCTGACCGCGGCTTCGTCGGCGAACTGGACTCCGGTGCGTTCCAGGCCTCTACCGCGATCGATCCACACCTGATCCGGCGCCGTGACCAGCACATCGGTCACCCCTGGCTCGGACAGAAGCGGCTCCAACGGGCCTGCGCCGGTGAGCTCTGTCTGCAGAATACGCAGTGCCGCAAGCATATCGGTGTCACCGATGACTCCCCCTGCCTCGGTGCGGATGGCCGCGGCAACGGTGGCGGGCACCGGAGACTGTGCCGAAGCAGCGAGCCGTTCTCGTACGCGGTCGAGCAATTCGGCGGTGACGACTGCGTTCATGCGGCCCACCGCTGACCACCGGGCTTGTGCGCGAAGGTATCGAGGACCACGGTGGCCGCCGCCGCCAGCGGTGAGCGGCGGCCGAGAGCAAGCCCGCCACGCTCGAGACGCTCGGCCAATCCAGGCTCGGCCCGCATGGACGTCAGCAGCGACAGGTCAAGGGCGGCGGCGATGTCCGCGGCCCGTAGTCCCCCGGGTGCCGGCCCACGAACGACCAATCCGACGTTCGCATTGCGACTCGAGATCTCGTCCGCTACTGCTTCTGCCGACGTCACGGCCCGCAATTCCGCAGGCAGCACCAGTACGACGAGGTCGGCTGCGGCGTACAGGGCGTCCGAGAGGTCACCGGAGTGGCGCGGGGCGTCGCACACCACGAGATCGCCTCCAGCGCGCCCTGCGTCGAGCACAGCCGCCGCGGCGACGGCCGAGAGTCCGGTTCGCCGGTCGTCGGTTCGCCCGAGTGCCAGTACCGACAATCCGTTCTTCGACGGCAGCGCGCCGTGGAGTGCGTCCCCGGATACTCGCCCGCCCTCGACGACGAGGCCGGACCATCGCAAACCTGGGGCGTTCTCCCAGCCGAGCAGCAGATCGAGGCCGCTGCCGTACCGGTCGGCTTCTACTACGAGCGTGCGTTGCCCCGTGCGACTGCTGCACAGGCCCAGCGCCGCCGCAAACGTGGAGGCACCCGCACCTCCGCGGGCACCGACGACCACGATGACGCCACCGCCGCCCGGCGATGTGGCGACGGGTTCACCGAGGATGCGAACGAGCGTGTCCTCGTCCGAGGGTAACGAGACCACGTGTTCGGCACCGAGCGCTGTGGCCGTCCGCCAATCGTCGAGTGTCGGCGAGGCGGCCGTGACCAGAACGACGCCGGGCCGCCGCGGAAATCCGGCTGCGAGCGCCGACTCGGCAGAAGAAAAATCGATCAAAATAATTCCTGGGAATTCCCAAATCGGGCGCGCCGATCCGATACCGACCAGTAAGTTCTGCTCTTCCACAACACAATCCGCGGCTGCGGCGATTCGATACACGTCCTGACGCAGTCCGTGATGGTCGATCGACATCGACGCGTTCGCATTCGTCCGCCGTGAAATCGGATCCGTTTTCATGGACCCAAGCGTGCGCGAGAATCCGCTCGCGCGGCGCGCGACTTGGGGAAATGTGGATAGATCGGCCCCTGTGGATGAATACCGGTACCACGGTACCAGTTTTTGGCCTACCCCGAAAAAGACGACGACCCTCGCCAGGGGGGGAGGAGGCGAGGGTCGTCTGGTTCAGCCCCGGGGGGTCGGGCTGAACACCGCCCGGAATGAACCGGGCTCGTGGAAAATACTACACCCGTGGACGTCCTTGTTTGCAAGTTCAACCGTCTCAATTTGTGGTCTTGTTCGGAGCGAGTCGAGAAGAGAAGTTGCGCGACATCCACCGGTCACCACCGGCCACTATGGTGACAATCGTGACCCTCAGCGCAGACACCGACGACGCCCCCGCCGGCCGACGCGCAGCGCGCGTCGCCGCCTTCTTCGACCTCGACAAAACGATCATCGCGAAGTCCAGCACTCTGGCCTTCAGCAAGCCGTTCTTCGACCAAGGTCTGATCAACCGGCGAGCGGTACTCAAGAGCAGCTATGCGCAGTTCTTGTTCCTGCTCTCCGGTGCCGATCACGACCAGATGGAACGCATGCGCGCACACATCGCCGGTATGACCGCCGGGTGGGACGTCGAACAGGTGCGAGCAGTGGTGGCCGAAACCCTGCACGACATCGTCGATCCCCTCGTCTTCGCCGAAGCGGCCGATCTGATCGCGGACCACAAGCTCCGCGGACACGACGTGGTGGTCGTCTCGGCGTCGGGCGACGAGATCGTGCATCCCATCGCCGAACTGCTGGGCGCCGACCACAGCATGGCCACGACGATGGTGACCGTCGACGGCAAGTACATCGGCGAGGTCGACTTCTACTGCTACGGCGAGGGCAAGGTCGACGCCATGAAGTCCCTGGCGGCACAACATGATTACGACCTATCCAAGAGCTACGCCTACTCGGATTCGATCACCGACGTGCCGATGCTGCGGGCGGTCGGCCACCCCACCGCCGTCAATCCCGACCGCGCACTCCGCAAAGAGGCCTCGTCCCTCGGCTGGCCGATTCTGACATTCTCGAACCCCGTTTCACTGCGCTCCCGCATTCCGAATCCGTCCGGGAAGACCGTAGTAGCCAGTGCTGCAGCAGGTTTCAGCGCAATAGCGGCCGGCGCGATCACCTACGGACTACTCCGCAGAAAACGATGAGCCCAAACCCTTGATGTGAGCGGCGTCACGGGGTACAAATGACGTACGGAAGAACGGAAGGCCAAGAACGAACCGGAAGAGAAGGTTCGCTTCTCCCGACCGCGATTCCCAGCACGGACACCGGCACCCACGCGGAGCTTGCCACCTAATGGCAGAAGCGCTGTGGGCCTGCGATATTCGTGGGTGATCAGCAAGAACCCTGCACCGGTTGCAGGGATGACCTCATCACCGTCGAGTTCTCGCCGAGGCCACGTGGTAGTCCATCACAGCCCACCTGTGCACGCTTGGTAACCAGGCGCTCCGTGCTAACGGGCGGCGACGTCGACGCAAGTCGGCATCGCCGCCCTTTTACGTGTGCACAACTCCTACTGTGCAGCTTCGGCAATCGAAGTCGCTTCTGCCGCACCAGCTTCGAATGCTCCGAGGCAGAGGATCACCCAACTACCGACGCCCGTTGCCGTGCCCTCGGCGAACCCGGCGGCTCCATCCCGGTACGCGTTCACTCGACGCATCCAGCTCACCTCGGGCACGCCCAGGTTGTGCGGATCGAATCCCGACGATGCGGCCACCAACCTCGATGCAGCACGCGCCACGATGCCGTCGGCAGTTCCGAAAGGCCGCAGCGTCAACAGTTCACCGTGCACGACTGCCGCGATCACCGGAGCCGGCGCGGAGGTTCCACCCGTCACCAACTGCGCAAGGAGATCGAGCCGCTCGCCGATGCCCGCGTCCGTGCGCGGTCGACCGAGCGAGGACGCGTCGTCGACGAGATCGGCGGCGGCCAACAGATGTAGGCGGGCCAGCGTCTGCAGTGGTGCGCGCTTCCACGTCGACAACGTGTTCTGCAGGGCGTCACCGTCGAGAGCAGCGGCCACTCGCAGCGCACCCGCCAGAATCGGGTCGCCCTCCTCGCCTTCGCGAGGGAAATCCATCGAACCGCCCTCGAGCGCGGAGGACGAACGAGCTGCCCGCACAGCGGCCTCGGCCGCGGTCGCCGGCCACCCACGACGATTGGCCTTGTGCCGATGCACGGCACCGAGGGCATCGCGTGCCCGTTCGGCGGAATCGACAACTCCGGGCAATTCCAGCAGCGGGGCGAGGGGGTCCGTCACGACAGACGACGGTACCCCCTCACCCACCGCGGCTATGCGCCCAGCTGCACCGAGCCACCCGGAATGGCGGCGAGCAGCTTCTGGGTGTACTCCTGCTGCGGGTTGTCGAAGACGGCATCGGTCGACGCCGCCTCGACGATCTCGCCGCTGCGCATCACGAGCACGTCGTCAGCAATCTGACGGACCACCGCGAGGTCGTGCGTGATGAACAGGTACGTCAACCCGAGCTCGGCCTGAAGGTCGTTGAGCAGGGACAGGATCTGCGCCTGCACCAACACGTCCAAAGCCGACACTGCCTCGTCGCAGATGACCATTTCGGGCTCGAGGGCCAACGCACGAGCGATTGCGACACGTTGCCGCTGGCCGCCGGACAGCTCGTTGGGGAACCTGCGCATCACCGACGACGGCAGTGCCACCTTGTCCAACAGATCACGGACTCTGGCTTCCCGCTCGGACTTCGACCCCACCTTGTGGGTGCGCAGAGGCTCCTCGATGGTGCTGAAGATCGAATACATCGGGTCCAGCGTCCCGTACGGATTCTGGAAGATCGGCTGCACTCGACGACGAAATGCGAACGCGTCCTTGTTGTTCAACCCCGCCACGTCGCGCCCGTCGAACTTCACCGAACCCGCAGTGGGCTCGAGAAGTCCCAGAACCATCTGTGCCACAGTCGACTTGCCAGAACCCGATTCGCCGACGATCGCAGTGGTGGTACCGCGTGCGACTCCGAACGACACATCCTTGACGGCCGTGAACACGGACGATTTGAACGGGTTGCCGCCCCGGAGCTTGAATTCCTTGGTCAGCCCCTCGACCACGAGCACAGTGTCCGCGGCCGGCTCGAATGCCGAGTCGGTCTCCTCGGTGACGGCCTCGACCGCCACCTGCTTGGCATGCTCGACGATGTCCTTGCGCACCACCGACGACTTCAGTCGCTGCGACGCGAGAGACGGCGCGGCGGAGACGAGCTTGCGCGTGTACGGATGCTGAGGGTCCTGCAGGATCTCCAGTGCCGGACCGGATTCCACGATCCGCCCCTTGCTCATGACGACGAGGTGCTCGGCTCGTTCGGCAGCCAGGCCGAGATCGTGGGTGATCAGCAGAACCGCGGTTCCGAGTTCCTTCGTCAAACCTTCGAGATGATCGAGAATCTGACGCTGCACGGTCACGTCGAGAGCGGACGTCGGCTCGTCGGCAATCAGTAGTTTCGGTCGTGCCGAAAGCCCGATCGCGATGAGCGCGCGCTGACGCATACCGCCCGAGAACTCGTGCGGGTACTGATTGACCCGCTTCTCCGAATCGCTGAGACCCGCTTCCTCGAGCAGCTCGGCTGCCCGAACCCGAGCCGCCTTGCCCTTGGCGATGCCGTTTGCAGCGAGGGCCTCCTCGATCTGGAAGCCGATCTTCCACACCGGGTTCAAGTTGGACATCGGGTCCTGAGGAACCAGGCCGATCTGGCTGCCGCGGATGTCGACGAAATCCTTCTCCTTGGCCTGCGCCAAGTCACGGCCCTCGAACAGGATGCGCCCCGCCGTCACCGTGCCGGTTCCGGGAAGCAGGTTGATGATCGAGTGCGCGGTGGTCGACTTACCGGAACCGGATTCGCCCACGATCGCAACGGTCTGCCCCGGGTAGACCGTCAGCGATACTCCGCGAACAGCCGGGACCGCACCGGAGTTGGACCGGAACGAGACCTCGAGATCTTGGATGTCGAGCAGGGGCTGCTCCACTGCGATGCGTGCTGGATCCGTCATCGCTTCCTCGCCTTCGGGTCGAGGGCGTCGCGCAGGGCGTCACCCATCATGATGAAGCCGAGCACCGTGATTGCCAGCGCTGCAGCAGGATAGAAGAGAATGGTCGAGCCCTGTCGCAGGGTGACCTGAGCGGCACTGATGTCGCCGCCCCAGGAGACCTCGGTGGGAGGCAGTCCGATGCCGAGGAACGACAGCGTCGCCTCGGCCACGATGAACGTACCGAGTGAAATCGTCGTGATGACGATGATCGGTGCCATCGCGTTCGGCAGTACGTGCCTCATCAGAGTTCGCAGTCGCGTCAAACCCAAAGCCTGCGAGGCCATTACGTAGTCGTTGCCCTTCGCCGACAGCACTGCACCGCGAGTGATGCGAGCCATCTGAGGCCAGCCGAACAACGCCAACACCAGAATCACCGTGAAGATCGTGCGATCGGTGAACAGCTGCATGAGGACGATGGCCGCCAGAATCAGCGGAACGCCGAAGAAGATGTCGGTGATCCGTGAGAGCAACGAGTCCGCGATGCCGCCGTAGAAGCCGGCCAGAGCACCGAACACGACGCCGATGACCAGCACGAGGAACGTGACCCCGACTCCGGTCAGCACGGACGCCCGAGCACCGAACAGCACCCGGGAGTAGATGTCGCAGCCCTGTCGGTCGTAACCGAACCAGTGTCCGGATCCCGGGCCCTGCATGCTGAACTGCAGATCGCAGAAGCGCGGATCGGTACTGGTGAACAGGCCAGGCACGGCTGCGACCACGATGACGGCCAGGATGATGATGGCCGAGACGATGAACATCGGACGCGTGCGCAGGTTCCGCCACGCATCCGACCAGATGCTGGCGGGTGCGTCGTCGATGACGACAGCGTCGGTCTGCGACACGTCGATGACCTCGTCGGCCTCGACGAAACGTGCTTGGCGAGTAGCGCGATCGGCGTCGACGCTCTTCGGGGTGATGGGATCAGACATAGCGAATCCTCGGGTCGAGCGCGGCATAGAGAAGGTCGACGATGAGATTGGCGACCAGATAGACGACGATCAGCACGGTCACGAAAGACACGACGGTCGGTGCCTCACCGCGGATGACGGCTTGGTAGATGGTGCCGCCGACTCCGTTGATGTTGAAAATTCCTTCGGTGATGATCGCGCCGCCCATGAGGCTGGCCAGATCTGCACCGAGGAACGTCACGACGGGAATCAGCGAGTTGCGCAACACATGCACGTTGACGACGCGGTTACGCGAGAGCCCCTTGGCCGTCGCCGTCCGCACGAAGTCCGCACTGAGATTCTCGGCCACCGACGTGCGCGTCAACCGCACCACGTAGGCGAACGAGACGGCTCCGAGTACGAATGCCGGCAGCAACAGGTTGGTAAAGCTGGTGTTGCCTCCCACTGTCGGCGGCACCCAACCCCACTTGATACCGATGAAGAACTGCGCGAGAAAGCCGATGACGAAGATCGGCACGGCAATGATGACGAGGCTGACGACGAGGACCGTCGAGTCGAACAGCTTGCCCTTGCGCAGACCCGCGATGAGACCGAAGCCGATACCGAACACGGCCTCGATCACGAGGGCCATCGAGGCGAGCTTGGCGGTGATCGGAAACGCTTGTACGAGAACTTCACTGACCGGGCGGCCCGAGAAGGACATGCCGAAGTCGAACGTGAAAATGCCCTTGAGGTACAGCAGGTACTGCACGATGAACGGCTGGTCAAGGTTGTAGCGGGCGCGCAGTTGGTCGGCGACGGCGGGACTGATCGCCTTGTCTCCGGCCAATGCCGCGATGGGGTCTCCTGGCAGCAAGAAGACCATGGCATAGATCAAGAATGTCGCCCCGATGAACACGGGGATCATCTGAAGTAATCGGCGTCCGATGTACCAGAGCATCGGATCACCTCCTTTGGAGGAAGGTGGACGTCACCGCAGAGGCGCAAGGATCAGCTGCAGCGGGGCGTCGAACGTAGATACGGGAGTGAGCGAGCACACGAGAAGGGCGGTAGGTGGAAGACCTACCGCCCTTCTCGGTCTCTACAGCAGTGGAGCGAACGTGATCAGTTCTTCTCGATCTGGTTGTAGATGGGGATTCCGTCCCAACCGATCTTGACGTTGGTGACGTTCTCCGACCAACCACTCGCTGCGTTGCGGTACCAGGTCGGCACTGCGGGCAGGTCGTTGAGCAGGATTTCCTGAGCCTGGTTGGTCAGCTCCTGCGCCTTGGTCTTGTCGGTCTCACCTGCGGACTCGCGGAGCAGACGGTCGAACTCGGGGTTGGAGTACTCACCGTCGTTGGAGCTGCCACCGGTCTGGTAGTTCTGTGCCAGGAACCCGTACTGCTGCGGGTAGTCACCCTGCCAGCCCGACCGGAAGGCGGTCGCGATGGTGCGGTTGGTGGCTTCGGTGCGCAGCTGAGCGAACGTCGGGTACGGCGCACCCTGCGCCTCGATGCCGAGCGTGTTGCGGATGCTGTTGCTGACCGCATCCACCCATTCCTGGTGTCCACCGTCGGAGTTGTACGCAATGGAGAACGTTCCGGACCATGGCGCGATGGCGTCGGCCTGGGCCCACAGAGCCTTGGCACCCTCGGGGTCGTACTCGACGTTTCCGACGTCGGAGAGATCGCCGGTCCAGCCGTCGATGGCCGGGCTGGTGAAGTCCTTGGCCGGGGTACGGGTCTTGTTGAAGATCTGCTCGGTGATCTGGTCGCGGTTGATCGCCTTGGAGATCGCCTGACGACGCAGCACACCCTCTTCGCCACCGAAGTGCGCGAGGCGGCCCGGAATCGTGAACGTCTCGATCGACGCGGACGGCTGGTTCACCGTGCGGTCGGGAAGATCGGACTCGAAGGTGGTGACGGCCGAGGCCGGAACGTTGTCGAGAACGTCGACGTTGTTCGACAGCAGGTCCGTGTATGCGGTGTCGAGGTTGCTGTACAGAATGAAGCTCACGCCGCCGTTGGCGGGCTTGCGGTTACCGGCGTAGTCGGGGTTCGTGACCAGGTCGATCCGCACGTTGTGCTGCCAAGCGCCCTCCTGGGCGAACTTGTACGGGCCGTTGCCGATCGGGTTCTCGCCGAACGCGGCGATGTCCTGGTACGCAACCTCGGGCAGCGGGTAGTACGCGGCGAAGCCGAGACGATCGGGGAACGCTGCCTCGGGCTGCTTGAGCTCGATGGTGAACGTCTTGTCGTCGACGACCTTGAGACCGGACATGGTCTGCACCGTCGGGTTCTCGGCTGCGACCTCGTCGTAGCCCTGAATCGGATCGAAGAACGATCCCTGCAGCTGCGCATTGGTCGACAGTGCGCCGTAGTTCCAGGCATCGACGAACGACTTGGCCGTGACCGGCGTGCCGTCGGTGAACTGCCAGCCGTCCTTCAACGTGACGGTGTAGTTCTGGCCGTCGGTGGTATCGATCGAGTCCGCGACCTCGTTCTCTACACCGCCCTCGGGGGTGTAGGACACCAGGCCGGCGAAGATCGAGTCGACGACACGTCCGCCGGTGTTCTCGCTCGTATTGGTGGGCACCAAGGGGTTCTGCGGCTCACCGCTCCAGGCGTTGATGATGCCGGAGCCGTCTCCTGACCCTCCGCCGCCGGTCGAATCGCTCGAAGAGCACGCCGTCACCAGCGCCGCTCCGACGACAACTGCGATTGCAGCTGACGCGATGCGTGTTTTACGCAAGGAAATCCTCCATCCAGATGTGAACACGGGGTCGTCCGTGCTCAGTTCCTCGGGCGCGACGCCCGGGGATTCGTGGGCGACCGCAAGACACGGCCTGTGAGCCGTACCAACGATCTGATGGAACGAACTTTAGACACATCCTGAAACGAACATGTGAACTCCCCCGGGTTTTGTTGACCGGCGAGTAAGTCGGAAACATGATCGAAACGTTTCGGCAAGTCGATTTCTCACAGTGCGGGCATAGCCGCCGAGACAGCCTCCCGTCGACGACGGCGATGACCGTCCATCGTGCGGAAACAACCGATCACCGCAGATCAAGGGGTTGCAGCCGATTGCAACGGTGCGATCGCCATCACATGTGACTACCCTCACTAGGGGCTCGAGACCGGCCTGTAAGTGCCGTTTCATGGGCGAAAAGCATCGGACGAAAGAGAGCTATTCGAGATGACGACCAGTACCTCCGGCAGCGACGAGACCGCGGTTGCCTCCTACGCACCCTCGGCCGAGTTCGCGGCGCAGGCGAACGCTCAGGCAGATCTGTACGCCGCCGCGGAGAAGGACCGGCTCGCGTTCTGGGCGGAGCAGGCCCGCCGGCTGCACTGGCACACCCCGTTCACCGAGGTACTCGACTGGTCCGACGCCCCCGTCGCGAAATGGTTCGCCGACGGCGAGCTCAACGTCGCCTACAACTGCGTCGACCGCCACGTCCTCGACGGCCACGGCGACCAGGT
>CAFBLX010000082.1_pt1 | contig 12444 bp, 12 predicted proteins | sample 7268311 | NCBI WGS metagenome assembly CAFBLX01 (sample SAMEA6814046, study PRJEB35770) | freshwater metagenome | biome: Freshwater; feature: Freshwater reservoir; material: water | place: Czech Republic | collected 2017-05-23 | depth 30m m | reverse complement strand
ATTCCCGCCGCGGCAGCGTTGAACAGGCACGACGCGCGGGCGCGCGCCGAGCAGGTGTGTTCGGTGGACCGGATGGTCGACGAGTACGAGGAGCTGTACCGATCGACCCTCGAGTCCGCATCGGCACCGGAGTCCGCCCACGGTCTCGCGATTGCATGATCGGCTACTACGCACACCACCACGGGGTAGGCCACGTCACTCGGTCCGACGCGATTGCGCGCCGCCTGGGTCAGCCGATCACGGTGCTGTCCTCGCGGGCGCGGCCTCCGGAACATGCTGCAGCGGAATGGATCGCACTCCCGCTGGATGTGAACGACACCGTGGGCGAGGCAGCCGCCGACGACATCTCGGCGGGGGGAGTGGTGCACTGGGCACCCCACGACGTCGACGGGCTGACCGCACGGATGGCGATCATCGCCGACTGGGTTGCGCGTGAGCGACCGCGGGCAGTGGTTGTCGATGTGTCCGTGGAAGTGGCGATGTTTCTGCGGCTGATGGGTGTCCGGGTGATCGTCATGGCGATTCCGGGAAACCGGGCCGATCCCGTCCACGCGATGGCCTATCGCGCGGCGACGCACATTCTCGCACCGTGGTCACGCAGTGTGTACGACCCGGCCTGGTTGCATCCGTACGCCGCCAAGACGACGTACTCGGGCTCGATCAGCCGGTTCGCCGGACGAGCCCGAACGGAGGGCTCGAACACTGCGGCCACCGAAGGCCCGGTTGTCGTACTGGGTGCGGCGGGCGGCACCTCGTTGACGCGTGAACTGGTGGACTCGTGGTCCGCCGCGGACGACCGGTTCGACTTCCGCACACTCGGAGTGGCGGGCGGTGACTGGGTGGACGACGTGTGGCCGGTGCTGTGCTCGGCGGCCCTCGTGGTGACCAACGCCGGGCAGAACGCCGTGGCCGACGTCGCCGCGTCGGGCACACCGGCCATCGTGGTTCCGCAAGCCCGGCCGTTCGACGAGCAGGCTGCCACCGCGCACGCACTGGCGGCCGGATCCATCGCCGCGGTGCTCGACGAGTGGCCCTCGGTCGATCGGTGGCGACGCGCTGCCGACTGCGCCCTGGGCATCGGCGGACGGACATGGTCGCTGCTCGGTACCGACGGCGCACCCGATCGGGCGGCTCGCGCGATCGAGCAGGCTGCGTCCGGGACGGCTCGACGATGAAAGTGGTTGTCGTGACCGTGGTCTCGGGCCGTCACGATCACCTCGCCGCGCAGATTCGCGGGTTGGCCGAGTCCACCGACCGGCCCGTCGAGCACATCGTGGTCGCCATGGGCGATGACGACATTGCGGACGTGGTCGCCCGATCCGGCTCTGCGGCAACGGTTCTCGACATGGAGGCACAGACCCCGCTGCCGGTGGCGCGAGCGCGTAACCTCGGGGCAGCCGCTGCCCTCGATCGGGGTGCCGAGCTGGTGGTGTTCCTCGACGTGGATTGCATACCCGCCCCGGAGATGCTCGACAGGTATCGCCGCGCCGCGCTGCGCCCCGACAGTCGGCGAACTCTGTTGTGCGGACCGGTGACCTACCTGAAACCCGACAGCGTCGGGCTCGAAGGTGACGCTCTGATCCCGCTCACCGCGCCGCATCCGGCTCGACCGAATCCGCCCGCGGGCGCAGTGGAACCCGGACACGATTTCGACCTGTTCTGGTCGTTGTCCTTCGCCGTGCACGCCGACACGTGGACCGAGATCGGCGGCTTCTGCGAGGACTACACCGGGTACGGGGGCGAGGACACGGATTTCGCGGCCACGGCCCGCGCGTCGGGCATCGGGTTGCGGTGGGTGGGCGGCGCTCACGCGTACCACCAGTTCCATCCCGTGTCCGATCCTCCGGTGGAACATCTCGACGACATCGTCGTCAACGCTCGGATCTTCTTCCGTCGGTGGGGCCGGTGGCCGATGGTCGGATGGCTCGAAGCGTTCGCGTCGCTCGGACTGCTCGAGTACGGCGGCACCGAGATTCGCCGTCTCACCGCCGCTGTTCACGACACCGACGACGGTGTGAATTAGGCTGGCCGGACTTTCACGAAACGAGGTCCAGACGTGCCCGAACCATCCAGGCCCCTGCGTTCGCTCGGATTTTTGACCATCGGGCTCTTCGACGAGAACGCACCCGGGGTCGGCCACGAATCGACGCTGCGCATCATCGAACTCGGGGAGCGGCTGGGATTCGACAGTGCGTGGCTTCGTCATCGTCACCTGCAGTTCGGTATCTCGTCTCCCATCGCGGTCATGGCCGCCGCGTCGCAACGTACCGACCGCATCATGCTCGGTACTGCGGTGACGCCGTTGGGTTGGGAGAACCCGTTGCGTCTCGCCGAGGACCTGGCCACGGTGGATGTGCTGTCCGGTGGGCGCGTCAACGCGGGAATCAGTGTGGGACAACCGATGCACTTCGATCGCGTCGCACACTCGTTGTATCCCGACACCGCCGAGGACGAGGACTTCGGCTACGACCGAGTCTCGCGGCTGCTTCGGTTCGTAGCCGGTGAACCTGCGTCCACGTGGTCGGGGACCGAGGGAATCGAAGCGTATTCCGAACGAGTACAACCGTATTCGCGTGGTCTACGGGACCGAATGTGGTACGGCGGGGCCAGTCTCCGTTCTGCCCAGTGGGCAGGGGAGAACGCGATGAATCTTCTGGTGAGCAGTGTGGTGCGCGCCGAGGACTCGACGGATTTCGATGCGATCCAGCGCGCGCACATCGCGCGGTTCCGCGAGGCTCACCCGGCCGGGGCCGACGCGCGGGTCTCCCAGGGGCTGGTGGTCATCCCCACCGACAGTGCTTCCGCCGCGCAGAAGCGCAAGTACGAGGACTACGTTCACGCGCGTACTGCACGGACCGGAGCACCGCAGGGGCCGGCTCGGATGATGTTCGCACCGGACCTCGTGGGTACCTCGGACGAGATCGCGGAGCAGTTGTACGCCAATCGATCTTTTCGCGAGGTCGACGAGGTGGCGTTCGCGCTGCCGTTCAGCTTCGACCACGAGGACTACGTGCAGATCCTGACCGACACGGCGCAGAAGCTCGGCCCGGCGCTGGGGTGGACCCCAGCACAGAACTGACCCGGACTTCCGCCGAGGGCGATCGGCCCGATCGGCCGATCGCCCTGGTGGAACAGAGGTACCGGTGTCCTACTGGCCCGTGATGGGCGAGTTGTAGGCACACGGGATCGACTTCGCGGGGAAGCCCTTCGGATCCAGTGCGTTCTTGACGATGCCGATCGCGCGCGGTGAGACGGAGATCGACAGGTGGTCCGACAGGTCGATGCCGCAGCCGTCCTGCAGGGTGACATTGTTGACGGTGGCACCGGGGCCTGCGGTGAGGAACGTCGTCTTGTACGGGGTGACGACCTCGTCGTACTTGGTGCCGATCACGGTGTACTTGATGCCGGGGTCGGTGTCACCGCCGACGGCCAGTCCCTTGACGAGTGGCGAGTCGATCACCTGGTCCGAAGCTGCCGGCCCGGCGATGGCACCGACGACTCCCAGGACGTTGAGTCCCAGGTTGTTGATGGTGCGCCCCAGAGTTCCGATGCCGACGAGGGTGGTGCCGTGATTCGATCCGGCGACGCTGACGACCGTGTTCACTTTGTTCTTGGTCGGGTCGGTCGGATTGGCACCGCCCTCGAAACGGAGGTACTGACGGGTGACGAGCCCACCCTGGGAGTGGCCGACGATGTCGACCTGCGCAGAGCCCGTGGCCGTCCGCACAGCGTCGACGTAGGTGGCGATCTCCTTCGCGTTGGACGCGACCGATGCGGTACCGCGAAGCGACGGGAGATTGCCGACGACACTGGAGTCCCCGTCTCCGTAGTTGAGCGCGAAGATGCAGTAGCCCTCCTTCTTCAGGGCAGGCGACATGCGCGCGAAGTTGTTGTACGCGTTCTCCCAGGTGCCGTGCAGGAGGACGACCGGGCGGGGGTGCGCGGCGGTGGGCTTGCAGTTCCAATCGTTGGCACCTTGGGGTGCGACGTTGGGGTTGACGATGCTGTAGAGGAATCCGGCCAGGAAGTTCTTCTGATCGGGCCCGTATCCGGTGGTCTCGGTCCGTGGGTCGTACGTCGCGGTGGCGGGGGCAGCCGAATCGATGCTCGGTGCCGTGATGCCCTGATCCGAGGCCTTCGGGTATGCGCCGGTCGGCCCCGGCGGAACAACGGTGTTGCCCTGCACGGTTGCGGGCGGTGCCGGTACCGGGACGGGTGCCGGCTGAGCCTGTGCTGCGAAACCGGAACCGAGGGCAACGGAGCATGCCATTGCAGCAATCATCGCAGCGCGGACTGTCGTGGCCTTCCTCGTTGCACGGAAGGTGGACCGAGAAGTGGTCATGGAGCCTGACTTTCGACGAGGGTCAAGTGGACAAGTCGGAACTGTAGGCCCGGATTTCGGCCCGGAACGTGCGCCGCATCACGTTTGGAAACCGCCCGCACGTGACCGTTCATTCGTGATGGGGCGTCACAAATGACAACGAACCGGACGCTAATGCGGATTTGTTGCCGGGTTCACGGTCCAAAACAATCCCCAGGTTTTATTTGTGCACTATGGTTCGAGTGTCTTCACCCCGGCCGACGGTTCGGCCGGGGAAGGACGGTTCGATACCGAGGCAGGGGCGTTGTGGGCAGACATCGGCCGCCTGAAGGACATGACCTGACGCGGGTTTCGAGTACGAGGGGTGGGGTTCGGTGACTGCAACAGACAGTGTGGACACGGCGCAGGAGGAGTACGCAGGTGGTCGACGTGCATCGGACCGCTTGCGGACGCCCCGGGAGACTGCCGCGCGAATGCTGAACCGGTATTTCGTCGATCCGGAGGACGTACCGCCGCCGCGCGACTGTGCACGGGGCGAACTCGACGACATGGCGACCACCTGCAGCGAACTGGCTGCAGGGGTCCTCGATTCCGGTCGACTACCGGTCGCGGGGGCCATGGACACCTTCCGGGACGCCGCAACGCGGTGGGCCCGCGACGGAGTGCCACTCGGCCGAATTCAGCACGCGATCAACGAGGGCTGCGCGCTGGGTCTACGGGCTGCCGAGTCAGCGGTGAACCGGGAGGCAGGCGCGGCGGGTGATGACCGGACGATCCTGATCATGGAGCTTCTGAACGTGGTCACCGAGGCGGTGTCCGACGCTTATCTCACCGAGTTTCGCACGTTGGCGCAGAACGGTCCACGGCACGACGTCGAATTGCTCGACGCTCTGCTGACCGGCGACGGCACTGCCCGCAGGATCGCCGATCGAATGGGTGCGCTGCTCGCCGAGGAGTATCACGTCGTGGCCCTGCACTTTCCGGCGCATGCCGACGAAGGGGGTAGGCGCGGCGATGCGGCGATGATGGCCGCACGGAAGCTGCGGAGAATTCACGCGGCCCTGGCAGCGCACAACGGAGACATCGCCCCCATCGCATCCATCAGTGCGACGGGCGGAACGGTACTGCTGCCCGACGTTCCAGGTGCCGACGTCGACGAACTGGTCGAGCGGCTTGCCGACGCCGGCCAGGTCGCAGTGACGGCGACGACCGGGTCGGCAGCGATCGACGACATCTCGGTGACTGCGCCGCACCTGTACGAGCTCTTGAGCCTGGTCCGCAGGTTGCACTACACGCCGGGCACCTACCGCATCTCGGATCTGGTGTTCGAGTACCAGGTGAGCCGGCCCGGACTCGGTCGAAAGCACCTCGCGACTCTGATCGATCCACTCCGTGACTCGGTCGACCTACTCCCGACGCTGCAAGCCTTCGTGGACTCCGATTCCAACAGGAAGAAGACAGCCACGTGGCTGACGGTGCATCCCAACACCGTCGACTACCGCCTCAAGCGGGTGGATCAACTCACCGGTCTCGATCCGATGAAACCGTCGGGGTTGCGGCGACTGCACGCAGCACTGATCGCCGATCGCCTCGAGGCACGCCGAACCCCGGTGGACGAGCGATCACTGTGACTGTCTCGGACGGCGCGGTGCTGGCAGCGTCCGCGGCGCTCGAGTCGGTGGATTCGGTGGCGGCGCTGTTTCAGCCGGTCGTCGAACTGTCGACCGGACATGTCGTCGGCTACGAGGCCCTCGCTCGGTGGCCGTCGCCGAGCAGCGCACTTCCCGAGGACGTCTTTGCTCTGGCCCGTGAACGGGGACTCGTCGGCCGAGTGGATGTGGCCTGCCGCGCGGCAGCTCTGCGCGCGGCGAGGGAACGTGCCTACTCCCGCAGGGTGCGGTTCTTCCTCAACATCGAACCGGGTTGCTTCCGTGACGAGCAGGACGTCGACATGCACCTCGACGCCATCGGCGACGATCTCGACGTGGTCCTCGAGATCACCGAGCGTGATCTGGATCGGAACGTTCCGTTGCTGATGGCCCTCGTCCGCGGCGCGCGCGCACGCGGGATGGGGGTGGCCATGGACGACGTCGGAGCGACACCGGCAACCCTGGATCTACTGGCGCTGGTGGCACCGGACATCGTCAAGCTCGACGCGTCGATCGTGCGAGCTCCGCTGCGGTCCCGACCGGCGATGCGACAGGTTCGCGCCTACGTTCGGTCGAGCAATGCGATCGTGCTGGCGGAAGGCATCGAGACGCGTCGACATCTGCGGCGCGCGAGAGCACTCGGAGCCAGCTTGGGGCAGGGATGGATGTTCGGGCGGCCACTGCCGCTGCCGAATCCGACAGAAGGCCTGTGACAGAGAAGAACCCCGCACCCGAGCCGTGAAGGCTGGGTGCGGGGTTCTGCTGCATCGATGGATCAGTTCGTGAACTTGTCCTTGATGTTGCCGGCTGCGTCCGAGACGTCGTCGCCGACCTGCTTGGTCTTGCCCGACGCCTGGTCCTTTGCGCCTTCGGCAGCAAGGTCGTCGTTGTCGGTCTTGTGGCCGATCTTTTCCTTGGCTTCGCCCACGAGCTCTTCTGCCTTGTGCTTTGCCTTGTCGATGAAATCAGCCATGTGAACTCCTCGAAAATGATTGTGCTGCTCGTGCATGGGAGCTATACCCGAGATCGCGGTCGGTAATCATCGGACTCCCGGCCGTGTTGCCGGCACGGGATGCGGGTACGTGCCGTTCATGACTGCACAGACGAACGACCCACATTCGCATGAGACGCCGGCACCGGAGCACCGCCGCCCCGACGGAGTGGACGACGATACCGTGGCAGCCACGGGCAAACTGTCCGAGGCACTCGAATACGTCGAGCGCGCTCGCGGCCACCTGTACTCGTTCCATCAGCTGATGGGACACGCGGATCTGCTGCTCGGGGAGGCCTCCGACGCGTTGTCGGACGCCGGGCACGACGCGTTGGCACAGCGACTCGAAACCGACATGATCGGCCGCAACATCGCTCAGGGGCGGTGGACGTTCCAGCTCGTCGAAGAGTTCGACGACGGGTATTGGACGGTACTTCGTGATCACGAGCGGGCGGTCCGGAACGAGCTGCTCGACGGACGTCGGCACGTCTTCGAGGCCGAGATGAAAGAACAGCGACGAACGCACGGTCGCAGCGGCCACGAGGCGCGTCCGACGGAGTGATCTGTCTCTGTCACAACGAAAAGCACCGGCCTCGCCGTGATCGGCGAGACCGGTGCTTCGGGTAGAAATGTTTGTCAGCCGGCTTGCTTCGCAGCGTCGACTTCGCTGGTCGCGCTTGCGGTGGAGAGCTGACCACCGGAGTTCTCCAGGTGCGCGCGGACGAACCAGTGGAACAGTTCGAGCTGGGCGCTCTGGCCGATGAGCATGTCCTCGGTGATCGGATCGATCTCGCCGACCTCTTCGATGTTCTTACGGGTGGTCTCGATGACCCCGGTGTACACCAGATCGAGAGCGCCGAGGTGCTCGATCGCCGTCGCCCGGCCGATCGAGTAATCGTCCCAGGAACGTTCCTTGACGATGGTGCCCGGCGTTCCCTTCGCAGAGGAGCCGAGGGTCGCGATGCGCTCGGCGACCTCGTCGGCGAAGCCGCGCACGGCCTCGACCTGAGGATCGAGCATTTCGTGGACAGAGATGAAGTTCGGTCCGACCACATTCCAGTGAATGTGCTTGAGCGTGAGATGGAGGTCGTTGTAGGCGTTCAGGCGATCCTGCAGGATCGCTGCGACGCGCGCGCCCACGTCCGACGAGAGTCCGGGAACGGTGTACGAGTTCTTGTCAGCCATGACGACGGTTTGCCCCATCACGGCGAAGTACAAACATGCCCCGCCGGATCGATTCCGGCGGGGCATGTGTCGTGCGGAACTACTTGTCGAGTCGAGGCGAATCGGTACCCGACGTACCCGTCGACGAGGTGCCGGCGGTGGAGGTTCCGTCCGTCGGATCGACGATCGGACTGTCGGCTGCGGCCCTGTCGACCGCGTCGGCGCTGTCTTCCTCCGGGGGATTCTTCAGGCTCAGGATGATCGAGCCTGCCAGGACCACGACGATGACCACCAGGCTGACGAAGGACGGGATCTCGGGGATCGACGTGCTGATCACCTTGTGCCCGGCCTGCAGGATCAGCTTGACGCCGATGAAGGCGAGGATGATCGCCAGTCCCTTGGACAGGTAGTGGAACTTCTCGAGCAACCCTGCGAGCAGGAAGTACAGGGCACGCAGGCCCAGGATCGCGAACGCGTTCGAGGAATACACGATGAACGGGTCGTCGGTCACTGCCAGAACGGCAGGAACACTGTCGACCGCGAAGACCAGGTCGGCGGCCTCGATCGCCACCACGACGGCGAGCAGTGGCGTGGCCACCCGCTTGCCTGCTTCCTTGACGAAGAACTTGGTACCGGAGTACTCGTCCTGAACGGGGACGATCTTCTTGAGCAAGCGCACTGCAATGGAGGTGCCGGGGTCGTACGAGTCGTCCTCGTCCTTCATCAGCTTGTACGCGCTGTAGAGCAGGATGGCGGCGAAGACGAACAGAACCGCGGCGAACTTGCTGACGATGGCCACACCGGCGGCCAGGAAGATGGCACGGAAGACCAGGGCGCCGATGACACCGAAGAACAACACGCGGTGCTGGTACTCACGGGGGACCTTGAAGTAGCCGAAGATCAGCGCGAAGACGAAGAGGTTGTCGACCGACAGACTCTTCTCCAGCAACCATGCCGTCGTGTACTCGACTCCGGCCGTTGTTCCCAGCGTGAAGAACACCACGATGCCGAAGATGATGGCGACGCCTACCCACAGTGCGCTCCACCACGCGGCCTCCTTGAAGCCGATGATGTGCGCGCCGCGGTGCGCCAGCAGGTCGATGGCCAGCAGGATCAGGACGACGGCACCGAATGCGGCCCACGCCCACCATGGGACGACGTTCATGAACGTCCACCCTTACCGGTGAACTTCGTGCCCAATTGCTTCAACTTCGCCTGATTCTCGGGCTTGGTTGCATATCGGCGCGCTCGGTCGATCATCTGTTTGCCCTGAGGGCTGCGAGCGAACGCGGTCAACTTCTGTGTCAACGACGACATCTGTCCTGCTCCTTACGTTCTCGTTCGATCGGTATGTGGGGCGGTTCGACCGCAACTACTCCAGTCTGACTGTTTGCTTTACTGCAGGCAGGGTTGTTTTGCGGACATGTTTCAGCAGACTTTCTTGCCGACTTCCGGCAATCTCGGCCTCAGGTGCGATTCAGGAGTGCAGGCCGGATCGCGGCCAGTCGAGCAACATCGCGCCGAGTACTGCCGTGTGCAGCGCAAATGCCTCGACGGGATTGCCCACATCTTGCCCGGTCAAATCTCTTATTCGCGACAATCTGTACGTGACCGCGCGCACTGACAGATGCATCCGGCGTGCGGTGGACGCCGAGTTCGCGCCGGTCTCGAAGTACACCTGCAATGTTTCCAGCAGTGGGCCTGCTCCGCCCCGAGCGCTCGTCAACGGGGTCAGCAACGTCTCGACCAGATCGGCGATCGCGGCGCGATCACTGATCAGAACGCGATAGACGAGCAGATCACGGGCGTCGACGACGGGTGTGTCGAGCCCCAGCGACGACGCGAGGTCGAGCGCGTCCAGGGCGTCTCGGTACGACGCCGCCACGCCGACTGCGCCGCTGCGTGGACGACCGACTCCGAGCTGTATCCGTCCGTATTCGCCGCGACGGCGCAGGTCGACCGTATCGCTCGGGCCGGCTGCAGACGCACCGAGGACTCGTCCCACACGGGTGAGCACGTGGTCGACGGCCTCGCGATCGGGTGCCGGAAACACCACGATCAGCCGACCCTGCTTGGTGGCGACGAGGAGATCGGCGTCCCCTTTGCTGCCCTGCACGCTGCGTTCGACCAGCCCGATGGCCGACGTCGCGTCGGTGAACGGAGTCGTGGACGTGACCACGGCGACTGCGTGCGGACTCGACAGATCCAGCCCGAACGTCTGCGCACGTCCCAGGACACCGGCGACATCGGCCGTTCCGGAGAGCAGATCGTCCACGAACTCGCGGCGTGCCAATACCTCCACGCGAACCAGGGTCCGCCGGGCGAGCTGAAAGCCTTCGGCGAGTTCGGCCGCGGCGTCGTCGACGGCTCGAAGCATGACCTCGCCCGCGGTGACGACCCCGGCCGGGTCTGCTGCGGCGGCCTGCACGGCGGGCAACTCGCGCCACAATCGCCACGCCGCCGACAGGTAGAGGTCGAGCAACGCGCGCAGAGCCACACCCGCTCGGGCTGCTTCGTCGCCGTGTACGCGGCACTCCCGAAGTTGCTTGCGGGTGAGCGGAACACCTGCGTCCACCGCATCGGTCACGACGTCGAGAAAGTTCCCCAGGAACGCGACGTCCAGGCCGCCTGCGTCCGAGGCCGCTTGCGCGGCCACCGCGTCGAGCGGTGTCGCGTCCGGCTGTGTGGCCATGTGTTCGAGGGTCTCCCATCCGAGTCGAGGTCAATGGTAGGCGGCGCTCACACCGACACCGGCTCGACGACGAGCTCGTGGACCGCGCGGCGTGTTCGGTGTGCGACCGGGTGGCTCGGGGAGCAGAATCACCGAAATCGCCTCGCGTCGGCTGCTGTACCGCCCGCGGCACGGTTCGGTCCGCACCGTTCGTCTTCACGTTGGGAGTCTCGACCATGACATCGTCGAACGGACCCGCATCGGGTCTGCGCTCGCAGTTGTTCCGCAAGAAACCGATCGCAGAACCGGACCAGCAGCCCGGTGGTCTGGAACGCACCATCGGGACGTTCCAACTGACGATGTTCGGAGTGGGAGCGACCATCGGCACCGGCATCTTCTTCGTGCTCTCGCTCGCCGTTCCCGAAGCCGGTCCAGCCGTGGTCCTGTCGTTCCTGGCCGCAGGAATTGCCGCCGGGCTCGCCGCTATCTGTTACGCCGAAATGGCCTCGGCGGTGCCGGTGTCGGGATCGACGTACTCCTACGCATACGTGACGATGGGGGAGGTGGTCGCGATGGGTGTTGCGGCCTGCCTGCTGCTGGAGTACGGGGTGTCGAGTGCCGCGGTGGCGGTCGGCTGGAGCGGATACCTCAACGAACTTCTCGGCAATCTCTTCGGCTTCACCATCCCGCACGCGTTGTCCGCGGCACCGGGTGACGCCGATCCGGGAATCCTGAATCTGCCCGCCGTCGTGCTGATCGTTCTGTGCGCCGTGTTGCTCATTCGCGGTGCGAGCGAGTCCGCAGCGGTGAACGCAGTCATGGTCGTCATCAAGCTGGGCGTGCTCGCGCTGTTCGCCGTCGTCGGATTCACCGCCTTCGATTCCGGCAACTTCTCGGACTTCATGCCGCTCGGAGCGGCAGGTGTCACCGCGGCGGCCGGCACCATTTTCTTCTCGTTCATCGGTCTCGACGCCGTCTCGACAGCCGGGGACGAGGTGAAGAATCCACAGAAAACCATGCCGCGAGCCATCATTGCCGCACTCGTCGTGGTGATCGTCTTCTACCTCGTCGTTGCGGTCGCGGCGTTGGGAACACAGCCGTGGACAGCATTCGCCGGGCAGGAAGAGGCCGGGTTGGCCGAGATTCTCCGAAATGTGACCGGACGGGCATGGCCGGCCACGATTCTGGCGGCGGGCGCGGTGATCTCGATCTTCTCGGTGACTCTGGTGACGATGTACGGGCAGACGCGCATTCTGTTCGCCATGGGCCGAGACGGGATGCTGCCCAAGGCGTTCGCGAAGGTCAGTCCCCGGACTCACACCCCCGTCAACAACACCATCGTCGTCGCGGTCATCATCTCTGTACTCGCCGCGTTCGTTCCGCTGGACAAGTTGGCCGATCTGGTGTCGATCGGAACGCTCGTCGCGTTCATCGTCGTGGCGATCGGCGTGATCGTCCTGCGCCGGACGATGCCCGACCTCGAGCGTCCGTTCAAGGTACCGGGCTACCCGGTGACACCGATCCTGTCCATCGCCGCGTGCATCTACATCCTGTCCGGCTTGCGGTGGACCACGTGGTTCTGGTTCGGGCTCTGGCTCGCCGTGGTTCTCGCGTTCTACTTCCTGTGGGGTCGGCATCATTCGGCGCT